>Ga0209584_10000012_pt1 | contig 36647 bp, 45 predicted proteins | sample NGEPerD_FD_184507 | JGI IMG/M metagenome (GOLD analysis project Ga0209584, IMG submission 184507) | Arctic peat soil microbial communities from the Barrow Environmental Observatory site, Barrow, Alaska, USA - NGEE PermafrostAB12-D... | ecosystem: Environmental > Terrestrial > Soil > Wetlands >...
GTCGGGATTGCACACAACGCAACGTTGGCCAATCAGCACCAACTCGGATCCCCCATTCAATGGAGGAGACTGGACACTACGTTAATGACCAGTGCAACGATCACCGCACCATAGATATAGGAGAGCAGGGCATGGGCAAGAGCTATCCGTCGGATGTTCTTGGTCGTGAGATTTGTATCGGAGACCTGAAAGGTCATGCCAATGGTGAGCGCCAAGTAGGCGAAGTCCAAATAGGTGGGTGGGTCTTCCTCATTGAAGTCGATTCCGCCGACGGGTTCGGCGTAGTAGGTGCGGGCGTACCGCAGAGTGAACACGGTATGGACCAACATCCACGTCAACGCCACGCTCAGGACTCCCAAGGTGATCAGGTAAGCCTTAGCTCCGCCTGTTGCGTGACCGGCCCGGATCAGAACCAGCCCCACGGCCGCAAGCAATGCCACTCCCGAACTGAGAATGATCAGTTCGGACAAGTGGATGCTCGTGTCCTCACGCCTGGCATGGGTCCTGCTCTCTTCGGCATCCAGACCGGCCACAGCCATCCAGATCCACAGAATGAGCAGGAGCGCTCCCGCATCCCAGCCCAGGAGCATCGCCGCCTGCCATGCGGTGAACACTGACGAGACCACCCCGACGACCACTCCCAACGCGGCGGCACATGCCACCCGGACGCCGGCCCGCACGTTTCGTGAGCGCTCCGCCACGGATCTATTTAGGCCCATCAGTGAATCGTAAGACACCTGGGTGGAGGAGGCAGGCGCTGTTGCGTTCATTGATCGTTGGGTGCGGGCAACGACGAGTCCAGCCAGTATCGGGCGCAGGCGGCGAGATGGACTTCAATGGCGACGGTCCTCGTGGCCTCAGCGCACAAGCTGCCTATCGGGAGACGGCATCCTTCGTTAGACGACTCAGAAGCCAGTTTGGACTACATCGACGCGTGCCCAGCCCTCTCCCCGGGTCCGGGGAGCCTAGGGCTAGGGTCGTCGAACGTGGACGAGAACCAGCGGGAGACCTCGGTGCGGGCCGTAACTGCCCGCCCGAACCACGTCGACGCCGTAGCGACACGCCGTGCGCCTCCCGGTGCCGCCCCGTCGAGTAGTTCGTTCCAGAAGATGCCCCAGCCCCCGGCGAGTGCGCTCCCGAGTACCGGGGCCGTGAGCACGCGTCCCACTGCGGCAATGGCCCGCGGGCGACCGACCAGCGCGGCGTGGCCAGCAGCGGTGATCCGCTGGTACGGGAGATGGACTCGGGCCAGGTTGTCGCGATAGCGAGCCGCTGCATGACCCGGCGAGTTGAGGATCGCCTCGGCGGCCGATCGTCCGCTGGTCATCGCCTGTGCGATGCCCTCGCCCTGCAGGGGGTTGACGAGGCCGGCAGCGTCGCCCACCAACAGCACACGGCCGGTGGCGGGCGTGGTCCCCACCATGCCCATCTTGAGCCATCCCCCCAATCGATGCGGCAGCGTCGAGACGGCCGCCCGGTCGAGGAGTCCGAGTTCGACCAGGTGGTCGAGATAGGCGGGGAGCACCCGCACCGCCCCAGCGCCGAGATGGCGATCCGCCAGCGTACCTATGCCGACGCCGATATTGGCGACTCCCCCTGGGCTCGGGAAGATCCAGCCGTAACCGGGGAATGCATGCCAACGGGTCGTTTCCCACAGCGTGATCGCCGGGAGGTCGACGTGCTGGTCCACGTAACAGCGCACCGCAAACCCCCAGAGCACCCGCGACCCCTCGACCAGGCCGGCGCTGTGCCCCACGTGGCTGGTGGCGCCATCAGCCCCGATGACGAAGTCGGCTCGCAGCTCTTCGCCGTCGCCGTCGCTCACGGTGAAGCCTTCGATGTCACCTCCTGACCGGAGCGGGCAATCGGCCCGTCCGGCGTAGGCAACAGCGCCTGCGTCGAGCGCGGCGGTGCGCAGGGCGTCGTCGAACACGGACCGGGTCATGGCCCGGGCACGGCCCGGGTAGGTGACCCCGTTGAAGCACGGGAGGACGACCCGTCGTCCAGTGGGACCAACGACCACCATGTCGCCGACGTCGAGCCCGGGCGGTTCCGGTAGCCCGAGATCGGTTAGGACTTGGAGGCCCCGCGGACCGATGAAGTCGCCGCAGGCTTTGTCCCTCGGGAATTGTGCTTTGTCGAGCAGCGCCACGCTGGCCCCGGCGCGCGCCAGCACCAGAGAAGCAACGCTTCCCGCCGGACCGGCTCCGACGACAAGCACATCAAAACGCCTGGGACTCACACGACTCCTTTCGGCCCCCCACCGCTTACAGTGAGATCTTCACACCCAAGGAGGCGCAGTGGGCATTCCTGTGGAAGAGGACACCAACCGGTTTGCCCAGAAGCTCTTCGCGCCCCTTCCCGGACGATACGACCGCCTGGCCGAACTGCTGTCGATGGGACAGAACGGACGCTGGCGTCGAGCCATGGTCGACCACATAGTCCCATGCCACCCCGAGCTGATCCTCGACGTTGCCTCCGGGCCAGCCGGCGTGGCCCTCCAGCTCGCCGATCGCACGAGTGCCCGGGTGGTGGGGGTCGACCTGACGCTCGACATGCTGCGCCAAGGCCAGCGCAATGTGGCTGAACGGGGCATGGCCGACGAGGTCCAGCTGGTGGCTGGGCGGGCCGAGCAGACACCCTTCGCCGACGAGACCTTCGATGCGCTGACCTTCACCTACCTGCTGCGCTACGTTGACGACCCCCAAGCCACCCTGATCGAGCTCGCACGGCTCGTGAAGCCCGGAGGGGCGGTCGCCAGCCTCGAGTTCCTCCTACCGCAGAGCCGGTTCTGGAGGTTCTGGTGGTGGGGTTACACACGGCTCGTGCTCCCCGCCGGCGGCTGGCTTTCCGGCGGCAAAGCGTGGTTCGAGGTCGGTAGGTTTCTCGGTCCCAACATCTCGGCCCACTACCGGTGCTATCCGGTGGACTGGACGATCGACGCTTGGCGGCGAGCGGGCTTCGTCGACGTCGGTGTGCGGCGCATGAGCCTCGGTGGCGGATTGATCATGTGGGGTCGGCGCGCTGGTGGATGAGACGCCATTAGATCCACCGGCCGATCAGCGAGCCGCCTACTACGCGGCTCGCCCGGGCGGCTGGCGTGACTGGTGGACGCTACTCCACCCGCCCTACACCGCGTGGCACCTTGCCTATGTCGTCATCGGCGCATGCCTGGCACCGGTGATCAACGCCACGCGGCTGATTGCCACCCTGTTGGCGTTCTTCTTCGCGGTCGGCCTGGCGGCCCACGCGCTCGACGAGTTGCACGGGCGACCGCTGCGCACCCGGATCCCATCGGTCGCCCTCGTTGTCGTCGCCGGCGTCGGGCTTGCCGGCTCGATCGCCCTCGGAGTCGTGGGAATCGCGCAGGTCGGCTGGGCGCTGGTTCCCTTCCTCGTCGTCGGACCGATACTTGTAGTCGCCTACAACTTTGAGCTGTTTGGCGGAGTCATCCACAACGATGTCGGGTTCGCCGCAAGTTGGGGCGCCTTTCCGGTACTGACCGCCTACGTTGCCCAGACCGGAAGATTGGCCGTCGCCCCGCTGATTGCCGCCGTCGGTGCCGCGGCGCTGTCCGCAGCCCAGCGGGCGCTGAGCACGCCGGCTCGGCTGCTGCGCCGGCAGTCTGCTGACGTCGTGGGAGCCATCACACTGATTGACGGCGGAACCATCCCCGTCGATCGAGCAGCGCTGCTGGCTCCGTTGGAGCAGGCGCTGCGAGCGATGTCGTGGGCCGTAGTACTCCTCGCGGCTGCTCTCGCCATCGACCGGCTGCACTAGGAGCTCTCCATGCGCCGCCGGAACCCGGCGACCGCTATCCGAGAACACAGTCATGCCCCCACTGCAGCAGCGGACGGCCAATCCGGCTAGCGAGCCGCAGCGCGGGTAGGAGAACCTTGAGCGTCTACGCCATCTCAGCCGTGGTTCCGCCACCTTCACGAAGTAACCGGAGCCGGGCGTCCGCAACCAAGCCCCCGCCGGCGGTCGGCGATGAAGAGAACTTGCAAGCATCCCAGGCCCTGCGCTGCAAGGGAGGCACTCAGTGGCTGCCCCCAATAGCGTGACCAGGCCGCTCGGGACTTGCCGGAGTACGGTCGGCTCGTGTCAATGGATGCTCCGCCCGTACTGCACATGAGACCATGACCGGGGTCCCTCTGCCGACGGCTGCCGAACTCTTGAACCCCCGCAACGCGCCAAGGGGACGGTCACCGAATTTCTGGAACACCTTGCAGGGGAGCCGATCGACGCGGACATCCTCTCGCAGAATACCGGGCCCGCTGGCAACGACAACTCGCTCGGACTCGAATCCGATGCCGAACTGGTTCGTCGAATCGTACTACTCACTGGGCGCATTTCGGGTCGGAGGTTTGTCTACGCCGAGTCCGCGATCGCGGTGGAGCGACTCCCTGCGTCCGCTCGACGGCGTCTCGAATCGAGTCGGGACCCAATCGACCGCGTGCTCACCAAACACCGTCTTGAGGTCCGCCGGGAACCACTCGCTGGGCCTGTAGTTGCGACCGGCAATACCCCGAGGATCATCGACCTCCTCGATAGGGCAGCGCTTTCTCGGCGCTACCGCATCACACTGGGAAGCGACCCCGCGATCGTCGTGAGTGAATGGTTTCTCCAGACGGGCCCCGCGCTCACCTCCCGCACCCCATCCTCAGTCGGCCCGAACGACTCATCCAGCCTCTGAGTTGAGCGGGCAGGTGAAGCGCACTGGCCGCGTGGGGTCTCCACCGGAATCCGTGCGATCCACACATCGTCGGTGGTAGCTCCAGGAACTGTCGAAGAACTGATCTAACGATCGTGATTCTCGCCGCGCTTGGTCATCTGCTAGTCACCGCACTAGTAAGCCGCAGGACGTCGCGGAGTTTCAACGGCTACCAGAGCTCGACGCGAGAGATGAAGGTGACGTCACCCTGTCGGCCATTGTGACGACTGCTCGCTGCAGGGTGACGTTCACTTGCCGTCCTCATCCCTGGTCAGGGTTCTCTTTCGCCAAGGTGACGTTGGGGGTGACGTCCGTCTGGACGATGGGTCGTGCCGGAGCACGAGGCCCCGGCCATCAACCCTGGGAGACTCGATGCCCGGACCATCGTCAGCCATAGACAGAAGATTGGACAGTTCGACTTGCCCAAGGGCAGGGCGAAGCACGCCGACGCCAGTCGAACAAGCTCATGAAGAGTCCCTTCGATTGCTCCGAGGAACTAGCGGCCGGGACGAATGTGCCCGGACTTCACCCGAAGTTCAGGTGGTTCTCGTCACAGAAGGTGGTCTCGAGCTGCCGCTGGTGGCATCGCCTGCGCAGGTTGCTCGACTCCTAGAGAGTGTCTCCGAGATGGCCGCTGGCGTTGACCGGGATGGACCGTTGCCGAGCCACGGGCCAGCCGATCGGCGACCTCACCCGGTTCGCACCGATCAGATACTCAGTCGAGTGCGAGTCGTCGTTCAGCGGGGCACGAGCACCGAAGGTGACGCGTCGTGAATGGAGCTGGATCTGCCAACCGACGGTGGGACCGTAGCCAGGGAGGGCGTCGATCCACAAGCGTGAGCCGAGCGGATCCGTATGGCTCATACGACGCTCGCAACTGCGCCCAGTGGTTCGCCCGGTTCGAGGAACGCTCCGAACGGCCCAGAGGTCGACCAAGCTGGAGTGAGGTTCGTCGGCTGCAGAAGGAGCTCGAGGCTCTGCGTCGATTGGTGACCGGTGAGCAGATCCCGTAGGGCCGATGGGAACGCAGACATGTTGCGACTAGAGCATGCGGTGGAAATCGCATGCGGATGCTGTAGAAGGCGAGACCCGCACGCCGAAGCAGGTGCGCGGTGACTTCCCTCTCCCCGGTGCCGACGAATCGCGTGCTAAACGAGTTCGATAGAACGCTGAATGAGGGCGATGCAAAGTACCGACAGCAACTGGGCACGACAAATGCTGCGCCCACCCACGTGGATCCGGAGAGAGCCACTTCCGATTCAACCTCTGCCCCAACCGCCCTTGAGAAAAGCTTGCGGGTAGTCGGGGCAGTCGAGGAACCGCAAGACGTACTGACTGTCGAGACACACCTCATCATCCGAACGGACTCCGGGTGGGAACTTCCCCTGGTGGCATCACCAGCGGCCGTGGCTCCGCTCCTCGGGAAGTCCGATCACGGCGTGCGGAACGACTGCATTGCCGGGCGCATTCCGACCCTCCCACGGGCAAGTGGCAGTGGTGCCCATCACCGGATCCCCGTGGCCCGCCTTCTCGACCAGCTGGGGGTTCCCTACAGGATTGAACCCGTGGGCCCCGGGGGCGACTCGAAAGAGACGATTACCGCCTGAGATCATTTCGAGGGACTGCACGGATCGTTGCCATCGCCCAACTGCCGATCCACCGCCCTCAGGAGATGGGGTTGAGGGCGATCTCAGGGAGATTGAGACCAGCCTCGAGCGAGTCGGCCGCCGCCTGAGCCTGAGCGTTTGTGTTCGCTGTGTAAACCCGGAGTGTGATCGCCGGATCAGCGCGGCCAAGACGGTCCGCGACCGTTTTCGGGTTCATCCCGTCGGCGAATAGTTGGGTTGCCGTGTAGTGCCGGAGATCGTGTAACCGGAATGACCAGCGCTCTTCGAATGGCAGATCCTTTGACGTGGCCGTCGGTTTCGTCTTACGCAGTTCGCTGAGGGCCGGTTGCTCCATGCGACGACATAGGCGTTCGAACGATTGAGTCACGGAATCCGGGTGCAGGGGCCGGGCCCCGTCGGGATCTGCGCTGAACACGTACCCCTCTGGAAAAAGACCCACATTTGCGCCTGAGGCATCGATCTCCGCTCGAGCGTATCTGCCTCGCAGAACTGTCATTGCCTGCTCTCCCAGGACCAACCGCCGGGCCTGATGGCTCTTCGGGCCCTTCGTTCCGATCCCATCGGGCGTCTGCCAAATTGATCGGCGAACGTCGATCGCGGCGGCTTGCCAATTGACGTCGCTCCAACGGAGCCCGCAGAGTTCCCCTCGGCGCATGCCCGTGAGTGCCGCGAGCGTCACGATCGTGGCTAGCTCAGGATTCCTAGCCCCGCCACGACCGGCCTCCACGATCAGCGCACGCACCTGCTCCGGCGATGGAACGCTTGTCTCCACGTTGCGTGCCGATGGTGGTGTTGCATCATCGGCGACGTTTCGATCAACCCAGCCCCACTTCCGACCCTGCTTGAGCGCAGCACTAATGATCCTGTGATGGTAGAGAACCGTGCTCGGGCTCAGGCCGCTGGCCAACTGGTCGGCATAGAGCCGATCGAGGTCGTGGGCGGTCAACTTGTCCAGCGGCACGGCACCAAGGGTGGGAAGGATGGCCTTGTCGATTTTCCGCTTGTACTCGTGGAGCGTCTTCGGACTCCTCCCCATCCGGTCGGAATGATCGAGCCATTCGCTCAGGAGAGCCCCCAAAGTCGCCTTGCTGCCTCCGTACTCGCCCCGTTCGACGGCTGCTACCAATGAGGCGAGTTTCCGTTCGGCCGCTCGCTTGCCAGCGCCAGGTTCCTTTCGATTTGCAACGTATGACCGGCTGATCTGCTTCGGCTTGCCGGTGACCGGGTCACGACCGACGAAGACTCGAATCTGCCAGTGCCCGGGTGAGCGCTCTCGCATGGTGCCTGCCATACCGAGACTGTAGGCCATTTGTAGGCCAACAATGCGCAACTTCTCACAAACATGGAGCCTGGGAGGAGAATCGAACTCCTGACCTACGCATTACGAGTGCGTCTTGATGCCTGTCTGGCGGGATCTGGAGACGTCTCGACACCGCTGACCAGGCCTTGTCGATTTCGCCGGCGGCTCGTCCCTGTTCGTGGCGTGCACGTTTATGGGATGGATATGGGATGCGCGGTCTGGTGGGAGGCAAACAGTGGTGGTGATAGTGCGCGGCAGCGAGAAGGAACTGAAGGAACTGAAGGAACTCGAACCTGCGGCCACAGCGGTACACCTCCCACCAAATGTCAACTCGCGGGAGGCAGTGGGCTTTCCAGATCCCTGTACCGATTCGGACATCTGCTGACGAGTCTGCCGCTCTTGTCGTAGTCAACATCCGTCAAGGCTGCCCCGCACTTTTCGCAATTGCGGGGAGCTATCGATTGCCCAAGTGCCTCCGTGTGCTCCATATTTTCGATTCTCGCCCCGAGTCGAGTTGCATTCAAATCGGCTGCTCGGCTCTGGAACAACACCAACCTGCTGATCCGTAGTCCGGAACCGTCAGCGAGTCATCTGCTGGACCCGAAACAAGGCATGGGTAGGGGCAATGCTCAGGTTCCAGAGCATCAGTTACCCGAGGGTTCGTGTGGAGTGTAAGCGTCCACCTTCGGCCTCAGCCCTTCCTCCCACCTCAGGACTACCAACAGGGTTGGTCTCGGACCCGGCATGGGGCAGGTGGCACGCCCAGAAGGACCGGTCAGTTTCGGCAATCATTCTCCGCCGTTCGATACCTCAGCTTCGAGCATCGTCTTAAGTCCAGTCCATATGGCGCGCTCCTGGCGACGGCCCATCCACGAGACGATAGGCGCCGCGAGTTTCGTGATGCCGCGCAGTCCGATGTCCCAGGACCAGCTCATGACTGTTCCCGACCCTTTGGGCTTGAAGAGGAGCGCGCCCACGGTTCGCATCGTGCCAACCGTGGATACCGAGCCAAGTCTGGTAGGCCGTTCGAAGTCCGTGAACTCGATCATCATCGAGAAGGTTCGCATCCTGGACTTCATCGTCGCAACAAAACGACTTCCACTGCCATTCTGCGCGTCGGAAAGCAGGGAGACGGCGGTCATCTTCGGGTTGTACAGGGGCTCGTTACGCTCATCGGCAACGACGGCAAAAACAACCTCTGGCGGACGGTCGATGTAGATCTCACCCTCGATCTTCGCCATCCGCGTGTTCTCCTGTCCGACGCTCGGCTGGAAGGCCCCGGCCCTCAGACCCGACGATAGTGGGTGTCGGCGACGTGGCAGAGCACGTCAAGGCCCCATGCGCCATCATTGGACATGGCTGATGTGGAGGTCCCCACTGTTGGTGCAGTTTCGGCCTACCTGACTGTCCCGAGAGGCGAGGGACCCTGGCCGGGGGTAGTCGTCATTCACGACGCGTTCGGAATGAGTACGGACTTGCGGAGACAGGCCGACTGGTTGGCGGACGAAGGATACCTGGCGGCGGCGCCCGACCTCTATCACAAAGGCGGCAAGCTCAAATGCATGCGAGCCGTCATCAGGGACGCTCTCGCCCGCGAGGGCCAGACCTTCGATGATCTCGAGGCCACGAGGGCCTGGTTGGCCGCGCGTCCGGACTGCACGGGGCGGATCGGTGTCATCGGCTACTGCATGGGTGGTGGGTTCGCCCTGCTGCTGGCACCCGGACACGGCTTCTCAGCATCCAGCGTGAACTACGGCAGCGTCCCGAAGGACGCCGAAAACCTGTTGCAAGGAGCCTGCCCCGTGATCGGAAGTTACGGCGCCAAGGATCGATCACTGCACAAGGCACCCCGGCGCCTCGAGGAGGCGCTGCGGGCCAACGGAATCGACCACGACGTGAAGGTCTATGCCGATGCCGGGCACTCATTCCTTAACGATCATGATCCAACAGAAGTGTCGACGATCTTTAGAGTCCTGGCCAAGCTATCGGGCTCCGAGTTCCACGAAAGCTCCGCACTCGACGCCCGTAGGCGCATCATCGCTTTCTTCGACGAGCACTTGAAGCAGGCGAGCGCGTAGATCAGCGGTGTCATCTGCACCCCCCATCCCGGCGAACGGGTCCACCGAACCGGCGACTGGGGACACCATGCCCTGACGTGTTCCGTCGGATCTCGGCCAAGGAAGCTAGGCCCAGGCGTGTGACCTTCAATGACGAGCCATCTCCAATCGGCGATGGATGGGGCGCAATCCTCAGGCAATTCCAAGGGTAGTGATCTAACTGCAACATATGGTGAACAACGGTCATATTTCGAGCCGCAATGTCACGGACTTATGAGATGATTCTTACCCTCCAATCATCGTGGCGTCATGTTCGGCGCCCACAATGTAGGTGAAAGGAGAACGCAAGCCTCGCCGACGATACTTGCGAACTACATATGTCCACTGCATTCCTAATTACGATCCCACTGATGCTCTTCGCGGTTGTGGTGGCCGTGGCGCCGGTGCTGATGGTGAGCATCCGTGAGCACCGACTTTTGGCAGGTAAGCGTTCACGGTCCGAGGCGTCTGCACCTCGTGGACCCGCTGAGACCTCCCCGTCCCTGGGGAAACCCGACGGGGACGCACAGGCCGCTGTCGTCGTGTTGGAGGAGGCGGCGATTGCAGTCAATCGCCTGCGGGCCCGACGGGAAGTCACTACCGGCGCTGAGGTGGATGAGAGCCTCCAGCGGGCAAGCAATGACCTGCACCGTGCACTTGTTTCGCTTGGTCAAGTGGGCCGCTAGTCGAACGAGGTAGTCGGAAGCGAACTGCCGTACAGCGCAGTGTGCGCTGTACGGCAGTGGCGGCTCCCCTCTCCAACAATCGGAGAGGTCGCAGTCGGTGGTGTCATCGGGAAAAGCGGAAAAGCAGCCACGGTACCCAGGTGTGACAGAAGTGCCTGGGCGCAGGCAACTTTCGCGAGCGCCGGTGCCGAGGGAGATGGAGCATTGATTCGAGGGATACGCAACAGCCGCTGAGGCGTGGGCCATCCTCCACCGCCATGCCCTCGGTCCGGAGCTTGCTGAGGATTCACCCCATGGCTCCGTAAATGACGGCAACAGGAAGCCTCGGCCTTATCAGTTCGTCCCAAGGCTACGATCTGGCAGACATCGGAAGGTACACAACGTTCTGACCTGCGACGATGGGTGATCGGGAAGGTGCCCGACGGCAGCTAACGTCGCGGGTTGTAGGACATTTTATAGGACAGGATCTGGCTGGTTGCCCTCAGGAATGACGGACTGAGGTCCCCCAATTGGGCGCCCGTCTCCGACTGGTTCAAATCGACCCTTGTCGTTCTACGGTGGTGTCAGCGTTGAGCTATGACCGCACAAACAACGCGAAACCGTACCCATCGGTCTGGTCGAACTGTCCCCGCAGCGGGTCAACCTGACTTCCGTCGGGTGGCGGCGAATCGCACATACGAATCGCCGCCGGACGAGCCAGTTGGTCGGTCCTCTCACTAGCCCAGTCTCGCCGACCCGTGGCCTCGCCATGGTTCATGCTCTCTCGCTCATCGACGAAGTCCGCCGCGCACGCGGACGGCGTGTTCGTCAGCGAGTTTGGCGACCTGACAATCCCTCAGCCCAAGTTCGGCTAGTCCCCGCATGCGGCGGGCGGCTCACTGAACTCGAGACATCGGTACGGGCATTCCTCAGGTTGCTCAGCATTCGGATACCCCAGGGCTCGTTGGCAGGCACGAATCCCAACTTCAGACCGTGGACCGACCAGCTCGAGCCACCAAAGTACCTGGAGTCGTCCGACCGGAGGCTGAATTCACCCACCACGTCGGCGACTCGGCCGAAGTGCTTGGGGTCGTCAGCCACAACAGCGGTGAGAGTCACCGAGTACCTCGCACAGGCATGTAGGCCGCACCTCGGACCAGCCACCGGGCAGCGCTGTGGCCGTGAGCTATCCCTCGAGCGGTGCCTCGAGGAATCCGTGTCCTTGTGACACTTGCAATGCTCACTGATCTAGATATTCAGCAATCTGCAAGGGTTTTCACTGGGAATCTTCAGTTCTACCTGCTTCGGTGGTACTCACCTCCTCCGGTCGGATTGGGAAAGAGCCCGGCCGGAGGGTGTCCATGTGATCTTCAGAAGATACTCAACAGTTTCCCAGGCAGTTCTCAGATCGGCACTGCAGGATCGTCTCGACGTCTCCGCAACTTCACAACTACATCGGACAGAAGATCGCCATGCCGCTTGACGCAGCGCCTCCCCTGGCTATTTCGACATCAGGGCTGACAAAGTCATACGGCACTCGAACAGCTGTGAGCGAGCTCAATCTGGCCATTCCCCGAGGAGTGATCTCCGGATTCGTAGGACCCAACGGAGCTGGCAAGACAACCACCATCCGGATGCTCCTCGGCTTGATTGCTCCCACCGCAGGCTCCGGCGAGGTCCTCGGAGCCGATCTCGGCCAGCCCCAGCACTTCCTCCATCGGGTTGGGGCCATAATCGAGAGTCCGGCCTTCTATCCTGCGTTGTCGGGCAAGCGGAATCTCGAAGTGCTCGCTCGTCTCGGTGGGATTCCCCATGTGAACATCGACCGTGCACTCCGAAGGGTAGGCCTCGCCGATCGGGCCAGCGATCCGTTTCGCTCCTACTCACTCGGGATGAAGCAGCGTTTGGGCATCGCGGCAGCCCTTCTCCCAAATCCGGATCTGTTGATTCTCCACGAGCCGACCAATGGACTCGATCCGGCGGGCATAGCCGAGATGCGGGTGCTATTCCGTTCTCTTGCAGATGACGGCATCACCATCTTCGTCTCGAGCCACCTGCTTTCCGAGATCGCCCAGATCTGCAAACACCTGGTTGTCATCAGCTCTGGGCGCATGGTCTTCCAAGGACACATTGGCGACCTCATGAACCGCACACAACCCCTCCTCCGCGCAACGCCCGAACTCCTCGGACAGTTGGGACCACTAGAACGGCTAGCCACGGGCCTCGGCATGGTGACCCAGCGTGAACACGGGTCACTGGTGGGCCAAGGCGACTCAAGACTGGCGGCACTCCTCTTCCGTGCCGCAGCCCAAGCCGACATCACTCTTATCCAGCTGGATGTATTGCGGCCTAGTCTTGAGGACACGTTTCTTGCCCTCACCGGCGGCACCGCCGGCAGACCCACGTCGGTTGCTGGAGCTTGGGCCCTTGAGGGCACCCATGGCTAACGCCTTCGCTAGCGAATGGATCAAACTCCGCCGGAGGAGCCTCTTCTATGGAAGCTACGTCGCCATACTCGCCGTTGCCTGCCTCGTCACTGTGCTCACATTCGGCACCGCTGGTGGCACTGCAGCCACCGGTCCTGGCGGTGCATCGGCACCGCTCTCCCAGCTAGCTCAATCAGGCGGATCCGTAAATGGGCTCGAGGGCTCGCTCACCATCCTCGGCGTCATCGCCTTCGCCATCGCCGCATCGCAAATGGCGATGGAATATGGGCAGGGAACCTTGCGCAATCTGCTCGTCCGGCAGCCCCGACGAATACTCTTCCTGGTCGGCAAGTTCCTGGCCGTCTCGACATTCATGATCGGTGCAGTCGCCCTCGCTACCGTTGGCTCTGTCGTTATGGCCTTCGTTATGGCGCACGATCGGGGGATCCCCACCGATGAGTGGACCATGTTGTCGGGATTGCGAGCCATGGGCACGGGATTCATCGATGTAGCACTCGCCACCGTGGGATTTGCGCTGCTCGGAATGACACTCGGCATCGTCATGCGGTCTTCCGTTGCCGCGGTCGCGATCGGAATTGCCTACTTGCTCCCCGTCGAGCAGATCCTTGCCTCCACCGTCACGAGCACAGCGGGGTACCTCCCCGGCCAGCTCCTTTCTGCAGTGGCTCAAGGCGGGACGTCAACGATCGGCTATGCCCACTCCCTGGTGGGCACACTGCTCTACCTGGCTGTTGCCGCAGGTATCGGTATTGCGCTGTTCGTCCGACGAGACGTGGCTTCCTGAGGCGTATGGGTCACCTGGCTGAGCACTCATGTTCGGTCGGCAACAGATCGCCGGGTCCGTTGACCGAGCGTCCGCCAGCTCGCTCCGGGCTCGGCGCCTCGCCTCTCACCAAACAAGGGGAACGAGCCGAAATCGAGTCACCGCTGCATATCTGCTGAATCCAGGGAATGTTGAGCGGAGGAGCCGCTCTTCAGCTCGGATCCGTACCAGCTGCAACACGACCACCACGAGGGCACCGAGAATGGGCACCAATCGCGGGTCCACGACCGTCACTCCCACGATCATGGCCAGTTCAGCCAGGTAGATCGGATGGCGGACGAGCCGGTAGGGACCCCGCACCACGAGGGCTCGGCCTTGAGGGCCAAACGAAAAGCTGGCTCCCAACGAATGAGCGCTGGCAATAGCCAATCCAACACCAATCAGGGTGGTCACCAAAACGATGCCCACCACCGCAGATGACGTGCGCCAGAGCATCGGCCCGCTGGGCACCAGAAGTCCGAGGCCAGCAAGAAGAAACGTGGCCGCGACTGCCGCACACGTCACCAGTAGGCGGCCGTCCCGGGAGCGAGGTGGTTCATGCGTGAGAAAGGCCGCAATCGGAAAGCACAAGAAGAGCGCGTAGAGCACGCTCCGCAGACACTCCCCGAGCACCGTCCATCCCGGGTGGACGTTGAGCTCCTGAAGCTCGGAGATGAGTGCGCCGAGTTGCCAGAACACAAGTCCAGCCAAGGCAATCGCGGGAAGGAGGCGAGACGTCAGTAGGCTTCGCACTCGTCCCAGGACGCGAGGAGCGGTCGCGTGGTCCATGATCGTGCCGGATCGAGTCGGCGCTCCGATCATGACCGTATTGCTCTGGTTCCCCAAACCACCCTTGGACATCTTGGGCGACGCCTCTGTGTCAAACCAAGAGCAGGAGGCATGAAGAGAGCAATTCGGCTCAGTGGTCCATACTGTGCGGAACTGCCTCATGGCCTCTACCCGTCAGTTCGGCTGGGACTTGTCAGCTGCCGGCTGATCCGGAAGCGGCTCCCGAAAAGCCTGCGCCGCCAAAGGCGGCCGCGCCGGAGGTAACTCCGGACTGCGTTGCGGAGACTGACGAAGCAGTGACCGTCCCATCCTTGGCCTTGGTTCCCTGCACGGTCACCGTGTCACCGGGCTGGAGTGCAGAAAGCGACGATTTCGCGTTTCGATCTACCGTCGCATTGGTCCCGACGGTGACGGCCACCAAACTGCCGCTGGCCGTGGTCACATACAGCGTGCTTCCGATGATGTCGGTCACCGTGCCCGATGTGCCACCCGGCGATGCACCTGGGAAGCCGCCGGTTCCCGCCGTCCCACGACCCGAGGCTGCACCACCCGGGAGGGAGAACGACCCGCCAAACGGAGACGCCGAACTCGACGAGGACGAGGAGCTGCGTTGCATGTACGCGCCAGCCCAAAGACCACCGAACGCAAGTAGGAGGACAAGTAGTCCGGCTACTGGCCACGGCAGACGCAGGCCCTTTGCTGGACCTTGCGTTGGCCATTCGTACGCTTCTCCTTCGAACAACGCGCTGAACTCGTCCGAGCCGTGGTCGGCACCACCCGCATCCACCACGGGAACTTGCGCGGTCTCATTCATGCGGAGCTCACCCGTCGGGTGTTCGTCTTCGAGAACGGTGTCAGGCGTCGCATCAGCCATGGGGGTTCCTACTTTCAACTACTCGTAGCGGAGCGCATCGATGGGCCGCAGTGATGCCGCCCGATACGCGGGATACAGACCTGCAAACACGCCGACCAGCAGGGCGACACCGAAGGCAAGGGGGATCGAATACGTGGCCAGCACGGGCTGGACGCCGTCGATCTTGAATCGAACGACGACCAAGCCGGCCAATACGCCTATGACCCCACCCAGCATCGAGATGACCACGGCTTCGATCAGGAACTGACTCAGGACCACCGACTTGGGTGCGCCGATTGCCTTGCGGATGCCGATCTCCCGCGTCCGCTCGGTCACGGTCACCAACATGATGTTCATGACGCCAATCGCACCAACCAAAAGCGATACGGCCGCCACCCAGCCGAGCAGCGCCGTGAATGTCTTCGAGCTCGAAGTGGCGGTCGACAGGAGGCTGGCCTGATTGAGCACGGAGAACGGAAGATTCGCAACGGTCGTGTTGTTCTGCGCGGCGAGAATACTCTCCACCTCGCTCTGGGCCAACGTGAGCGTCGAGGACGACTTCCCCTGCACCAGCAACTCCGAGAACGACTGGGACTGCCCGGTCAACTGATCCTGGACCGCGGTGTAGGGGGCGATCACGACGGCATCACCATTGGAGAGGCCGCTGCTGCCCTTGGAAGCGAGCAGTCCGACCACCGTGAACTCCGACGACCCGAGCTGGATCTGCCTGCCCAAAGGGTTGGACCCCGTCGGAAAGAGACTGCTGGTTACCGTGGAGCCGAGATCCACCACTTGCGCATGCGATTTCACGTCGGCAGTGGAGATGGAGCGGCCGGCGGAGATCGTGTAGCTCGACGCGGGAAGATAGGACGGTGTCGAGCCAATCACGGAGGTCGAGTACGTGGCACCTTTGTACGTGGCCGTCTCATTGGTGGAGATGACGGGTGACACCGACTGGACGTCGGGAGCATTGTTGGAGTCGCCAATGAGCTTGACGTCGGTCGTGGAGAGTGTGGCATTGCTGGACTTCGTACCGGTTTGCGAGGTAGTCCGGCCACCGCTGAATACCGTCAGCGTGTTGGTGCCGAGACTGTTGATCGACTTGGCTACCGCCTCCGAAGACCCGGTGCCGACGGCCAAGAGAACGATCACGGCGGCCACGCCGATCAGCACTCCGAGCATGGTCAGCAGCGAGCGAAGCCAGTTGGAACTGATGCCCCGCAGGGCCATCACCACGTTTCCCATCATGTTCACGACGGCTGCTCCCGGTCATCGTGTCGTGCGGTCGCCGCATGCACGTGAGCCACGTGCTCGTCTCGGGCGTGGATCGGGACTTGCTGGTGATCGCCTACGACTACTCCGTCCCTTAGCCGGACCACCCGGGTGGCATAGGCGGCCACATCCTCCTCGTGGGTGATCATGACCACCGTCCGGCCGTGTGCGTGCAGATCCGCAAACATGGACATCAGGTCGATGGTGGACGCAGTGTCGAGGTTTCCCGTTGGCTCGTCCGCCAGAATTAGCGCCGGATTGGTGCCGATGGCGCGTGCGATGGCCACACGCTGTTGCTGACCACCGGACATCTCACTTGGGAAATGGCCCATCCGGTCGGCGAGACCGACCGTATTGAGCGCCACCTCTGCCCGGCCCCGGCGATCCTTCGCCTTGAGGCCTGCATAGGCCATGGGCAGCTCGACGTTCTGCACGGCCGACATCCGCGCCAGCAGATTGAATCCCTGAAAGACAAACCCGATCTTCCGATTTCGGATCCGGGACAGCTCACTGTCATCGAGGTCCCGGATGTTCACGCCATCCAAGCGGTAGTGGCCACTTGTCGGGATGTCCAGGCACCCAATGATGTTCATGAGCGTCGATTTCCCCGAACCAGATGCCCCCATGATGGCCACGAACTCTCCACGAGGGACAACAAGGGACACGCCGCGGGTGGCAAACACGTCGTGCCCGCCCATCTGGTAGCGCTTCACGACGTCGGCGAGGGCGATGACGGCGCGTTCCCCGACGTTCGCCGTCCCAATCTTGCCGTCGCTGTTCATGCGGGGATTGCTGTCAGTGAGGACGGTCACGGTGCTCCTCCGCCAAATCCGCCACCGCCGCCACCTGGGAAGCCACCGCCCGAGGTTGAAGCCCCGGACGACGCACTCACACTTGCCGTCGGCTCCACGACCTTTTGTCCTTCGCTAAGCCCGCTCGCAATCTCGGTGTAGGAAGTACCCACCAGACCAAGGGTGACGGGTGTTGTCTTTTGTGTGCCGCTCGCATCGATCACCTTGACGGTGGAGATGCTTCCTGTCGTCGTGATGGCAGCGCTGGGCAGCTCGAGGACATTGGTGGCGGTCTGCACGATCACGGCAACTTGCGCGGTCATGCCCTGCTTGACCGTGGACGGCGGATTGGTGAGAACCACAGTGACCGGATAGGTCACCACATTGCTCACTACTGACGAAGTAGGCGACACCGCCGTGACAACACCGCTCACTTCGGTGCTGGCGAGCGCCGAGAGTGTCACTGTGGCTGGCTGTCCAACGGCGATTTTGGAGGCGTCAGACTCAGCAAAGTTGGCCACGACCTCAAGGTTGCCGAGCCCCTGGATGGTGATGAAGCTCGACGAGGAGCTCGACGAGGAGGAACCGCTGCTGGACGAGCCGCTGCTGGACGAGCCGCTGCTGGATAAGCCACCCGAGGATGCGCTTCCGCCACTAGCGCTCCCACCACTGGACGACGCCCCTCCGCCACTCCCTCCGGCGGACGATCCCGACGAGGTCCCTGCTGAGGACGAGGTCGAACTCGACCCAGTCGACGCGTTGGTCGACGACCCCGATCCGCTCACGGTGTCGCCCACCGAGCTGCTGACAGCGGTGACTGTGCCACTGATCAGCGCGGTCAGCGTTGTGCCGGCGAGGGCCTTTTGGTCAGTGGTCACCGTCACTTGGTCTTGAGAGACGGTCGCCTCGTCTTGAGCGATCGTGGCCGACGTGACCTGAAGGTTGGCCTGAGCGGACTGCACGGTGAGCTGTTGGGCCGTGATCGTCGACTGGTCCTTGGCCACTGCTTGTTGGTACGTCGTGATGCTGTTCTGATCAGTCACGCACGAGCTTTGGGCCGTGGTAAAGGATGCACTAACGCCGGTCGATGTGCCCGCCGAGTTCGTGGCCACGAGTTGAAAGAGATACGACGTATTCGGATTGAGTCCCGTGACCACGGCGGAGACCGAGGTGGGTGTGGAGCCCGATCCAGCATCGGCAGAGGACGTCGAGGATCCGAGCGACGTCGAGGTGCCGTACTGGAAGTAGTAGGTGGTCGACCCTCCGTTTGGATTGATTGTTCCGCTCAGCGTGACTGTGGTTGTGCCGGTGGAGCCTGCCGAGCCAGTGGTCACTGTCGGCGCGGACGTGGCGCCCGAGGTAGCGCCGGTCTTCGTCGTCCCGCCAGAACCGCTCGAAGTACTCGTCGATGACCCGGTCGACGTTCCCGTCGACGACGAAGCCGGGCATCCCAGTGCTTGGTCCGAAGACAAGGCCGACTGGGCGGTCTGCAGACTCGTCTGATCGGCGGTCAACTGATTCTGGTCGGAGGTCAGTTGCTGCTGCGCTGAGACCAATGACGCCTGATTCTGTGCTTGCTGGGCGGGTGTCCCACCAGCTTGGTCGTGGGCGAGCGTCGTCTGGGCATTGGCGAGCGACGCCTCTGCCGACTGGAGGTTGGCCTTGGCTTGAGCCGAATCGATGGTGGCCAGAACCTCGCCTGCCGTCACCGTGTCTCCGACGGCCACGTTCACCGCAGTGAGCGTCCCGCTCGATGCGAAGTTCTCGTTCGCCGTCGACACCGCCGACGTATTGCCCGAAGCTGACACGCTGGACTGCACGGTTCCTCTGGTGACGGTTACGGTCCGGGCAACGCCCGTACTGGCCGACGACGAGGATCCGTAGATCGACGTGAGGCCAAGTGTGGCCACCACGACGACCGCGATAGCCAACGCTGCGTAGCCGATCAACTTCTTTCGCGAGCGTTCATGTGCGTCGGATGCCATAAATGGGGTCCCTTCGGTGGTAGGCGGAGAGCGTGCGTACGTGCGAGCGGCTGACTAGCCTGCGGCACTGCTCGTTGGCGGCGCGCCACCAGAAGCACCAACAGGAAGCAGCGACTTACAGGCGGACGACGCTGCCTGGTATGCCGCGCTGGTGGTGTCGATTGTGGTCTGGGTGGTGCCCGAGGCTCCTGCACCGAACGCCTGCACCGTGACGCCATGCAGCTTCATGCAGTTGCTGTAGGAGGCAAACGCCGAGCTGTTCGCTCCATTTGCGCCTCCCGCACCCTTCGGTTGGAGGCTGGCGCACGCCTTCAGCGCCTTCTGGAAACTCGAGTTGTTGCCGAAGCCTCCGGCGCCAGATGGCGGAGCCCCACCGGACGGTGGTGCACCTCCACCTGCACCCGAGGGCGGCTGCCCCCCGTTTGCTCCACTCGGCAGCGTGACGCCGTGCTTGGCGAGGCAGGACTGGAACGCCGATGTCGAACCCTTTCCGGTGGATGAACCACCGGAGGTTGCCGACGAGGCTGCGCTGCTGCTGCCTCCGCATGCCGCCATCAATAGTCCGGAGACAGCCAAACCGAGGACCAGGGCCAGTCGCACCGGAGCGAGGATCATGCGCTTGTATGAGGGGGTTGTCGTATCCATGCAGACACAATGGCAAGCGGATCTGGGGATACCATCCGATGATCTCGCGAGTTTCCTGAGTGCCCGAACCCGATCTCGGGCATTGATATGGCCCCGGCGAGGCCAGTCGCCATCGCTTCGTCGGCAATGAACAGGCCCGATCTCCAGAACCGAGGACTCCACTCACGGGAAACACACAGGTTCTCCTCAACAGACCACAAGGTTTCGCGACCAGCGTAGAGGCATGGCCCCCCGAATCCTGATCGTCGAGGACGAGCAGAACGTGGCCTACGTGATCGACACGGCGCTCCGGCTCGCCGGATTCTCGACCAGCGGGACTACGAGCGGGCGGGACGCGCTGCGCCTGGCCTCGGAGGAGGACCCCAAGGACCTCATCGTCCTCGACGTACAGCTTCCCGATCTCAATGGGTTCGAGGTTTGCCGGAGGCTCCGATTCGCTGGGGTGAACACTCCGGTCATCTTCCTGACGGCGGCCGACTCCGTCGAGGACCGAGTGCGAGGTCTAACGATTGGAGGCGACGACTACCTCATCAAACCGTTCAGCGTTGAGGAATTGGTCGCCCGGGTCCAGGTGATCCTCCACCGGGCAGGCAAGACCCCCGAAACCCAGAACCTCTCCTGTGGCGATCTCGAGCTCGATGACACGGCACACATGGTGACGCAACGCGGACAGGACGTACCGCTATCTCCTACGGAGTACAAGCTTCTGCGGTTCCTCCTCAGGAACGCCGGCCGCGCACTCTCGCGAGGCCAGATCCTGGACCACGTGTGGGACTACGACTTCGACGGAGAATCGACGGTTGTAGAGACCTACATCTCGATGCTTCGCAAGAAGGTGGACTCGTCTCCCCCCACGCTGATTCGCACGATTCGGGGATTCGGGTACCGGCTGGACGGGAACTGACCATCCATGACGCTCCGCCTGCGTCTCTACATTGCCGCCGCGGCCTTGCTCTCGGTCGTCGCCCTCCTCGGCGTGCTGCTTGTCCACTCCGTGGAGCACTCGGAGTTCCAGCAGATCGATCAACAACTGAAGACCGCAGCCCCGGTGGTGGGTGCCTTTGATCGCCCATCGGCCGACCAAACGCCAAACACCACGCCAATCCGACCGCCCACCTCGTCCCAGAGTCCTTCGAGCAGCAATCGAATCAGTGAGTTCTACATTGCAGTAGTCCAGGGCACCCAACGCGACGTCCTGTTCACCCCCTTGGATGGAAAGGGCTCGGTTCCCCAACTGCCATTGGCAACAACGTCACCTGGCCACCCAGTCGCCGTGTCGACAGTGGGCTCTCAGTCGGGATCGGAACGATGGCGGGCAATCTTGATCGCTTCGCCGAGCCAACCAACCAAGCTCCTGGTCGCGGCGTCACTGGCCCAAGTGGACGCCACCGCAAGTCGTCTGAGGTTGGCTGCCCTTGGCGCCGGACTTATCGTCTTCGGCGTGCTGCTGGCGGCCGGGTTCTGGGTGGGCCGACTCGGACTACGCCCGATCGCCGAGGTTACCGATGTCGCTGATGCCATCGCGGCTGGCAATCGATCACGACGGGTCGTGGGTGCCAGCGGCAAGACCGAGGCTGCGCACCTGGCCCGAGCGATCAACGTCATGCTCGATGAGCAGCAGGCGGCCGAGACGCGACTCCGTCAGTTCATTGCTGACGCGTCTCATGAACTTCGTACGCCGGTCTCCGTCATCCTGGGCGTGACCGACCTCTGGCGTCAGGGAGCGCTCCGAGCGGGAGATGCGAGTGACGATGCCATGCGTCGAATCGGTCAATCGGGACGACGCATGGGTGGCTTGGTCGAGGATCTCCTACTGCTCGCCCACTTGGACGACGGCCGGCCGATTGAGTTTGAGTCCGTCGATCTCGAGCCATTGCTGCACGACGCCATCCACGATGCGTCTGCGACGGATCCCCTCCGCCACATCACCTTGGAAGTTTCCGGTCGTGTCGTGGTGATGGGCGATGAGGCCGCTCTGCGCCAAGTCATCGCCAACCTGGTCACCAATTCGCTGCGCCACACTCCAAGTCAGGCAACGATCACGATCCGAGCCTTTACGGCCGGGAACCGAGTGACGGTGGACGTGGTTGATTCGGGTCCGGGAATGACACCTGACGAAGCCAGCAAGGCCTTCGACCGCTTCTGGCGAGCCGATGCCAGCAGGACACGGTCGGGCACTGGGCTCGGGCTTGCGATCGTTGCCGGGATCGTGGCTGCCCACCACGGAACCGTCACCCTTGACTCCGGTCGTGATCGTGGAACCACGGTGACCGTCCGACTTCCTTCGGCCTGAGCGAACGGAACGAGCGCGGCGCGCCACGGGCCAGCCGTAACACCGGGCCCGCACAGCAGCTACTCACCAGACCTTCAACGAACAGCCAGACGGCTTCCTCATAGTGGGAGCGAACCCACGCTCACCGTCTGGACACCATGGTCTCTCCTGCCCCGATCCACAATCAACACTGCAGCCGGAATCCTTCCCGCACTGACCTCGGGGGAGCCCGCACTCACGCTCATCGACGCCGCGGTATCCGGCGACGGTGCATTCATCGGACATGGCTCCGGCTCGTTCTCTGCGGAGCTCTCGTGGTGCTGGGAGTAGGCGGAGAGCTTGCAGCGATCCCGGCCAACCCGGCCGGAGCGGCTCTTCTCGGGTCCACCTTAAGCCTCACAGTGGCGGCGCCTGGTGCGCCGGCGTTCGACGGCGATGCACCTGACGCTGATGTCGTCACCAGCGGTTCCGCCTACTACGCGTTCACCACTGGAACGGCACTCGGGAACCACATCCAGGTGCTGGTCGACACCTCGGGGGCGGCGACTTCCGGCTGGCATTCGACAACCGGCCAGAACTACGGATCGTCAGCGCTTCCGGTCGTACCGTCCTGGGAACAGGTCGACACCCAGACCTCCCCCGGAGTCTTCTACTGGAACGGGCATTGGATCATGTACTACGACGCTGCCCAGAGAGGACACGCCGGGGACACGGGTTACGACTGCCTCAGTGTGGCAACGGCGACAACGCTGACTCCGACCCGTGCCGTCTTCAGCGATACATCCACGGGGCCGCTTGTCTGCGATGCCGCGCTGGGCGGGGCCATCGATCCGAGCCCGTTCATCGACACCAGGACGGGCATCGCCTACCTGGTGTGGAAGTCAAACGACGGAGGATCTTCCCAGGGAGCCAGGATCTGGTCTCAGCGGCTGAGTGCCGACGGGATGTCACTGGTCGGAGCGCCGACCGAACTCTTGGACCAGGACGGTGTCCACTACCCCTGGGAAGCCACCATCGAGAACCCCCAACTCATCGAGCAAGGAGGCGTCTATTTGCTTCTGTTCTCAGCGGGGCTATGGGATTCCAGTTCGTACTCCGAAGCGTACGTACTCTGCACCTCGCCGACGAGTTCCTGCACGTCTGGGAGCGCAACTCAAATCCTGACGTCGTCAGGATCAGCTTCGGGGCCCGGCGGAGGATCACTATTCCGTGACCAATCCGGCCAATGGATGCTGGCCTATGCGGCGTGGCGGCCAGGATGCACGAGCTATGCCTGTGGCGGGGCTCGCCGCTTGTTCGTCGGGGCCGTCACCCTCAACACCGATTCCACAAGGAGTATCGCGGCCACACCGTCTGGCCGGGGGTACTGGCTGGTCGCGGCCGGTGGAGAGGTCACGGCAGACGGCGATGCTGTCTCCTACGGATCAATGGCTGGCCAGCCACTCGCGTCTCCCATCAGCCACATTGTTGCCACACCGGACGGAAAGGGCTATTGGTTGGTGGCCGGCGACGGCGGAGTCTTCGCATTTGGTGACGCCGGGTACTTCGGCTCCATGGGCGGCCGTCAGCTCAATGAGCCCGTGGTTGCCATGACCTCGACCCGCGACGGTGGTGGGTATTGGCTGGTCGCGGCCGACGGCGGCGTCTTTGCCTTCGGCGATGCCGCGTTCCACGGCTCGATGGGCGGACTCGCACTTAACGCGCCGGTCATCGACATCGCCAGAGACTCGACCACCGGAGGCTACTGGGAAGTTGCGCTGGACGGTGGCGTCTTCGCCTTCGACGCCCAATTCTTCGGTTCAGTGGCCTCGATTCCCCATCTGGCAGCGACCACCGGCATCGACTCCAGTCCAAGCGGTGGCGGATACCGATTGGTCGGCGCCGACGGCGGTGTGTTCGCGTTTGGCGATGCCCCGTTTCGTGGATCGATGGGAGGCATCTCTCTCAATGCTCCGGTGGTCGGGATCACCTCTGATGCTACGGCTGGCGGCTATTGGGAGATCGCCACCGACGGGGGCGTGTTTGCTTTCGATGCGGGGTACTACGGCTCCGGGTGAGCCGATGAATCTCTACGCCATAGCAACAGCACTGACGACGCACCGACATGCGGTCCGCCACTCCGCACTCTCGCCAACGCGCATCATCGGTCACAGTCACTCCCCCAAATGCTCACGCCTGCCATCCTGAGATGGGCAAGTGCCCGACCCCGCAGACACACCTGCCATCCTGTGACTGAGCGTCAGTGGTACAAGGAGTTCTGCTGAACGGCGGCATCGGTGAGCACCTTCAGCTGGTACCGAGTGATCGACTTGGATGTGGCTGATCCGGACGACGCCTCCGAGGAATTCGAGGACGCCGCAATGTCGACATCGACTGCTGTTAGCGCCACACCGGATCCCACCTGCCAAGCCACAACGTATTCAGGTGCGCTGCTTGCCGTCGCGAATGCCGTCGTTCCCAGCTGCACGGGAACCTGTATGGAAGTGGCAACATGGATTGACTTACGGAAGGTCGCCAGCACCTTTGTTGCAGATGCTGGCGAATTGCACTTTAGGAGCTCCGAGATCAGTCCTGTCTTGCCCGCGGTGTCTTCGTAGACTGCTTCAATCGAGGCTGTGCAGCCCTTCTCGGTTGTCACCGCTTGCTTGGAGGCCACCTGCACCGTCCTTGGATAGCCGACGCTCTTTGCGTACGGAGAGTTGAGAACCAATGCAGAAGGCGCCGACCCAATACTGGGTGCACTCTGTTCACCACCGGAAACCAGTAGACCGCCGATCACAGCGGCGATTGCCACTCCCACGATGGCCAGCACGATTGCCGATCGTTTCGCCCGACTCTTACTCATGACCGGACGGTACGGGCGGCGAATGAGAATCACCTGTGAATTGGCTGCGAGTCTTCAAAGGGTGGCGGCGACCTTCGCCCAGGGTGAACTGGCCTGGGTGGCCTGGAGGCGTCGACCTGGGAACTTGCCTGAAGTTCGGTAGAGGGCGGGCATACTCCTCGTGACGACAAGGTCCCACCAACCTCGAGTCCCTGCCGAGAGATCGGCACCGCATTTCACACAGGTCGCGGGATACCGCAGCTTGAGCAGGCGATCAGTCACCGACAGGTGCCTCGGTGTCCATGTCGACGGCTCCGACCATGGAGTCGTCATCGACACTGCGGCCCGAGGACTGAAATCCGCATGCTTTCGCTCTTCATCCTTCCCCGGAGAGCGGCGCCACCGGTCCTCACCCGGGGACCTCTAACTGGCGCAATGACAGTCCATGCCGGACGCCACAGAGCCGGACGGGAGCTCCAACTTCGGCGGAGAGGTGGCCTGTAGCCCACAGGACATCGCAGAGGTTCAGTGGCCACCGGGACCTCGGCGCGTGAGACGAAGGTGACGCCACCCTGTCATCCAATGTGACGACTGCTCGTTGCAGGGTGACGTTCACTCCCCGGCCCCACCCCTGGTCAGGGTCATCTTTCGCCGGGGTGACGTTGGGGGTTACGTCAGTCACTACAACCGACAGCGCCCGCACCGGGGCATCGACCTCGGTGTGCCCATGCCCGGCAACCCAGTCGCCTCCATTCCCCCGTCTCTGAACGTCGGTCGTCACGACGTGCTTGGCGGCCTTATCCACGAGTACTACCCGGTGGCCGCGTAATCAGACTGGTGCCTGGGGAAGCACAACGCTCCGCGTGCTGGCGCCACGGCGGACAGGGCATTACTCAGGACTTCTGCTTCCCCTCGTCCACGGTCCGGGCGCCGGCCGCTCCCCATGGAGGAGCATTCAGCGCCGGTCATCGCCATGCCGCAGCGGCGATAAGTCTTCGAGTCGCGACCGACCGGCGCGATCGGGATTTTGGTGCTCTTCAGCCATGCTCGGCCTTCTCGTCACCGAACGTCGTCTGAACCATTCCCTTCCTCATTCACCGTGGCCACTGGGCCAAGCCAGCGAGGGTATAGGCGGCGCGGCGCGCCCATGGACTGCCGCCGTGCGGGATTCCTTCAAGAGGTCAAGGCGCGGGCCAGGGGTCGAACGCCAGTTCGATCCCGGCCGGTAGACTTACCTCGGAGGGGCCGAGGCGAGGAAGACATGGATGATTGACAGCATCAACCTGAAGATCGAGGGGCTCGACGAGGGCGAGCGAGCTCTCGCAGACAGGTCGGACGCCGCCAGGAAAGCCGTGGTAGCCATTGAGGCAGTCGGCAATTCGCACCGGGGGCGGGCCGCCTGGGAGGTCATGCAGGAGCTGCGCCGCAGGGTCCCGGACGGGACAATCTCGGCGCAGGACATCACGGATGTCGCGAGGAGAATCGCCGGGCACTGAGCCCTGTGGGTGTCGAAAACCCATCCGCCCGGGTCATGCAACCATGCGGTATTCGTGGCGGTCTCAAGGGATCCACGCCCCACCTCGGCTGACAGTAGAGGCTGTCGCCGAATAGGAGGTGCGACATGGACGTGCGACTCTCAGCGGCTGAACAGGCCGAGATCTGGGATCGATACGAAGCCGGTCAGTTGAAGGGCACCAAAACCTCGTTCGCGCCGCTCGGTCCCGGCCAGTCCCCAAATACCAGGGTCGGTTCAGAGAGACAGGTGTTTCACTTTCCATCCATCGGGCATTGAATAACTGTGTTGCAGCCAGACGTTGGCGCAACGCAGCGGTCGGGGTTGACGCACCCCCGTACCGGATCGACTGGCCCTGCACGGGGGGTGCGGGTCGCTCGATCAGCCGGCGATGGACTCCTGGCTGCCCCGGGGGTCCATCGCGTCCCGGCATGAGCAGAGACGAGCACCGTGCAGTAGGTTGCCGGGCCAGGAGCATGGCGGCGGGACCTCGCTCGACTGACCCGGCAATTTGATCGTATCTGGACGTTCGCCCGACTCAGGTTCCCCTCGGCCTTGGCCCGTAGTGTCCGAGAATCCGATCACGCCCGTCACCAGGGACTCTGTGCAGAGCATCGATCCTCGCGGCTTCCGTCATCCCGATGCGACGGCGGCGAGCCAGAGGCCAGCTATGGGCCTTCGTCCACCTCGGCTTGCGACAGGTCCTCGACTTGCTCCTCCTTCTCTTTCGCCGCGAGGGATCCAAGGAAGGCGAGCTCCTCACCCTGCGCCATGAAGTGGAAGTTCTTCGGCGCCAGGTCGGACGCCGTGCGTACGAGCCCGCCGATCGTGCCCTGCTCGCCGCCCTCAGTCGCCTACTCCCCCGTTCGTCCTGGGGAACCTTCGGCGTGACGCCGGTAACCCTGCTGTCCTGGCACCGGCGGCTGGTGGCGAGACGGTGGACGTACCCCCATCGCCCGCTGGGTCGCCCGCCCGTCGACGAAGAGGTGACTGCGCTCGTCGTGTGCCTGGCCAGGGAGAACCCGAGGTGGGGCTACCGGCGCATCCACGGTGAGCTTGGCAAGCTCGGCGTGCGTCTGGGAACCAGCACCATCGCCAAAGTCTTGAAGGACCACGGCCTCGGCCCTGCTCCCCGGCGGAGTGGTCCCACTCGGCGTGCGTTCCTACGTGCTCAGGCCTCGGGCGTCGTGGCCACGGACTCCTTCCACGTCGACACCGTCTTGTTCAAGCGTCTCTACGTTCTGTTCTTCATCGAGCTCGGCCGCAGAAGGGTCCGGACAACAGGGGTGACCGGTCACCCCAATTCCTTGTGGGTCACCCAGCAGACAAGGAATGTCACCGGTGACCTCGCCGACGCCGACATCACCGCCAGGATCCTGGTCCGCGACCGGGACACCAAGTACGTCGCGAGCTTCGACAACGTGTTCAAGGCCGAGGGCGCCGAGATCCTCTAGACACCCTTCCGGACCCCGAACGCGAACGCATTCGTTGAGCGGTTCGTGCGGACCGTCAGGTCGGAGTGCCTCGACCACCTGCTGGTCGTGAACGAAGCCCACCTCGAGCGCGTCCTGCGCAGCTACGCCCGCCACTACAACGGGCATCGCCCACACCAAGGAATCGCTCAGGAGATCCCGGCGCCGGAAAGGGCTGTTCCTCTACAAGCAGCGCCCATTTCTGACAGTCGGCACCGGCATCTCCGGCACCGTCCGAGACGGATACATCGACACGACCGTCTGGGCGGACTGATCCACGAGTACGAGCTGGTGGGTTGAGGTGTGGTTCGAGTTTTCGGACACTACGAGCAGCAGTTGATGGATCCCGTCGGTCACGAGGACCTCTTGGTGACCATGGTGTGTCGACCGGCCAACGGTCATCGGTCGATCGTCATTTCGGCATTCGTCTTCTCCAGCCATAGCGCCAACTTTGGGCAGATGTCGACCGTGTCACGGGCCAACTCCTCGAGGCTTGCCGGTACGATGCACTCGGCAATGATCGGATATCCCCAGTCATCGAGCTTGACCAGTTCTGGTAGGAGTTCCGCACAAAGTCCCCTGCCGTCACAGGCAATTCGATCGACTCGGAGTCTGACGGGATTGCTCATCGAGACTTCCCAGTTGGGAGTGGAAGTACGAAGTCCTCCCCGGAGGCCGTACACCACCCCTCCTCGTGCTGAACCACCTCATCGTGGAATACCTCGAGTGCCGTGAGAATCTGGCGAGCAACACCGTCGGGGTGACTGCACGCTCCCCGACCATCAATCTCGGCCAGCCATCGATCGAGGTCAGCCATTCGTGCCGGACGTCCCTCTGCCAACGCCTCCAGCTCCTGGGCGATGGCCGGTAGCCCGAACTTGCAAGGTCCGCACTGGCCTGCGGACTGCGACGCCAGATAGCGAGCCAAGCGCGCCGTCTCGGTCACGCCGCAGGCGCCGGCCGGAAAGGCGACGATCAAGCCAGCGCCCAGGCCGACCCCCAAACCGAGAGCGCTGAATGGAAGCGCAATGGTGGTATCGCTCGGAAGCCAGGATCCGAAGTACCCACCAACGAGAAGGGCTTGCAGCGGAGCCGAGAGTCCGCCGCCAAGGGCGAGGATGTCAGAGACGGGGGTGCCGATCGCCACCTCGTGCACGCCGGGACGGGCAACAGACCCGATCAGGGTCACGAGCATCGATCCTGGTTCCTCTGGCGTCCCAATCTGCCGGTACCACTGCGATCCGTGACGACACAGGAGAGCTAGGTGGGCCAGGGTCTCGACGTTCTGCACGAGGGTGGGACGGCCGCCGACGCCGCGCTCACTCATCCGAGGCGGCTTTCCCAACGGCACCGGCCTACCCCGGTCGACCCAGTTGACCGCAGCGCTCGCCTCACCGGCCACGAAACGTTCGGAGGCGGTGACGACCCGGATCGGAACCCGGTCAACGCCCATTTGGAGTCGTTCGTCCACGGCGTAATCGACCATTGGCCGCACATCTCGGTGCACGACCATGATCACCTCACAAGCCATGACGATGTCGGCGGCAATCGTTGCACCGTCGAGCACCAGGTGAGGCGCCTGGGCGAGGAGCACCCTGTCCTTCATGCTGGCCGGCTCCCCCTCCGTGGCATTGCCGATCACCACCGGTTGACGGGTTTCCGACAACACTGCTCTCATCTTCTCGCCGGTCGGGAATGCGGCCCCCCCACGACCGAGGAGTCCTGCGCGTTCGGTCTCGCGCACCATGGCGACTCGCCATGCACTTGACAATCGATTCGAGGCCAATGCGCCATGGCGTTCCAGGTGGGCCGCGAGCCCCTCGGGTCCACCGCCACCATCAGTCAGGATGCGCCGCACATCCGCGGCCTCAGCACAAGACTTGGCCGAATCAGACAGCAACCGCCCTGACACCATCACCCACCTCCAATTCGTGCAGTCCCGAGGCATCGGTGTGCTGGTGGTGCGGGTATGGATCTCCGCGATACCCCGTCACCTCGTACCGCGGCCAGGACTCTGGCTCCAACGGCCACAGCCACCGCGCTGGCCGACCCCCACACCAGAGCGGCAACCCACCAGATACCCATGTCGCCCCCGGCACTGACAGAGTGCATGAAGGCGAGCGGCCACGCCAGGTAGGCAAGCCAGTGCACCACACGCCAACGTCGATGGCCGAGGCGTCGTCGAGCCAAGCTGGTGAGAAGGACAGCCGCTCCTAGGTCAACGGCCAAGGTGCCCAGTCCCAGCGCAAGGGGACGGTAGTGAGAGGTGAAGGGCAGGATCGTTGCCCACCACCCGATCGACACATAGGGATCGAGGATGGCCGTCGCCACATGAAGGATGAGCATGGCCACGGCGAAGAGGGCAAGCGTGCGGTGCAACTCAGCCACCGCGAACCTGGGCATCGCCTTTGAGGACGAGCCGAGACGCGTCGAGATCCCCAGCACGAAGACGGCGGTGAAGAGCAGCAGCAGGACGAGGCCGCTTCCGCGCGATACGAGCCACATCCAGGGCAGATGACTGGATGTCGCGGCGACGGCGCTCATGCCACGTTGCTCAGTGCGCTGCTCCGGAGCCCGAGAGTGTCCGGCATGGTGATGTCAATTGGGCCGTCGTCCCGAGCAGGCCAGGGGCCCACCAGCTGTACGGATCCATCGTGCCCGACCAGGCGTGCCGGAAGGCTGGTCGTGATGAGCCACTGTCGGGCTTCCTCTCCTCCGACGATGAGCGCCGTGGACGCGGCATTGGCGGCTATGCAGGTGGGAGCGGCGACAGTCGCCGTTCGCCATGAGCCACCAGCCGGAGCACCCGTGCGCGGGTCGATGATGTGGTGGACTTCCCGCTCACCACGCATCCAACGCCGACACATGACCGATGACGTTGCCAATGCTCCATGCCACAGACGAACGTTCTGCGTCGACGAGCTCTCGGTCGAGTCGGGGCTTTCGGCAACCAGGATGGGCCAGCCATCGGCGGGACTTTGTCCAGCGACAGCTACGTCTCCTCCCAGACTGACCAGCACTCCACCTGCCCGACCGATGGCCCGCATGGCCGATCGTGCGGCGCGATCCGAGCCGAGTCCCTTGGCCGTCGCTCCGAGATCGAAGACAGTCCCATCGGGTCGCTTGAGAATCCGGCCATCGAGTTGAACAGCGCTACAGCCGGGAGCGGGATCGCTCGCGGCTGCAGGGAGCTCGCCCTGAGGCTGAAGAGTGGAGAAATCTCGGTCGTAGCCCCATGCCTTGAGCGCTTGCCCGATGGTGGGGTCGACCAATCCACCGGTCCAGTTCGCCGCCGCCAACGCTGCCGCGATTGCCTCGGCGAGTCCATCGCTCAAGAAGAACACGTCACCCCGGGATCGATTGAGCCTGGAGAGCTCTGACTCCTCCCGGAACCGGCTGGCCTGCACATCCAGGGCGACGAGCTCGCGATCGACGGCGTCGAGCGCATGAGCCAGCTCCCGAGGCGGCCACACAACCACACGTGCGGTCGTACCGAGGGCGGATCTCTCGGCGGCGCCAACGCCGGGTTCTCCCAACAGAACAGGCTCCCATGCTGGAATCTGCTCCATCGACTTCCGTAGCTCCGACATCACGAATCTCCCGAACCGGTTGCGACGACGCGTCCAGTACCTCCGGTGGCAGCGGTGACCGAAGAGGTGCTGGCAACCGAAGTCGTGACTCCGGAGGCGCTCGTCGTCACCACCGGAGTCGTCACCGAGGGCGCCCGCTGGGAGACTCCGTTGACCGAGCTCGCCGTACCTCCGGTATTGGTCACGGCGGTCGTTCCGGCGGTTGCCACCGGTATCGTGCTCGCCAGCGCCCCGGTGGTGGCTCCGACGCCGACGATGAGTGCACCGAGCGACCAGTTCGACATCCGGCGTACGCGCCGAAGGCCGCTGTCGCGCACCGACTGGGCTGTACCTCTGTCTGGCTCCACACCCGATCCTGGTAGGCGCGATCGCCTCTGACTTTGCTCATCCCGATACCTCTCCATCTCGTCTCGCTTTCTCGGCTCATCCGCCACATAGGCGTGCCACCATTGTGCGGTTCGGTTGATGAGCCCAAGGTGAGAGAAGTATGAGACCGGCTCACATAATCCGGAGATGGAGCTGGCCGCCCTGTGCCCTCCATGAAATTGCCTCTAGCCTGGGCGTATGCGTGTGCTCGTGGTCGAAGACGACCAACGGATGTCGAACCTGCTGAAGCGGAGCTTGGAGGAAGAGGGGCACGCCGTCGATGTGACCAGTGACGGGCCAGACGGTCTGTGGATGGCCAAGGAATTCCCCTACGGAGCGATCGTCCTCGATGTCATGTTGCCGGGATTCGACGGTTTCGAACTCTGCCGACAACTTCGCGAAGCCTCGGTCTGGACCCCGGTGCTGATGCTGACCGCCCGAGACGAGATCGGTGATCGGGTACGGGGTCTCGATGTCGGCGCCGATGATTACCTTGTCAAGCCGTTCAGCCTGCTCGAACTGGCAGCACGCCTACGCGCCATATCGCGCCGGGACGATCGAGCTCGTCCGACCATCCTCGCCGTAGGAGACTTGCGACTTGACCCGTCGGCAAAGCGGGTGTGGCGCGGGGACGTGGAGCTCCAGCTCTCCCCCAAGGAGCTGTCGCTTCTGGAGCTGTTCCTGCGACATCCGGGCACAGTGCTCTCTCGTTCGCAGATCATCGACGCGGCATGGGACTTTGCCTACGAGGGCGGATCCAACGTCGTGGACCAGTACGTGAAGTACCTCCGCGACAAGGTCGATGTCCCTTTCGGGCGCCATGACATCGAGACGGTGCGGGGCATGGGCTACCGGTTACGTGCTGAGGTTGACCAGTAGCTCATGTCCATACGCTTGCGACTGGCCATCGTTTTCGCAATTGCCTCGGCAATTCTCCTTGCTGTCGGGGGATGGCTCTTCGTCTCCGTTCTCTCGTCGTCGCTCATGAACTCGATCGACTCGCAGCTCGCTGTCCAGGCCGGCCACGGGTCGAGCTATCTCACCTCGAACCCGACCATTTCAGCCACAACCTCCGGAACCAACGCGCCGGAGTATGTGGTCCAGGTGATCGACGGAGCAAACCGTGTGAGAGCGTCCAGCGCCGAAGCTGGCAATCAGCCGATACTGCAACCTGCGGTCCTCGGCCAAGCCCGAGCCCACGAGGTATTGATTACCCAGAAGCACGATGGCGAAGACCAGCGCGTGCTCGCACAGCCGTTCCCAGGACGAAGCAGCTGGTTGGTTCTCGCCGGCGTGTCGCTCGAATCGTTCGATACGACGATCAGCCGAGTGACCACGGAGCTCGCCTTCGGCTGCACCCTGTTCGTGCTCGTTGCCGCGTTGGGAGCTTTCGTTCTGGCAAGGTCCGCTCTGAGACCGGTTGAGCGACTCCGGCGCGAAGTTGCAACTCTGTCTGAGCGGACCATCCCCGAAGCCGTCGGGGTGCCTCGGACGCACGATGAGATCGCTGACCTGGCGACCACCATGAACAAGCTCTTGATGCGCCTTCGAAGCTCCCTCGAACGTGAGCGAAGCCTCATTGCCGACGCCAGCCATGAGTTGAGGACGCCTTTTGCCGTCCTCCGGGGCGAGCTCGAGCTGGCACAGCGACCCGGCCGAAGTCGCGAGGAGCTACTCCGCGCAGTGACTTCGGCCGCTGAAGAAGCCGCCCGCCTCAACAGGATCGCCGACGACCTCCTCTTGCTATCACGAGGTGATCAGGGTCAGCTACCCGTGCATCCTGAGGTGACGAATGTCCACCAATTGCTCACGAAGATCGCCCACCACGCAGAGGGCCGGCTCCAGGCTGCTGGGATTTCGCTCAGGGTTGATGCCCCATCATCCCTGAGCGCGATGCTCGACCCGGACCGAATCCGTCAGGCGATCGACAATCTGGTCGACAACGCGCTCAGGTTCTCCCCGACTGGCTGTGACATCACCCTGGCCGCTCGGGCCCACGATAAGGATCTCGAGCTGGAGGTGGCAGATCACGGTCCGGGATTCCCGGCAGATTTCCTTCCTCACGTTTTCGAACGCTTTCGTCGCCCAGACTCCAGCCGATCACGCAATGAGGGCGGTGCCGGTTTGGGTCTCGCCATCGTCATGACGATCGCCGTCGCCCATGGCGGCACGGCCACGGCTGTCAATCGACCAGAGGGCGGTGCCAGCGTCCGTCTCGTCCTGCCGAACGCGATTGCCCAAGCCTGAGCGCGCCGTTTGGCTCCGTGATCCCGGTACACCTGACACGGGCCTCGATCCGCAGCCCAGAGAAGTTCCCTGAATCCGCGAAATCCATCGAATACCCCGAGACTCAGCTCATCCAGACTGGCCGGAATCTGCTTGGGCAAGGTCCTGGCGAATCCTGAAGAGTCCAGAAACTCCCTGACCCAGCTTGACCAGCCATAACACGCTCGGCGAGGCTTGCCGCTCCTGGCCCTGTCCTTCCTCTACCGTCTCATCCGGCGCGTCATTGAGGTCGTTCGCGTCCATCGGATGGATGCCCAGGCCAAGGACGCGGAGATCCTCGTGCTCCGCCACCAGCTGGCCGTGCTGCACCAGCAGATCGCCCATCCCCGCTTCGCCTGGTCCGACCGGGCCCCCGTGGCCCTCCTGGCCGGTCTTGTTCCTCGAGAACACTGGCGATCGTTCCTCGTCAACCCACAGACGATCCTGGGCTGGCACCGCTCGCTGGTCAAGAATCGCTGGACCTACGCGCACCGCCGACCAGGTCGTCATGCCCTTGCCAAAGAGACCGTCGAGTTGATCTGCCGCCTGGGATGGGAACACCCCCGGTGGGGATATCTCCGCATCATCGGCGAGCTGAAGAAGCTCGGCGTCTGCGTGTCGAAGACGAGCGTCGCGACCGTGCTGCGCCGCCACGGTCTCCCACCGGCACCCCGGCGAGAGGGCCCAACCTGGACCCAGTTCCTCTCCGCCCAGGCCAGGGGCATTGTGGCCACGGACTTCTTCCGCGTCGGCACGGTCCTCTTTCGGCGCTACTACGTGCTGATCGTCATCGAAGTGCAGAGCCGGGTCGTGCACGTCCTCGGAGCCACCACCAACCCGAACGATCCATGGGTCAAACCGGTGGCCCGCAATTTCGCCTCGGACCTGGAGGATGCCGGCCGGAGCTTCCGATTCCTCCTCCGCGACCGGGACACCAAGACCACCGCCAGCTTCGACGAGGTGTTCGCCTCGATCGGCATCGAGACCATCCGCACTCCGATCCGTTCGCCTCGTGCGAACGCGTACGCCGAGCGATTCGTCCGCACCCTCCGCCAGGAGTGCCTCGATCATCTGCTCGTCGTCTCACGACAACATCTCGAATCCGTGCTCGACAAGTACGTCCAGCACTACAACCAGGCTCGTCCACACGGTGGTTTGCACCTCGAACAGCCGATCCCCCTCTCCCTCCCACTCCCGCCAATCGACGATGGCACCGTCACCCGCCGAGACATCCTCGGCGGCATCATCCACCAGTACGAGCGGGCCGCCCGATCACAGATCGCACCACCGCGGCTTCGACACGCGCGTCAGTCGCCAACACAACGCGGGCTCGACGATCAGATAGGTAGGAACTTCGCCTGGCGACTGCACGACTCCTCTGGGTCAACTACGCCTCCCCGGACATCACTGGCCCCGCATTTCTGTCGATTCTCCCGCAGCCGACCGTGCATGGGAGTTTTCGGACCCTTCAGGGTCGATACTCCGGCTCGGGCCGACGCCCCGGTCGTTGCGTGGGACTCCACCCGGGGCATGGTCAAGGTGAATCCCCTGGCCCGCTGGAACTACGACGACATCACACGCTATGAAGCCGACCATCATCTCCCTGTTCACCCCTTGAAGAACGAGGGCTACCTCTCCATCGGCTGCAGCCCGACGACCCGTCCGGTGTCACCGCTCGAGGACCCGCGAGCCGGCCGTTGGCCCGGTAGCGCTAAGACCGAATGCGGTTTGCACTCGACGTAGCTCGATCGGAGAGGCGTCCTTCGATGGCATTGCACCCCCACACCTGCAGACCACCGGAAGCGCCGGACTGCGCCGGGCGCAAGAAGATGGGCGCTCCACCGATCGACCACCGGCAAGATGTCGGCGAAGTCCAGACTGTGTCCGGCCGTGACTCAGCCATCGAGGCTGATTCCGGCATCGCGTCAGCCGAATCCGCTCGACATGCGCCCCTTCCCGGTCGCCTGAGCCCACTCGTGCGCACCGTGATCGGAGAGCCCGGTCCGCAGTCACAACGTCGCGCTCAGATGGCTCGCCTTGCGCGCTATGGCGCCACCTCGGCATTTGCCTTTGGCGTGAGGGTTACCTTGAGTGAGCCACCGCCGAGGATTGCATGGGACGAACCGGGCACTGCAACGAGCTCTGTGAACCTCTGGGGGTGATGCTGACCTTCGGCCCTACGCCCAGGCGCTGAGCTGGCGCACCATGGGGATTATGGATGGGGGTCCCTGGTTCGGGTCACGGTGGATGACGTCGCGCCCAGGAACGCTCCTGCCGCTCGCGTTTACCGTCTGCGGACTGGTCGGGGGTGGCCTCCTCCACTGGGCTGGGCTAGGAGCCGTAGGGAACCTGGTCTGG
>Ga0209584_10000015_pt1 | contig 34432 bp, 37 predicted proteins | sample NGEPerD_FD_184507 | JGI IMG/M metagenome (GOLD analysis project Ga0209584, IMG submission 184507) | Arctic peat soil microbial communities from the Barrow Environmental Observatory site, Barrow, Alaska, USA - NGEE PermafrostAB12-D... | ecosystem: Environmental > Terrestrial > Soil > Wetlands >...
ATTGATCACGGTGCCGCAATCGTGCCCGACCCGGTAGCGCATGATTTTCGGCGTGCCAAGATCGGGATCGATGGCGAGCAGGACCAGATGAAACTCGAACGAGAAGCAGGGATACATCTGCACGCGTCCGTCCGCCGTCGGCAGCGTGCCGCCGGTCGGCACCTGCATCACGTGGCTCCCCGCCAGGCCGGGCTCGAGCCCGTCCGGCATGCGGTGATAATTGCGGAAGGCGATCTGCACCAGGTCGGCCCATGCGCGTTTGTTTTGCGGCGCGTCGCGGTCGCTCACGGTGCCGTCTTTGTACACCGCGCGCTCGAGTGGAATGCCGAGGTCATGCGCGCCGATGGCGGTCAATTTGGCCTTGAGCTTGTGCGCCGCATGGAACGCCGCGCCGCCCAGCATGATCGCCATGCGGCTGCCGACAGGCGTGCCGCTCGGCAACGAGTTGAGCGAATCCGGCCGCGTCACGCGAATGCTATCGGGTTCGACCTGCAGCACCTCGCCGATCACGGTGCCGAGCAGCGTTTCGTGACCCTGGCCGGAGGAAGTGGTGTGCATGCTGGCGGTGATCGTGCCCATGCCGTCCACATTGATGCGGCAGGAATCCATGAAGGTGGAGGTGGTGATGGACGGATTGAGCAGCGCCTCGAAGGTGGCATTGCCACCGGAAGGCTCTAGGCAGGCGGCGATGCCGATGCCGGCCAGCTTGCCGTCGGCGCGCAAGCGGTCGCGCTCCTTCTTGAGCTCTTCGTAGCTGGTATTGGCCAGCACCTTGTCGATCACGGTGTGATAGTCGCCGCTGTCGTAGGTGGTGCCGCTCGGGATGGTGTAGGGGAACTCCTCGCGCCGGATCATGTTGCGCCGGCGAATTTCCAGCCGGTCGAGGCCGAGCGCGTTCGCCACCTCGTCCATGGTGCGCTCGAGCGCCAGATTGGTCGGCCCCTGGCCGAAGCCGCGCACCGCCTCCTGGGTGGTCTTGTTGGTGACCACCGCCATGGCGCGGTACTGCACGCTTTTGATCTTGTACGGCCCGACGATGGCGCCGATCGGCTTGCCGAGCTGGAACGGCGAGCGCCCGGCATAGGCGCCGACATTCTCCAGCGCGCGCATCTTCATCGAGCGCACGATGCCGTTGTCGTCGAAGGCGACGTCGACATCGAACAGCCGCTCCGGCCCATGGGCGTCGCCGCCGCGCATGTTCTCCAGCCGGTCCTCGATTAGCCGCACCGGGAAGCCGAGCCGGCGCGTGAGGTAGCCGCAGAGCACAGTATGCTTGATGCCGCGCTTGACGCCGTAGCTGCCGCCCACGTCCACGTCGTGATGCACGCGCACCGAGGTTACCGGAATTTGCAGCGCGATACTGATCTGGTCGGCGTAGCGCGGCATCTGGATCGAGGCATAGACGTCGAGGATCTCGCGCCAGGGGTCCCAGCTCGCCGCCACGCCGAAGGTCTCGATCGGCACAGTGGCGCTGCGGCCCCATTTCACCCGCAGCGACAGCTTGCGTGGACTGGCGGCGAAATCCTGCTCGACCTCGCCCCACACGAAGGTCTTGTCGAGCAGCACGTTGGAGCCGTGCGCCTGGTGCACCAGCACAGCGCCCGGCGTGATCGCCTGTTCGGCGTCGAGCACGAAGGGCAGCTTCTCGTAGGTGATCCTGACCTTCTCCGCCGCGTCTTCGGCGAGCGCGCGGGTGTCGGCGACCACGGCCGCGACCCATTCGCCGGCATAACGCGCCACATCGATCGCCAGCGGCCTGCGCGGCACGTTCGGCGTGTCGAGCCCGGTCATCAGCGGCAGCGTGGCTTCCGCCAGTTCGCGGCCATCCAGCACGTAATGCACGCCGGGCATGGCCAGCGCCGCGCTCTTGTCGATTGTCTTGATGCGCGCCGCCGGGTAGGGGCAGGTCACCAGTGCGACGTGGCGCATATGGGGCAGATCGATATCGGCGACGAATTGCCCCTTGCCGACCACGAAGCGGCGGTCCTCGCGCACGCGGCGGTCGGTCGAGACGTAGCGGTGGCGGTCGGCGCTCATTTGCTTAAGCTCCGAGGCCTATTGGCGCCGCGCATGCGCTCGGCGGCGAGCGCGATCGCTTCCACGATCTGCGCATAACCGGTGCAGCGGCAGATATTACCCGAGATCGCCTCGACGATCTCTTCGCGCGTCGGCTCCGGATTGTCGGCGAGCAGCGCGTGCGCGACCAGGATCATGGCCGGAGTGCAATAGCCGCATTGCGTGCCGTGGGTTTCGCAAAAGGCGTCCTGGATCGGTGACAATTCGCCGGGGCCGGGCGTGACGCCCTCGATGGTGGTGATCGGCGTTCCCGCCGCCTGCGCGGCAAACATCAGGCAAGAGCGCACCGCCGCGCCGTCGAACAGCACGGTGCAGGCCCCGCACACGCCGTGCTCGCAGCCGGCATGCGCGCCCTTGAGATCGAGCAGGTCGCGCAGGCAATCGAGCAAAGTGGTGCGCGGCTCGACCTCGATGTCGTGCAGCATGCCGTTGACGTTGAGCTCAATGCGCATGGGATTTTCTCCCTTGCGCGTGGGCTAGCGCATCGGCGACGGCGCGGCTGGCGAGATTGATCGCGGCGCGGCGGCGGTACTCGGCCGAGGCGTGCAGATCGGCCAGCGCATCGATATCGGCGAGCGCCACGCGCACCGCCGCGTCCACCGCCTTGGCATCGAGTGTGGTGCCAATGAGCTGCTGCTCCGCGCTATCGAGCCGCATGGGGAAATCGGTGACCGCGCCGACGCCGATGACTATGCGTTTGCACTTGCCGTCGGCGCCCAGCTCGACCTGCGCCGCCGCCGACACGAAGGCGAAGTCGCTGCGCCGCGCGTTCACTTCGTGAAATCCGACGCCGATCTTTTCACCCTGCCAAACCGGGAAACGCATGCCGACCAGGCACCCGCCAGCCGGCAGAGTTGTGATCATCGGGCCGATGAAGAACTCGCGCGCCGGAATCTCGGCGGTCTCTCCGCTGGCGCGGTAGCTCAATACCGCATCGAGCGTGATCGCAATCAGCGGGAGTTCCGCGGCCGGATCGGCATTGGCGAGCGAGCCGCCGATGGTGCCGCGCGCACGGGTGGCGGCGTGGCCGATGTTCGGGATCGCGCGCGCCAGCAGGGGAACTTGGGCGGCGACCAGCGCATCGCACTCGACCACGCATTGCCGCGTGGTGGCGCCGATGGCGACGCCGTCGCCGTCGTTGCGGATATAGGACAGGGCGGCGATGCGGTTGATGTCGATCAGCCGGGTAGGGCGCGCCAGCCGCATCACCATCATCGGCACCAGCGTTTGCCCGCCGGCGATAACGCGTGCGCTGTCGTCGGCCGCGAGCATCGCACAGGCTTCGTCGATGTCGGCCGCGCGGGAATACTCGAACGGTGCTGCTTTCATGAAACGCTACGCTCAGGCCCAGTTGCGCGGTCGTTTTGTTGTGCCCCGCCCCCGCGGCCGGGCCAAGGGGCGCCAGCGTCGCGGTGCGATGTTGTCGATCCGTCACCGATATGGTTAAAGTCCCTATCGCATTATCGCAACCGCAAAATTACCGATTCCTCGAACGGCTTCGACCGCAGACCCTGCGCCGAGGCAACGGGAGACAGCTCAGGTGACCGCGCGATCCAAACAGAAGCCCGTGAGCGGCCGGCCACCGCGGGCCCGTATTGCCGAAATCCGCGACTTCGGCGACGAGGGCACCGGGCAGGCGCGCGGCGGTGTGCAGTCGATCGGTCGCGCCTTCGCGATCATAGAAGAGATCGCGCGCAACCGCGATGGCATTGGGCTTGCCGAATTGAGCAAGCGCGTCGGCCTGCACAATTCCACTACCTTCCATCTGGTAAAAACGATGGTGTCGCTCGGCTATGTGCGCCAGCTCAAGGATTCAAAGCGCTACCGCATCGGCCGCCCGCTGTTCGCGCTGGCCGCGAGCGCGCTCGACGAGATCGAAATGATGAGTCTCGCCACGCCGGTGCTCGACGAACTCGCGCGCGCGACCGGCGAAAGCGCGCATTTCTCGGTGCCGATGGGCGACGCCGTGGTGGTGCTGGCGCGCACCAGCGGGCCGGGCGCCTTCCAATTGACCGACCGCGTCGGCGTGGTGCGGCCGGCCCATTGCACCGCGCTCGGCAAAATCATGCTGGCCGCCTTGGTCCCCGACCAATTCGCGCGCTATCTGCAACGCGCCGAGCTCAAGGCGTATACGCCGAAGTCGATCACCTCGGCCGAGCAGCTCGCGCGCGAGATCGCCGAGGTGCGGCGCGCGGGCTTAGCCATCGACGACGGCGAGTTCGACAGCGAATTGCGCTGCGCGGCGCTGCCGGTGCGCGATTTCAGCGGCCGGGTGATCGGCGCCATCGGAATATCCGGTCCGGTCTGGCGGTTGTCGATTGAGGCCTTGCAGAAACGTGCGCGCATCGTGCGCGCCGCCGCCGACCGGCTGTCGGCTGAATTCGGCTATGCTGGTGAACCTGAACCGCGCGTCAGGGCGGCCGTTTAGTTGTTCAGATAAGGAGACAGGCCATGCCACGGTACGCGAACTATGTTCCCAAGGGCGTGATCCCGGCGGTGCTGCTGCCGTTCGAGAACGATCTGTCGATCGACGAGGCGAGCTTCCGCAAGCATCTGCGCGACGTGGCCGCGGTCGAAGGCCTCTCCGCCGTCACCATCAACGCGCACTCGACCGAAGTCGCCTCCTGCACCTTCGAGGAGCAGCGGCGCGTGCTCGAGATCGCTCAGGACGAGCTCGGCGGCCGCCTGCCTCTGGTCAATGGCATCTGGGCCGACGGCAGCCTGGAAGCCGCGCGCATGGCGGCGCATGGCGGCGCCTCGGCGCTGCTGGTGTTTCCGCCGGCGCCGTTCACGCTCGGCCAGTCGTCGGCGATGGCGCTCGCGCATTTCAAGCGCATCGCGGATGCCACCGACTTGCCGCTGATCGTGTTCCAGTATGCGTTGGCGACGGGCCAAGGCTATCCGAAGGACACGCTGCTCAAGCTCTGCGAGGAGGTGCCGACCATCCGCGCCATCAAGGACTGGATCGGCAACGTGCCGCACCACGAATGGCACATCCGCACGCTGCAAAACTTGGATCCGCCGGTGAACGTGCTCACCACCCACAGCTCATGGCTGTTGTCCTCGCTGGTCCTCGGCCCCAACGGCGTGCTGTCGGGTTCCGGCAGCGTGATCGCGGATTTGCAGGCGCAAATGTTCCGCGCCGTGCAGAAGAACGACATGGCGGAAGCCAAACGCCTCAACGACCGCATCGAACCGACCGCGCGCGTGTTCTACGCCGATCCCTTCGTCGACATGCACAACCGCATGAAAGAAGCGCTGGTGCTGCTCGGCAAACTGCCGCGCGCGGTGGTGCGCCCGCCGCTGGTCAAACTCGAGCGCGCCGAGATCGCACGCATTCGTGCCGCGCTGATCGAAGCCGGCTTGCTCGACAAGAATGCGGCGAGGGATGCTGCCTAGGGCACACACTCATAAACGCGCAGCTCGACTATCATTTGCTTTTGAGTCCATCGCGAAAAGCAATCGCTTCGAGTTCGACCCGGACAGCGTCCATCACGGGAACCACGGGCCGCGCCTCGAATACAAAGGCAGGCAACATCGAGCAGAATTTGTGAACCGCCAACGGATCGTCGCAGTCCAACAGCATATACCCACCCCAGTCACCCACTCGTATAACGAACAATTCAATCTTGAAATTGTCAGGCGCCTTCCATTGAGTGAAAACTTCCAGGATCCGCTTCTGGGCATTCTCGTACTCCATCGGCGATCCATGCGGACGTTCAGACCAGCTGATCATATATTTCATCGGAAGCCCCCCTGTTTGTGCCGAAACCCTCGGAACGCGTACGCGGCGTAATCACATAATCGCAAACTCAGTATTCTTCCGGTCCGTCACCAGCATGCTGCCGGGATAATGCGTAATGCAGAATTCCGGTTTGACCGTCGCGATCACCGATTGCGGCGTCACCCCACAGGCCCAGAACACCGGCAATTCGTCGTCGCGCACTTCCACCGCGTCGCCGTAGTCCGGCTTCATCACATCCTTGATGCCGATCATCTCCGGCTTGCCGATATGCACCGGGGTGCCATGCACCGCCGGAAAGCGCGTGGTGATCTGGATGGCGCGGATGGCATTGGCCGGCGTCATCGGCCGCATCGAGACCACCATCGGCCCATGAAACGGCCCGGCTTCGGCGGTGGCGATCGAGGTGCGGTACATCGGGACATTGCACCGCTGAGTGATGTGGCGCAGTTCGATGCCGTCCGCCGTCAGCGCTTCCTCGAAGGAAAACGAGCAGCCGATCACGAAGCTCACCAGGTCGTCGCGCCAGAATTCGCGGATGTCCTGCGGTTCGGCGATCAGCTCGCCGTGCCGCCATACCCGGTAGCGCGGTAAATCAGTGCGGATATCGAGATCCTCGGCCAGCGCCGGCACACGCCAGTCGCCGGGCGCGGACATTCCGATCAGCGGGCACGGTTTCGGGTTGAGCTGGCAGAAGCGCAGGAAGTCGGCGGCCAGCAGCTTGGGCAGAATGGCAAGATTGCCCTGCACGAATCCGGGCGCCAGGCCCGCGGTCGGCCCGCGATGCTTGTTGGCGCGGATCGCCAGCCGCGCCGCCATGCCGCTGCCGGGCGGCGGCGTTTCGTCGCGATGCAAGGGGGTGACAGCCATCAGACTTTAGTCCGGTGCAATCGGGACACATGATCAGCGCCGCGGAGTCTAGCATCGACCACGGCGCGGTTCGAGGGCGGCTGCACAATCGGCGGGCACAATCCGACCATGTGAGGGCGCATGCATCGATATCGAAATAGCGGTTGAAACTTATGCCAAGATCGCGTTTGCTTGCGGGACTGATCAAGCCAAGAGCCCGTTAAGGGCCGGCAGGGGAGGATCTGGGAATGCCGCCTCGTGCCGCCACGGTTGGGCGTGCGGTGACCGGGCTCGCTACCATGTCTGCCGTCAGGCGTAACGCCGGCGCGGACAGGGCGGGCGGCTGCCGCTTCCATTCAAACAAATCGACGCAGCTTCGGCGCCGCGCTTCGCGCGGGCGTCAATTTTCGATTCGAACAAACTGAAATCCAGAGGGAGGACATGCAATGACTGAAAAATGGAAAGACGAGGTCTGGGCGTAGGACATCTGGTACAGCGGCAAGGTCACGCGCCGCACGTTGGTCGGCTGGGGCGGCGCCGCGATCGGCGCGATGATGCTGGTGCCGGCGCCGTGGCGCGCGGCCTTCGGCGCTGCGGCGCCGTACAAGATCGGATCGTTGCAGCCGCTCTCCGGCGCAGCCGCGCTCGGCGGCAAGACCGCGGTGGTCGGCCTGCAGATGGCGATCGACCGCATCAACGCAGCGGGCGGCGTCAATGGCCGGCCGCTCGAAGCGATCATCGCGGACGATGAGTCCAAGCCCGACGTCGGGCGCCGCAAGACCCAGAAGCTGTTGGTCGAAGACAATGTCGACGTGCATGTCGGCGGCTTCCTCTCCAACATCTGCCTCGCCTGCATGCCGGTGTTCGAGGAAAACAAGGTCGTCAACATGATCAGCGTGTGCCTCGACACCACGCTGACCACCACCAAGTGCAACCGCTACAGTTTCCGGACCTACGAATTTGCGCCGTCGCAGGCGGTGGCGATCGCGCCCTATCTCGTCAACAAGATGGGCAAGAAATGGCACATCGTCTTTGCCGACTATTCGTGGGGCCAATCGACGCGTGACGCCTATGCGGCCGAGATCAAGAAGCTGGGCGGCGAGGTGGTCGGCACCACCGGCATTCCGCTCGGCACCGCCGACATGACGCCGTTCCTGTCGAAGATCCAGGGCGACTTCGACGGGCTGTTCGGCATCTTCTTCGGCAAGGACGGCATCACCATCGGCAATCAGGCGTTCGACCTCGGCCTCACCAAGAAGTACAAGTGGGCGGGCGACGGCGCCATCGCAGAATCCACCAACCTGCCCGCGCTCGGCAGCAAGATCGAAGGCTTCGTCGGCATCAATCGCTACATTCCGATCCTCGAAGGCACGCTCGACACCCCGGCGCTGCGCAAGTTCTTCACCGAAGCCAAGACGCGGCTGGCCAAGATGGATCCGTCCGGCCCGCTGCCCGATCGCTACGTGCAGTCGAACTATGAGTCGATCAACGCGCTCAAGCTCGGCATGGAGAAGTCGAAGTTCCAGGGCCGGGCGGACACCATGAAGCTGATCGAGGCGCTCGAAGGTCTGGTGATGCCGGCAGGCGACGACTTCCCGCAAGGCGGCGGCGTCATCCGCAAGGAAGATCACCAGGCGTTCATCCGCCAGTTCATCTTCGACATCAAGGGCGGCAAGCACCACCTGCTCGAGACCGTCGCGGGAGAAAAAACCGTCGTGCCGCCGGCCTGCCACTTCGCTTCGACTTAGCGCGTGATCCCGAAAAGTGGGAACCGGTTTTCGGACAAGATCATGCGCATGCGAAAATCTAAGTGACCGCGGAACCTGTAACCGACGCGCGCTCCCCGGTGAGCAACCGGGGAGCTGCGTCGGCGCCGATCCTTAAGACCGAACTGTTGACCGTCCGTTTCGGCGGGCTGGCGGCGCTTTCCCAGATCAATTTCGAGATCAAGCGCGACGAAGTTCGCGCCATTATCGGACCGAATGGGGCGGGCAAGAGCACCTTTTTCAACTGTCTGACCGGCGTGCTGCGGCCGACCGCCGGCCGCATCGTATTCAACGGCGACGACATCACCGGCCTGCCGTCCAACATGATCTCGCAGAAGGGCATCGCGCGCTCCTACCAGATCACCAATATCCTGCCCAATGCCAGCGCGCTCGAAAACGTGCGCATCGCCGCGCAGTCGCGCCGGCATGCCTGGAACATGGTTTCGCACCACGGCGCCTTTCCCGACATCAATGAGAAGGCGGAAGCGGCGCTCGATTCCGTCGGCCTGCTCGGCAAAGCGGACGAACTCGCCGCCAACCTGTCGCACGGCGAACAGCGCAATCTTGAGATTGGCATCGTGCTGGCGACCGAGCCGGCATTGCTCTGCCTCGACGAGCCGACTGCGGGCATGAGCGCGGCCGAGACGCACGACACCATGCAACTGGTGCGCCGCATCGCCAAGAACCTGACCATCCTGATCGTCGAGCACGACATGCAGGTGGTCATGGAACTCGCCGACCGCATCACGGTGCTGCACTACGGCCAAATTCTCGCCGAAGGAACGCCGGAGGAAATCCAGCAGAACCCCAAAGTGCTGGAGGTCTATCTCAAGACATGAGCGCCGCCGGCCCAAACGCGCAGCCGCTGATCCTGGTCGAGGACGTGCACACTTATTACGGCAAGAGCCACATCTTGCACGGGGTGTCGCTGCATGTCGGGCCGGGCGAAGTGGTGGGCCTGCTCGGGCGCAACGGCGTGGGCAAAAGCACCACGCTCAAGACCATCATGGGTCTGGTGCAGCCGAGCCAGGGCAGGGTGCTGCTCAACGGCGACGCCATCGGCGTCCTGCCCGCGCACAAACTGGCGCGGCTCGGCATCGGTTATGTGCCGGAAGACCGCCGCATCTTCCGCCTGCTCAGCGTGATGGAAAACCTGCGCACCGGGCTCGACCGCAACGGCGTGACGGAAGAGAAGAAACGGGCGCTGCTCGACAAGGTATTCACGTTCTTTCCGGTGCTGGGCGAGCGGCGCAACCAGGCCGGCGGCACGCTGTCGGGCGGCGAGCAGCAGATGCTGGCCATCGCCCGCGCCATGATGCTGGAGCCGAAAATCATTCTGCTTGATGAGCCGACCGAAGGACTGATGCCGCGCATGGTGTCGCAGATCGGACGGATCATCGAAGTGCTGCACAACGAAGGCGTGGCGATCCTGCTGGTCGAGCAGAACGTGCCGCTGACGCTGGCGGCGAGCCAGCGCGTCTATCTCATGGAGAAGGGCTGCGTGCGTCACCACTGCGCCGCCTCCGAGATCGACGTGAACCATGCCGTCATTAAACAATATCTGGGAGTGTAAGCGATGGACACCGCTGTCCATTTTTTCCAGAGCATTCCCTACGATCAGATTCTGATCCAAACCTTGAACGGGATCGTCACCGGCATGATCCTGGCGCCGGTCGCTTCCGGCCTCACGCTGATCTTCGGCATCATGGATGTGGTCAACTTCGCCCATGGCGAGCTGTTCATGCTGGGCGCCTATATCGGCGTCCTGGTGCTGACGGCGACGGGAAGTTTCTGGCTCGCGCTCGTTCTCGCCGCGTTGGTGGTGGCGATTCTCGGTGCCGCGCTGCAGATCGTGACGTTGCGGCCGCTCATCGGCCGCGATCCGCTGAACACGATCCTTGCCACTTTTGGCATTTCGCTCATCTTGCAGAACTACGTGCTCTGGCAATTCGGCCCGGTGTCGCGCAAGATCAGTGAGCCGATCACCGCCCACTTCAATCTGTTCTATCTGGAATATCCCTGGTACCGGCTGCTGATCGCGGCGCTCTCCGCTCTCATCATCGGCGGCTTCTGGCTGTTTCTCAAATACGGCAAATACGGGATCTGGATCCGCGCCACCACGCAGGACCGCGTGATGGCGCAAGCGATGGGCATCCCGGTGCCATGGGTCTACACCGGGGTGTTCGCCATTGGCGCCGCCATGGCGGCGGCGAGCGGCGTTTTGTTTGCCCCAATGGCCGGCGTCAGCCACACCATGGGGCTCGATTGGGTGTTGAAAGCCTTCATCGTCGTTGTGGTCGGCGGCATGGGCAATCTCGGTGGCTCGATCGCGGCCGCCATCTTCATCAGCCTGCTTGAGTCCTACGCCTCGATCTGGGTGAACCCGTCACAGGCGGTGATCGTTTCGTTCGTGGTGCTGATCCTCACGCTGCTGTTCCGGCCGACCGGCCTGTTCGTCCCGACGCCAAAATGACCAAACATTCGAACAAGACCTATTGGATAGGGTTTTGCGTCGTCATGGCGCTGCTGATCGTGGCGCCGCTGGTGCTGCCGGAATTCTGGCGCCGGTTCCTGACCGAGATCCTGATCTGGGGCCTGCTGGCGATGTCGTCCGATCTGCTGATCGGTTACACCGGCATGATCTCGTTCGGCCACTCGGCGGTTTTCGGGCTGGGCATGTATGGCGCGGCGGCCGCGTTGTTGCTCGTCAGCCCTCCCAATCTATGACTGGCGATCCTGTTCGGGCTTGCCGGCGCCGCCGGCGCCGCGCTGTTCGTGGCCTATTTCTCCACGCGCCTGCGCGACATCTATTTCGCCATCACGACGCTGATCTTCAGCCAGATCTTCTACGTCATCATCTTCACCTGGACATCGGTCACCGGCGGCGAGAACGGCTTGATCTTCACCCGCCCGCATTTCTCGATTCCCTTCATCTACGACGTGCGCTTCACCTCGACGATCATGCACTGGTTCGTGCTGGCGGTGGTGACGGCGTCGTATCTTGTGCTGCGGCGAGTCACGCAATCGCCGTTCGGTATGGTGCTGCAGTCGATCCGCGAGAACGAAGGCCGCACCCGCGCCATCGGTTATGCGGTCGAACGCTACAAGATCGTGTCGGTGATGCTGTCGGGCCTGTTCGCAGGGCTCGCCGGCGTGCTGTACGCGGTGCAGAACGAATTCGCCGCGCCCGATTTCGTCTATTTCATCACCTCGGGCGATACCGTCATCTTCAACGTCATGGGCGGCATCGGCACGCTGGTCGGCCCGATTGTCGGCGCCGGCTTCTTCCAGCTGCTGCGCGAACTGATGGCACGCATTTTCGGCGATCAGTTTCCTTACCTGATCCCGCTCGGGTTCATCTTCATCGCGATGATCATTTTCCTGCCGCAGGGCCTGCTTGGCTTTGCGCGGAGATGGCTTAATCGCTAATCGCAGCGCACCGTCATTCCGCCGTCCACCACGATCTCCGTGCCGGTGACGAAGCGCGCCTCGTCGGAGGCGAGGAACAGCGCCGCATTGGCGGTATCGCGGCCGTCGCCCATGAAGCCGGCCGGAATGCGCGCGAGCCGCTGCGCCAGCAAGGCTTCGATATCGCCGCCGGCACGCTGCTTGGCCAAGCGCGCCTCCACCATGGGCGTATGCAATTGTCCCGGCACCACGGTGTTCACGCGGATGCCTTTAGCGGCATATTGCACGGCCACCACGCGCGAGAGCTGGATCACGCCCGCTTTGGTGGCGGCATAGCCGACCTGAAACGCGCCGGTAAAGCGGATGCCGGAGGTCGACGCCACGTTGATAATCGATCCCGCCTTCTGCTTCTCCATCACCGGCAGCACGTGCTTGCAGGTGAGGAACACGCTGCTGAGGTTGGAGTCGATTTGCGAATTCCAAACCTCCTCGGTCATTTCCACCGGCCCGCCATGGGCCGAGCCGCCGACATTATTGACCAGCGCGTCGATGCGGCCGAAGCGCTTCACGCAAGCGGCCACCATGGCGGCGACCGACGTATTGTCGGTGACGTCGCACTGATGGGTGACAATTTCGCCACCCACGGCTTTCACGCGCTCGACTGTCTCGGCGGTGCTGTCGAGATCGCGATCGACCGCGAAAATCCTGGCGCCTTCCTCGGCGAAGCGCACGGCGGTGGCGCGCCCATTGCCCCAGCCGGGCCCGACGCAACCGGCGCCGGTGACAATGGCGATCCTGTCCTGCAAACGTCCGCTCATGATTTTGCTCCTGTCGCGGCGGTGCGCCGCTTGGCCGGCGCGAAGCGGTAGAAACGCTGCGGATTGTCCACCAGCAGTGCCTGCCGCGTGGCCTCGCTCGGCGCGATCTCGGCCAGAATATCGACCAGCATTCCGTCGTCGGGAATCGGCCCGGCGTGATTGGGATGCGGCCAGTCGGTGCCCCAGACCACGCGGTCGCCGAATTCGGCCACCAGCTTGCGTGCGAACGGCACTGCGTCGGCATAAGGCGGCCCCTGGCGCGTGATGCGATCGCTGCCGCTCACTTTCACCCAGATATTCTTGTCGGCCAGCAGCGCGAGCAGCGCGCGGAATTCCGGCTGCGCAAGACCGCGCGAGGCATCGACGCGGCCCATGTGATCGATGACGACCGGAACTGATGAGCGCTTGAGCGCGGGCGTGAGATCGGCGATCAGCGCCGCCTCCATGTGAATTTGCAGGTGCCAGCCGATATCGGCGAGCCGCTGGCCGAACGCGATCACCTCGTCGATCGAGGGGCCCTTGGCGAGATGCTTCATATAATGGAAGCGCGCGCCGCGCAGGCCCGCCGCGTCGAGCCGCTTGAGTTCGGCGTCGCTGACAGTGGTCGGCACCAGCGCGATGCCGCGATAGGCCTGGCCGGTGGCAGTGATCGCATCGACGGTGATTGAATTGTCGGGCCCGTGACAGGCTGGCTGCACGATCACGCAATGCTCGACGCCGAGAAATTCATGCAGGGAAAACAGCATCTCCTTCGGCGCGTCGGAGGGTGTGTAGCCGCGTCCATCGGCAAATGGAAATCGTTTGCGCGGCCCAAATATATGCACGTGGGCGTCGCAGGCGCCCGGCGGCAGCTTCAGCTTCGGCCTGCTGGGCGCGGCCATCCAGTAGGGCGCATCGGCGGGCGTGTCGGCGGTGTGGACCATGGATGTATGCTCCTTTACTCTCCCCCGCGAACCGGCAGGGAGGGCCGACCGCCGAAGTTTTAGCGAGGGCCGGCGTCCAGTGTCCTATTTCTGGACCGGCACGCCGGCGTCCTTGATCACCATCGCCCATTTTTTGGTTTCGCTGGCGATATAAGACCGAAATTGCTCCGGCGTATCGCCGACCAAGATCGCGCCTTGGCTCGAAAGCTTGGACACTACCTCGGCGTCCTTCATGGCCTCGACCGCCGCCTTGTTCAGCGCGGCGACGATCTGCGGCGGCGTGTTTGCGGGCGCGACCATGCCGTACCAATTTTCCGTTTGCAGGTTCGGCATGCCGGCTTCGGCGGTGGTCGGGACGTCGGGCGCGCTCGGCACGCGCGCCAGCGCGCCGACGGCGATCGGCCTGAGCTTGCCGGCCTTGATCTGCGGCAGCAGGATCGGCAGATCGAGGAACACCATCTGCACCTGCTGGCCGAGCAGATCGTTCACCGCCGGCGCGGCGCCGCGATAAGGCACATGGGTGATGTCAATCTTGGCGGTCAACTTGAATAGCTCGCCCGCCAGGTGCGGCATGCTGCCGGGACCGGACGAGGCAAAGTTGAGCTTGCCGGGCTGCGATTTGGCCAGGGCCACCAACTCTTTCATGTTGTTGGCGGGGACGCTGGTCGCCACCACCAGCATTTCCGGCACCTTGGCGACCAGCGTGATGGGCTGCAGATCCTTGAGCGAATCGTAGGCGACCTTCTCCATGCTGGGACTGATCGCGAGCGCGCCGGCGCTGACGATGCCGATCGTGTAGCCGTCGGGAGCCGATTTCGCGACCAAGTCGGTGCCGAGCACGCCGCCTTGGCCGGCGCGATTGTCGATGATGATGGTCTGGTTGAGAATTTCGGACATGCGCTTGCCGACGACGCGGGCGATGATGTCGTTCGGCCCGCCGGGCGGGAAGGGCACGATCAGCCGGATGTTCCTATTGGGAAAATCCTGAGCCTGAGCCAAGGCAGGCGAGAGCAGGGCCAAGGCAACAAGCAACGGTTTCAAAGCTTTCACGGCAATCCTCCCCAATCTTATTATTGAGCGTCGTGCGCAGGCGGCAAACGTAGCCGCGGCACGGCATTCCGTCTATATGACGGGGCCAACCAGCGGGGCAGGGAATTCATGGCCGGAAAGATCGACATCCTGGTGCTGGAAGGCGACGGCATCGGACCGGAGATCATGTCGGCGACGCTTGCCGTGCTGCGCGCGGCCGACGCCAAGTTCGGGCTCGGTCTCACCTACGAGGCGGCGGCGGTCGGCTGGACCGCGCATCGCGCCGAGGGCACCGCGTTCCCGCCATCGGTGCTGGACAAGGCCAAGGCGGCGGATGGCGTGCTGCTCGGGCCGGTGTCGCACAACGACTACCCGCCGGTTGCCGAAGGCGGCCTCAATCCGTCCGGCGAATTGCGCAAGCGGCTCGACCTCTACGCCAATATTAGGCCCGCGCGCTCGCGCGCGGGATTTCCGCCGCGCTGCGGCTCGCCGGTCGATCTCGTCATCGTGCGCGAGAACACCGAAGGCTTCTATGCCGACCGCTCGATGCATCTGGGCCCCGGCGAATTCATGCCGACGCCGGATCTGGCGCTCGCCATGCGCAAGATCACGCGCGCCGGCTCGACCCGTATCGCGGAAGCCGCTTTCAAGCTTGCCATGCAACGTCGGCGCAAGGTGACCTGTGTGCACAAGGCCAATGTGCTGCGCGTCTCCGACGGGCTTTTTCTCGAATGCGTGCGCGCGGTGGCCGCGCGCTATCCGCAAGTGCAATACGAGGAGCGCATCATCGACGCCATGGCGGCGCTCTTGATCCGTGACGCCAGTCCATTCGACGTGGTCGTCACCACCAACATGTACGGCGACATTCTTTCCGATGAGGCGAGCGAGATCGCCGGCAGCCTCGGGCTGGCCGCCTCGCTCAATGCCGGCGCCGAGCACGCGGTGGCGCAGGCGCAGCACGGTTCGGCGCCCGACATCGCGGGAAAAAACATCGCCAATCCGGCCTCGCTGATCGGCTCGGCGGCGATGCTGCTGGCCTGGCTGGGCGAGCGGCGCGGCGATGAAAAGCTCAACGCTGCCGCGCAGACGATCGACGCCGCACTCGACCGCGTCATCGCCAAGAAGGACGGGCGCACGCCCGACATGGGCGGGGCGCTCGGCACCGATGCGTTCGGGCAGCGCGTTGCGAAAGCCGTGGAAGGATAAGCCTGCGCGCGCTTGAGCTGCCGCTGGAGCCGGACTGGCAAGGCGCGGTGAAAGCCAATCTCGAGGTCACGCTCAGGCACGCCGTCCTTACAGCGCCGCGACCGCCTGCACCTCGACCAGCAGCGGCTCCTGCACCAGCCGGTCGATCATCAGCAGCGTGTTGGGCGGATAGGCGCCGTTGGCGAACATCTTGGGGAATTCGCGCAGGCGATACTTCATGAATTTGGCAATGTCCTGCGAGTGCACCAGGTAGGTGGTGAACTGCACGATATGGCCCCAGCCGGCGCCGACCGATTTCAGCGCCGCTTCGATATTGGCGAAAGTCTGCACGCACTGGGCGTCGAAATCGTCGCTGACGACCTTGCCGTCCTTGTCGACGCCGACTTGCCCCGCGATGAAAACGAATTCCGCCGCCTTCACGCGGGTGAGATGGGAGTATTGACCGAGCGGCTTACCGAGCGCGTCGGGATTGAGAATCTTGATGTCGGGCATCGCCAGATTCCTTTCCCGCGCGCCGCGGCTTTCGCTACCTCATTCCACCTGCACGCCGCTCGCCTTGATGGGGGCTGCCCACTTGATGACTTCGCTCTTGACGAAGTCGCCGAGCCATTGCGGGCTCTGCTCGTCCTTCTTGGCGACCGTGGCGCCGAGCTTCTGCAACCGCTCCTGCACCGACAGTGTTTCAATCGCGCCGACCGCTGCCTTGTTCAGCACATTCACCACATTGGCGGGCGCGCCCTTGGGCAGAAACAGCGCACTCCAGGTATAGGCCTGCACATCGAGGCCTTGCTCGCCGGTGGTCGCCAGATTGGGCAGGATCGGCGAGCGATCCTTGGTCATGATCGCGATGCCTTTGATCTTGCCGGCGTCGATCATCGCCTTGTCGCCGGCGATGACGTCGCACAGGAAGTCGATGCGGCCGCCGAGCAGATCCTGCATGGCCGGGCCGGTGCCTTTATAAGGTACATGGGTGATTTTTGTGCCCATGGCGCTATCGAGCACGACGCAGCCGAGATGCGTGGCCGAGCCGGCGCCGGCCGAGCCGTATGTCATCTTGGCCTGGTTGGCCTTGGCGTAGGCGATGAACTCCTTGAAGTTGCTCACCGGCAAATCCAGCCGCGTGACAATCGCGATCGGCGTCACCGCGAGATACGCCACCGGCGTGAAATCGGTCTCGACGTTATAGAGCGGGTGCTTGTAGAGCGTCTGGTTCTGCGCGTGCGTGCCGACGCTGCCGAGAATCATCGTGTAGCCGTCGGGCCTGGCATCGGCGACGCGCTTGGCGCCGGTCATGCCGCCGGCGCCGCCGATGTTCTCGATGATCACGTTCTGGCCGAGCAATTCGCCCATGCGCTGCCCGACGATGCGGCCGATGGTGTCCTGCGGTCCGCCCGCGGCGAACGGAATGACCATCGTCACCTGACGGTCCGGGAAATTCTGCGCGCCGGCCGAGCCGGTCAGCGCCAGCAGCATCGCCAGCGCGGTGCCAAGAATTGTTCTTTTCATGGGGTTCCTCCACATTAACGGGAAATCCTTGCGCCCCTTGCGATGGCGGTCAAGGGCGTCGCACGCATGATCCCGAAAAGTGGGAACCGGTTTTCGGGAAAGATCATGCGCAAAAAAGCATGGCTGCTAGCCCACTTCGACAATCTGTTCCGGAAATTGGTGCAGGCGGTCGCCCGGGCCGTTGCCACCGATCAGATAGTTATCGCACAGCCAGTTGAGATAACCGGCGTGGATATAGGTCGGATGCACGACGATATTCATGTCCTTTTCGATGGTCATCGGCTCGTCGTTGCGGATCAGCGGCCGCTCGACCAGGTCGTAGCCCTGGCCGTGGCAGTAAAGCCGCGCCTCCATCGGCCGGCCGTTCTTGCGCATGAAGGCGTTGAAGGCGTCCCAGATGTCCTTGCACGCCGTGCCCGGCTTGAGCAGGTCGAGCGTCATCTTGCGCGAGGCTTTGCAGAATTCGAGCTCGTCCTGCATCGCCTGCGGCACCTTGGCGCCGACCACGCAGGAACGTCCGAGCTCGGTGTACATGCCGCCGGGCCCGTTATCCTCGACCAAGAGCGCGATCTGATCGCCGTTCTGGATCACGCGGTTTTGCAGATGCCGGTTGGCGAATTTCGATGGACTTCCGAGCGGCATCGAGGCGCAGAGATAAATTCCGTTCTCGCTGCCGTGGCACTGGCTGTAATGTTGTGCGACCGCGGCCACTTCGGTGTCGCGCATGCCGGGCTTGACCGCCGCGAACGCCGCACGCATGGCGCCGTCCTGCATCAGCGCAGCGCGCTTGATCAGCTCCATTTCCTCCGCGCTCTTGATGACCTTGATGCGGTCGACCATGTCGGTCGCGTCAACATAACGGGCCTTCGGCAGCGCGCGCTTGACGTAATCGAGCATCGCATAGGACATCTGATAGGTGCCGACATAGCCGATGGTGGCGTTGCGGAACGGCTCCAGCGCCTTGGCGGCGAGCTCCGGATCGTAGTCCTTGGTGTAATGCGCCGAGGCATAGCTCGGCGTGGTGAGGATGCGCTTGACGCCGCGCCAGGTCTGGTCGCCCTGCGCGGTCGCTTCGCCGCCGCCGAACGGGCCCTGACATACGACCGTCATCTCGCCGTCGCGCGGAAAGATCACCGTGTTAGGATAGCCGTTGGTCGCCGGCATGTCGGTGAAATAGCGGACATAGCCGCCCATGTGATCGTTGTTGTTCTGCATCAGCAACACGTCGATCTTTTCGCGCTCCATGGCGGCGCGAACGAGACGCCAGCGGCGCTCCAGTTCAGCGGTGGAGATCGGCGTGTTGAGGCGTTCCGACAAAGCCATGGCTCAATCTCCCCAGGACGCAGGTCGTCGTACGATATTGATCATGTTCTTGAGATCGTTGCCGAGGAACTTGGCCATGTTGCCCGCGATGGTCGGCATGGCGCGGTCCTCGTAGCCCTGCGAGTAGCCGCCGAGGTGCGAGAAGATCGTCACGTTCTTGGTCTTCCACAACGGATTGTCCGGCGGCAGCGGCTCTTGCGAAAACACGTCGAGGCCGGCGCCGGCGATCTGGCCTGCCTCCAGCGCCTTGATCAGCGCCGGCTCGTCGACAACGCCGCCGCGCGCGACATTCACCAGATAGGCGGTGGGCTTCATGGCGGCGAGCAGTTTCGCGCCGACGATGTTGCGCGTCTCGGGCGTCAGCGGTGCGAGCACCACCAGATAGTCAAGTTCGCCGGCGACCTTCATGAGTTCGCCGCGCGTGACCATGCGGTCGAAGCCGGGCGCCGCGCGCGGGCTGCCGCTGATGCCGACCACCGTCATATGAAACGTCTTGCAGATCGGCGCCAAGTATTCCGCGATCATCCCGACGCCGAGGATGCCGACGGTCTTGCCGTCGAGCAGCGCCGACGGCCAGCGCTCCCATTTGGCGTTCTCTTGCGCGCGCACGGAGCGCGGCAGGTCGCGGGCGAGCGACAGCATGAACGCGATGGTGGCTTCCGAGACCGGCGCGCCGTGGATGCCGCGAATATTGGTGACGACGACTTCTTTGCCGAGCGAGGGCAGGTCGACGATATTGTCCACCCCGGTGCCGAGCGCCTGGATCCATTTCAGCTTGGGCGCATCGCGCACCACGTGGTCGGCCATGGGCGGGGAGAAGCACAGCAGGATGTCGGTGTCGGCAATGTACGGCTCTACCAGGGTATGGTGGCCGACCACGTTGATGGTCAGTTGCGGGAACCGCTCCAGCAGCATGGCCTTGTAGCGGGCCCGCATCGATTCCTGGACTTCGGTGAGGATGAGGAGATTTGGCATGGCGATGGATGTATAGTCACAAATGGGAGCTTGGGAAATAACCGCGCGCAGGTGACCCGCATCGTGGGTCTGCGCTAACATTTGGTATCGCTGCCGACAGGAGAGTGAGTGCTATGAACTCTATGCCGATCGATCTGGCGACCGTGGACTGGCTTTATGTGGTGATCCTGGCGCTGTTCGTCTTTATCGCCGCGCTCATCGCCAATATCCTATCCTTCGGCCGCCGCATCGCTGGCGCCGTATTGTCGGCGGTATTGTTCGCGGCGGCCTTCGTGTTCTGGACCTATTACCCGCACCACTTGCCGCTGCCGACCGCGCTCACCGCCCCGAAAACCGCGGCCACCACGCCGGCCGCTCCGGCTGCTCCGGCCGCGCCAACACGGCCGCGCAATCCGGTGACGGATATCACGCCGCCCGCCACTCCAGCTTCTCCGCCGCCGGCCGCCGCGCCGGCAAGCCCGCCTCCCGCGCGCTAGGCTTGCGTCGAACCGTCTTATTGATGTTCTCTCACGTTTGATTAGGGTGATAAGTGCCCGGAGAAGTGGTGGAGTTGCATGAAGAAGGTTTATTCCGACGCTAAAAGCGCGCTCGCCGGTCTGCTCAAGGACGGCATGTTGATCCACGCGGGCGGCTTCGGCCTGTGCGGCATCCCCGAAACGCTCATTCTGGCGATCCGCGATTCCGGCGTGAAGAATCTCACGATCGTGTCGAACAATGCCGGCGTCGACGGCGCCGGCCTCGGCCTGCTGCTGGAGACCAAGCAGGTCAAGAAGATGATCTCGTCCTATGTGGGCGAGAACAAATTGTTCGCCCAGCAGTTTCTCGGCGGCGAACTGGAGATCGAATTCAATCCGCAGGGTACGCTGGCTGAGCGCATCCGCGCTGGCGGCGCCGGCATTCCCGCCTTCTTCACGCGCACCGGCGCCGGCACCGACATCGCCAAGGGCAAGGAAGAGCGGACCTTCGACGGCGAGCGCTACATCATGGAGCGCGGCATCGTCGCTGATCTCGCGATCGTGCACGCCTGGATGGCCGATACCGAGGGCAACCTCGTGTACCGCAAGACCACGCGCAACTTCAATCCGATGATGGCGACCGCCGGCAAGGTGACGGTCGCCGAGGTCGAGCACCTGGTGCAGCCGGGCGACCTTAATCCCGATCACATCATCACGCCGGGCGTTTACGTCAAACGCATCGTCCATGTGCCCAATGCGACCAAGCACATCGAACAGCGCACCGTGCGCAAGCGCATAGCTGCGGCCGGTACTGGAGAGGAGGTCTGACCATGCCCTGGACCCGCGATCAGATGGCGGAGCGCGCCGCCAAGGAGCTGCGCGATGGCTTCTATGTCAATCTCGGCATCGGCATTCCGACGCTGGTGTCGAACTACATTCCGGATGGCATGACCGTGCAGCTGCAAAGCGAGAACGGCATGCTCGGCTTCGGACCGTTCCCTTACGAGGGCGACGAAGACCCCGACCTGATCAACGCCGGCAAGCAGACCGTCACCGAAATCCCGACCACCAGCTTTTTCTCATCGGCCGATTCCTTCGCCATGATCCGCGGCGGTCATATCGACATCGCGATCTTGGGCGCCATGCAGGTGGCCGAGAACGGCGACCTCGCCAACTGGATGATCCCGGGCAAGATGGTGAAGGGCATGGGCGGCGCCATGGATCTGGTCGCCGGCGTCAAGAAGGTGGTGGTGGTGATGGAGCACACCGCCAAGGATGCGCCGAAACTGCTGCACAAGTGCGACCTGCCGCTCACCGGCGCCGGCGTGGTGGACATGGTGATCACCGACTTGGGCGTCTTCAACATCGACCGCAAGGCCGGCGGCATGACCTTGATCGAGCTCGCCCCCGGCGTCACGGTGGACGAGATCAGCAAGAAGACCGAGGGGAGCTTCAAGGTCGATCCGAAGCTGAAGCATTGAAGGGTTAGTGCCTCGGACGCGGCGCGGGCGTCACCACCGGAGGAAACGACCCATGCTTTCCGACGCCGACCGCAAGAAGGCCGCCGACATTCTGATGGCCGCGCAAAAGGAACGCAAACAGGCGGTCCAGTTGCACGTCACCTTTCCGGCCATCACCGTCGAGGACAGCTACGCGATCTCCACTGAAGTGGCGCAGCGCAAGATCAAAGCCGGTGCCAAGCTGATCGGCCACAAGGTCGGTCTCACGTCAAAGGCAATGCAGCGCTCCTCGATGATCGACGAGCCCGACTACGGCTACATCCTCGACGACCAGATGATCGCCGACGGCGCCAAGGTGAAGCACGCCGACTACTGCAAGCCGCGAGTCGAGGTCGAGCTCGCCTTCATCATGGGCAAGCGCCTGCAAGGCCCCGGCGTTGGCCTCACCGACGTGCTTCGCGCCACCGAATACGTGATGCCGGCGATCGAGATTGTCGACGCCCGCATTCAGGACCCGCGCAAGATTGTCGATACCGTCGCCGACAACGGCGCGGCCGCCGGCATTGCAATCGGCGGGCGTCCAGTCGGCCCGCTCGACGTCGATCTGCGCTGGGTCGGCGGCATTATGTACCGCAATTCCGAGATCGAGGAGACCGGCTTGGCCGCCGGCGTGCTCGGCCATCCCGCGCTCGGTGTCGCCTGGCTCGCCAACAAGATCGGCTCGCACGGCTACGCGCTCGAGCCCGGCCACATCGTGCTGGCCGGCTCGTTCACCCGCGTCGTGTTCGCGCAGAAGGGTGACACGCTGCATGCCGATTTCGGCGCGCTCGGCGGCATCGCCATCCAATTTGTGTAGCGCATGATCCCGAAAAGTGGGAACCGGTTTTCGGAAAAGATCATGCGCAAAAGAAAGTTAACCCCATGACCGACATGCCACGCAACGCCTTCAAGCACGCGCTCGCCGCCGGAAAACTTCAGATCGGCCTGTGGTCGAGCCTGTGCAGCAATATCGCCGCCGAGATTATTTCCGACAGCGGCTTCGACTGGATCCTGCTCGACACCGAACATTCGCCCAACGAAATCCCCGATCTGGTCACGCAACTGCAGGCGATCCAGGCCGGCACCGCGACGCCGATCATCCGCCCGGCGTGGAATGATGCTGTGCTGGCGAAGCGCTGCCTCGACATTGGCGCGCAGTCGCTGCTGTTCCCCTACGTGCAGAAAGCCGAGGAGGCGAAACGTGCAGTCGCTTCCACGCGCTATCCGCCGCAGGGCATTCGCGGCGTGTCGGTCGCGGCGCGCGCCAGCCGCTACGGCCGCACGCCGGGCTATCTGAGCAAGGCCAACGCCGAAATCTGCGTGCTGGTGCAGGTGGAGACCGCCCCGGCGCTGGCCCAGCTCGAAGCGATCGCCAAGGTCGAGGGCGTCGATGGCGTGTTCATCGGCCCGTCCGATCTCGCCGCCTCGCTCGGCCATCTCGGCAATCCGCAGCATGTGGAGGTGCAGAAGGCGATGCAGGATGCGGTGACGCGGCTCAAAGCGCTCGGCAAGCCGGCCGGCATCCTCACCGGCAACGAGGAGGAAGCCCGCCGCTATATCGACTGGGGCTATCTGTTCGTGGCGGTCGGCGCCGATATCGGCCTGCTCGCGCGCAATGCCGATGCGCTCGCCAAGAAGTTCAAAAGCTAGCGCTTTTGGCAGTGCGGCGCGGGCGAGGAGCCTTCCTAGGCTATTTGAAATGCTTGCGAATCAGCTTACACGGCAGGAGTTATCCACAGGTATGCGTCGGCGTCATTGTGCCCCTGCTGGTCCCCACCGGTCCGCTCGATCGGCTGCCGGTTCAGCGCTCGCCACGGACCACGCATGCCGGCCTTGCCAGGCGCGCCTCGCCTCGATGAGATTTCGCGCAAATGGCTCGCTCTCGCCGAGCGCCGGCTGGCATACTATACGGAGCTTTATCGCAGCGGCCGCTGGCAACGCTATTACACCAAGGAGCGCTTCACCGTGCTCATGCATGACGTGATCGGCGCCGTAACAACCTGGAAACGGCTGGCTGCTCAACCACCGCCGCCCGCTGCCGGCAAGAACGATCTGCGTCCCGCCGCATGAAAGCGGTTCCCGCAGCCTTGGTGATGGCGCTGGGCATGACGGCGATGATGCAAGCGGCTGCTGCCGCCGCCGAGGATCTCAAGCGCGGCGAAACGCTGCTTACGCGCGATTGCGGATCCTGCCATGCGGTCGGTCGCGGCGACAGTCTGGACAAGAACGCCCCGGCGTTTCGTACCCTGGGCCAGCGCTATCCGGTCGAATCCCTGGAAGAGGCCCTGGGCGAGGGCTTCATGTCCGGCCACCCCGACATGCCGGAATTTAAGTTTGACGCCGACGATGTCGGTGCCATCATTGCCTATCTGAAGTCCATCCAGCAGCGTTGAGCTTGCGCATGATCCCGAAAAGTGGGAACCGGTTTTCGGAAAATATCATGCGCTGGCAATAGTGCCGCTGCCACAGTCGAGTATCCCCATCCCATGAGCAGCGCTCTTTTTTCGCCCTATCGGCTGGCCGGCCTCGAGCTTGCCAACCGCATCGTGGTCTCGCCCATGTGCCAGTATTCGGGCGACGACGGCTGCGCCAACGACTGGCACCTGATGCATCTCGGCATGTTGGCGCATTCCGGCGCCGCGCTGGTGGTGGTGGAGGCGACCCATGTCGAGCGCCATGGCCGCATCACCCACGGTTGCCTGGGCTTGTATTCCGACGACAACGAGGCGGCGCTGGCACGCGTGGTCGCGCAGGCGCGCCGCATGGGCAACGCCAAGTTCGGCATCCAGATCGCCCATTCCGGCCGCAAGGGCTCGGCGCAAAAGCCGTGGGACGGCGGCGGCGCGCTTAAACCGGACGCCGATCCGTGGCCGACCATGGCCGCGTCGCCGATCCCGTTCGGTGAGGGCTGGCACACGCCGCGCGAAGTGACCGAAGCGGACATGGAGCGCGTGCGCGCGGCATTCGTCTCCGCCGCGCAGCGGTGCTTGCGCATCGGCTTCGACGAGATCGAGTTGCACATGGCGCACGGCTATCTGGCGCACGGCTTCATGTCGCCGATCTCCAACAAGCGCACCGACCAATATGGCGGCTCATTCGAGAACCGCCTGCGCTTTCCGCTCTCGATCGCGCGCGCGGTGCGCGCCGTGGTGCCGAACGGCCTGCCGCTTGGCGCCCGCATTACGGGGAGCGACTGGCGCGAGGGCGGGCTCACTCCCGACGATGCGGTGGCGATCTCCAAGGCGCTCAAAGGCGAGGGACTCGACTTCATCTGCATTTCGTCCGGCGGCGTCGCCGCCGATATCCGCAATCCGAGCGAGCCCGGCTACAACGTGCCGATCGCCGCGCGGGTCAGACGCGAAGCCGGCATTGCGACCCGCACCGTCGGCCTGATCGTCAAGCCCGAACACGCCGAGGAGATCGTGGCGAAGGGGCAGGCCGACATGGTGTCGATGGCGCGCTGCTTCCTCGACGATCCGCATTGGGGCTGGCACGCCGCCAAGGCGCTCGGCGCCGAAGTCGCCCGCCCGCCGCAATATGCTCGCGCCGGCCCCAAGCTGTGGGCGCCGGCGGTGGCGAAAGCTTGACGGCTTAGAGCGCGAGTTCCGGATGCTCGCGTTCGAAGCGCGCGAGGTCGGCCTCGGTATCGAGGTCCCACAGCGCGGGGAGTTCTCTGCAAGTGAGCCCCAGTGCGGCAATTCGCGCGCGCGTCTCGGCGAGAACCTTTGGCGTGCCCCAGGCGATGCCGGAAAATAGCTGCGGATGCGCTGCGCGCGCACCGATCAGAACATAGCCGCCGTCCTCGGCCGGGATCAGCACCACATCGGCGTCACGCAGTGCATGCGCCGCCGCGCGCAAATTTTCAGCCGTGAAAACAGGACAATCGCTGCCGATCACCAATGTGGAGTGCCCGCTGGCGGCCATGGCGGCGAGCATGCGGGCACCGAGATCGCCATTGGGCTGCCGTTTCAGCGTGACCGCGTGGCGCGTGGCCAGATCGCGGAACGAGGGATGGCTCGGATCGGGCGCGCACCACAGCGTCACCGCGCCGACCGCGGCGGCGCGCGCGGTTGCGACCGTTCGCTCGGTCAACCGTTCCTGCAATATGGCCGCCGCATGCGCGCCGACCGACGGGATCAGGCGGGTCTTGGTCAGGCCCGGAACCGGCGCCTTCGCCATGATGGCGATGGCTACAGAATTAACGCTCGGCATAGCCGTAGGCTCGCGCCAGCTTCGCCGGATCGGCGCCGAGGAAAAAGCGTAAGCGCAGCCGCCACATCAGCAGCACGATGCGCATTGTTCCGTGCTTGCGCCAGCGCCGCGCCGAGGTGGTGACACGCGCGCGTAAAGCGCAGGGGCGGCCGAAGCGCTTGAGCCGCACTGAGAGCGCCACGTCCTCCATCAGCGCGATTTGCGGAAAGCCGCCCGCTTTGTCGAAGGCAGCGCGGGTCATGAACATCGCCTGGTCGCCGGTGGCGATGCCGGTCAGGCGCGAGCGCCAGTTCATCATGATGGCGACGACGCGCAACAAGCCGCCGCCGTCGATACGCACGTCGAAACGGCCCCAGGCACGTCCCGATCGGGCAAGACCGTCCAACACCAGGCCGTCGGCATTCTCCGGCAGCTGCGTGTCGGCATGCAGGAACAGCAGCACGTCGCCGGTCGCTACTGCGGCGCCGGCATTCATTTGTAACGCGCGCCCGCGCGGTGCGGCGATCACGCGGGCGGCGAGCACACGCGCCCGCTCGGCCGTGCCATCGCTGCTGCCGCCATCGACCACGATGACTTCGACGCCGCGCCGGCGATAGGGCGCCAGCGCCGAGAGCGCGGTTTCGATTTCCGCGGCCTCGTCGAGCACCGGCATGACGATGGAGAGCTTCGTCATTCCGCCGCCTCTTTCAGCGCGCCGCCGCAGCTCGAGCCTTGCCCGGCGGTGCAGCCATAGCAGTGACCGGCGGTGCGGATCGGATTGCCGGCGAGGTTCTCATCAAGCAAATCGGAAAGATGCACGCGGCTACGCACGCCGCGCGTCAGCGGCAGATCGAGCATCTGGTTGAAGTCGCAGTCGTAGACGAAGCCGCGCCAATCGACCGAAATCAGATTGCGGCACATCACGCCGTCGAGATTGGCGTCGAGATGAGCGTCCTGCAGCAGTTGGAGATAGCCGTCGAACTCACCATTATTGATGAGCATGGTGCCGAAGCGTTGGATCGGCATATTGGCGAGCACGAACAATTTGTTGAACACGATGCCGTAGTTTTCGCCCAGCACGCGCTTGTAGTCGGCTTCGAGCGAAACCTGCGGCGGCGGCAGCGCCGGCCCTTGCGGATTGTAGACGAGGTTGAGCATGAGCGCCGGATCGCGGCCGAAGCCGAACGCATTGAGTTTCTTCAGGCCGCGGATCGAACCGTCGAACACGCCCTTGCCGCGCTGGCGTTCCACATTGTCCTGCAGATAGCAGGGCATCGAGGCCACCACCTCGACGCGGTTCGCCGCCAGAAATTCGGCGAGGTCTTCCTGGCCCGGTTGCTCGAGGATGGTGAGGTTGCAGCGGTCCATCACCTTGACGCCGAGCTTGCGCGCCGACGTCACCATGCGACGAAAATTCGCATTGAGCTCGGGCGCGCCGCCGGTGATGTCGAGCGTTCCAATGCGCCGGCGCTTGACGAAGTCGAGTACCAGATCGGCGATCGCGCCGGACATTTCCTCCGTGCGGTTCGGTCCGGCATTGACGTGGCAATGGAAGCAGGACTGGTTGCAGCGATAGCCGACATTGACCTGCAGCGTGTCGAGCTTGCCGCGGCGGATCGCCGGGAAGGGCACCTGGTCGAGCAGCGGCCGCGTGTCGCGCATAGGAATTCTCGGTTTCCTGAGCAATTTGCCACGGGCGCTGCGCCCGCGTCACCCCAAATTGGCGTGAGCTATTTGGCGAGCGCGGTGGCGACCGGGGATTCGACGCCGATGCGGCCGAATCCCGGCAGCTTAACGCCCGGATGACGCAGATCGAACCCGGCCACCAACCCGAGCAGGTCGACCTCGACGCCCTCGACCCAGCCGAGCTTCACGGCGGCGAAACCGTACAAATTGAGCTCAACGCCGGTGCCGCTGTCGGTGCGACCGGCGTAGAGCTGGTCGCGGAAATCGCGGCCGACCGCGTTCGGCGGCAGCGCCACGCCCAGCTCGGGCACCGCGCGCAGCACCGCGGCGGTGAAGCTGTTGCTGTTCGGCCCCGGCCAGATGCGATAGTCGCCGGCTCGGTTGAAGCGATATTGGTTCACCGCCGCCTCGATGCGCGGGATCAGCTTTTCCGCGTCGGGGCCGGAAACGTCGGCGATCGCCACCGGCGTATTGCCGAACCAGCGTCCGTCCGGCGGCCAGTTGTTCACGCGCACTGGTTGGCCCCAGCCGACCACGTCGTAACGAGTCCATTCGGCCGCATTCGCGCGCTTGAGCACGACCCAGCTATGCACCGCGAAGATGCCTTTCCAGGCGCCGGCCTTGCCGGTGAACACGATCACGCGCGCCGCCGTGTCGGTTGCGGCCGGCGGCAGCGTGCCGGTACTCGACCAGTCGGCGTCGCGCCAGCTGCGTGGCCCGTTGCCGGCGGCGTAAAGCGCGGCGCGGGCAATAAGCGGCACCAGAAACACGGCGAAGATCGCGAGCATGATGAGCTTTCGGCGGGAGGGGCGGGTGGTCGGCATACGGTGCAGATAGTGACGCATTCCGGCCTAAACGTGGCAGCGGTCAGCTCACCTGATTGCCGCTGATCTTGAGCTGCGGATAGCGCTCGGCGCCGGCGAGCGCGAGGTCGCCGGTCACCGCCTTGTGCCACTCCATGCCGACGATGGCGCCGCGCGTCGTGCCGGCGAACAAATTGCCGGAAATCACCGCGACGCCGGCGCCGGCGACCACCGACACGGCGACGCCGAAGCCCGCCTCGCGCACCACATTGCCGGTGACCGCGATGTTGCGCAGATATTGCCCCCAGCCCACGCTGATGCCGGCGCGTGGCGCGCGCTCGATCACGTTGCCGCTGACGACGGTGTCGGCTTCCACTCCGATGCCGACGCCGGCTTCTTCCGGCGGCCGGTTCGCACGCCGCGTCCCCAGATTGCGCACGACATTGCTGTGCACCGTGGCGAGCCGGCCGCCTTGGTCGAAATTGGTGACGGAAATCCCGGTTTCCGCGCCGTCGATCACATTGTCGGCGATCACCGCGCCCTCGAAGCCGAATTCGGAATAGATCGCCACCTCGTCGAGCGCGGCGCAATTATTGCCGATGATCTGGATGTTGGACGCGGAATTGCCGCGGATCGCGGAAAAGGCGGCATTGCGGATATGATTGCCGCGCACCATCACGTCGGCGGCGCGGAAAATGTTGATCGCGTTGCCGTTCTCGCCGGTCCCGCCGGCGCGCGCACCGGTGTCCTCGATTCGGTTGTCGGCGATCAGGCTGCCGTCGCGGCGCTTGTCGCTTTGCCAGACCCGGATGCCGCCGTTGCCGGATTGGGCGATGATGTTTGAAGCGATCAGCAGGCCGCGGCTGTCGTTGCAGAACAAGGCGTTGTCCGCGGCGCCGGTGATCGTATTGTGCGTCACTTCGCCGTCGCAGCTCTCAAACGTGACGCCGTTGCCGCCGGCGCCGGCGACTTCGCAATCGGAGACGCGGACGGCCTTCACGTCATCGAAGTGCACCAGCGCGCGGCCGGCGGGCAGCGGCTGGCCGCCGCCGTCGAGCGTGAGACCGGTGAGCGAGACGGTCTCCGCGTGCTCGGCAGACACGAGCCACGGTCCATGCGTCAGGATCAGCCGGGTCGCGCCGCGCACGCCGGCAAGACTAGCCCCTGCCGGCAGCGTGAGACCGCCGGCGCGGTAGACGCCGGGCGCCAGCATCAGCGGGACGCGCGTGCGCGCCGCCTGGTCGATGGCGCGCTGCAAGGCGGCACTCTGGTCGCCGGTGGCGCCGGGCCGCACGCCGAATTGCGCGGCGTCGAGGCCGAAGGCGGACAGCGGCGCGGCGAACGCGGCGGCGCCGGTCGCGGCGGCGGTGAGCAGATGGCGGCGGTTCAGGTCCATGAGCGGGACATCTTGCGCCCGCGCTGGTTAACGCCGTGCTGAAACGGCAATCGCAGCCAGAATGGCGCCACCCGCCCGCGCCAGATCGGCCGGCGCCAGAGGACGGTTTTTCACCCGGGCGCGCGGAACCGGCTCGCGCCGCACCTTGGGTACATGGATGAAGGCTGCGACCTGCGGGCCACCCTTTTTGCCTGCGGCCTCGGTCGCGCGCCAGCACAGGTAATTGCACAGATAACGTCCGGCATCGCGCGATAGCGTGGCTGGCACGCTCGCCGCGCGCACGGCCGCCAGCAGGCGCCGCGCCGGGGCCGGCATTGCCAGTGCGGCTGGTCCGCCGGCCGCGATGGTCAGGCGGCGCAGCGCGATGCCGCCCGCGTCCGGCAGCAGCGACACAGCGTTTCGGGCACGAGTCTCGATGCGCAAGGCGCGCACCCGCGGCGCCAGCCCGAACATCAGCAGCGCGTCCGGTTTGTGCTTTGCGATCAGCTTGGGCAGATCGCGGTCGACCGCCGCATAGCTGGTCGGGAAAATATGCGGGACAATCTTGGTACTTGCCAAGCATAGCCGCCGCAATCGTGCCAGCCGTTGCGCCAGCGGCCCGGTCGGGTTGAACGGCGCGCCCGGAAACGGCCCAAAGCCGGTGACGAGGATGGTGACGGGCATCACACCCCGAGCAATTGCGCGATCTCTTCCACGGCTAGCGTCGGCGCCAGTCTGCCGGCGGCGACCGCGGCCTCCGCCGCCTTGAGCTTGCCGCGCACGGCCGGATCGCTGCGCAGCCGCGCGGTGAGGCGCTCCTCCAGCATGCTCCACATCCATTTCACCTGCTGCTCGCGCCGGCGCGCAGCCAGCTCGCCCGACGCGGTCATCAGTTTCTTGTGCGCCAGCACTTGGGCCCACAGCTCGCCGATGCCGCTGCCGGTGAGCGCCGAATAGGTGACCACCGGCGGCGACCAGGTCGGCGAATACGGCGCCAGGATATTGAGCGCGGCGCGATATTCGGCGGCCGCCAGTTTGGCGCGCGCGATATTGTCGCCATCGGCCTTGTTGACCGCGACCATGTCGGCCAGCTCGACGATGCCTTTTTTGAGGCCCTGCAACTCGTCGCCGGCGCCGGGCAGCATCAGCACCAAAAAGAAGTCGGTCATGTCGGCGACCGCGGTTTCCGACTGGCCGATGCCGACGGTCTCCACCAGCACCACGTCGTAGCCGGCGGCCTCGCACAGCAGCATGGTCTCGCGCGTCTTGGCGGCGACGCCGCCGAGCGTGCCGGAGGCGGGCGACGGCCGCACGAAGGCATTCGGGTCGCTGGCGAGCTGCGCCATGCGCGTCTTGTCGCCGAGGATCGAGCCGCCGGTGCGGCTCGACGACGGATCGACCGCCAGCACGGCGACCTTGTGGCCCCGCCCGGTGAGCGTGATGCCGAGCACGTCGATGGTGGTCGATTTGCCGGCGCCGGGCGCGCCGGTAATGCCGAGCCGCACCGCCTTGCCGGTGAGCGGCAGCAATTCCTGCACCAGATGGTGCGCGGCCTTGCGGTGATCGGCGCGCTTGCTCTCGATCAGCGTGATGGCGCGCGCCAGCGTCGCGCGGTCGCCCGCTTTTATGCCGCGGGCGAGGTCGGTAGTTTTGAGGGTGCGCGCGGCCATCGGTGGCTTAGTGGCGGTGCTTCGGCGCGTCTTCGAGCCGGATGGCGAGGCCGCCGTCGGTTTTCCGCTTCGCCGCCGTGGCGCGCGCGAAGGTGAACAGTTGCTCACGCGTCTCGATGCGGCAGGCCGTCCCACCGGGATGCTTGCATTGGGCGGCGCGGGTCGGCTCGTCGGCGTCGTCTTCGTCGATGGCGATGACCTGATAGACGCCTTCGGCCAGCTTGCGCATCAGCGCGTATTCGGCGATCTGCGGGTGCCGCAGCTGCGACGACTGGATGATGGTGTCGCCGGCCTCGAACGGGTGCACCGAGAAACCGCTGACATCCTTCATGCCGCCGCCGGAACGGACATAGAGCTTGCCGTTCCAGGCGAAACTCGCCCGCTCCGGGTCATGCGCATGGCCCTCGCGCAGGGAATAGAGCTGCAGATTGAGACGCGGCCCCAACACCGGCTGCGCATCCGTCAGGATCGGGCCCGACGAATCGATGCAGCCCGTCAAAGCCAGCCCGCAAAGCGCGGCCAACGCCGCGCGGAAGAGGAAGGATTTCACTCCGCCGCCTCTTTTCCGTGCCCCAAGCGCTTATTGAGCGACTTGAGCAATTTCTCGGCCGCCTCCGCGATCACCGTGCCGGGCGGGAAGATCGCCTCGGCGCCGGCTTTCATCAGCGCGTCGTAATCGCGCGGCGGCACCACGCCGCCGACCACGATCATGATGTCATCACGGCCCTGTTTGGCGAGTTCGGCTTTCAGTTCCGGCACCAGTGTCAGATGCGCGGCGGCGAGCGAGGACACGCCGAGGATATGCACGTCGTTTTCCACCGCCTGGCGCGCGGCTTCCGCGGGCGTCGCAAACAGCGGTCCGATATCGACGTCGAAGCCGAGGTCCGCGAAAGCCGATGCGATCACCTTCTGGCCGCGGTCGTGACCGTCCTGGCCGATCTTGGCTACAAGTAAGCGCGGCCTGCGGCCCTCCGCCGCTTCGAACGCCTCGACCGCAACGCGCACCCGTTCGACCGCGCCGGTCATGCCGACCTCCCGCTTGTAGACGCCGGTGATTGCTTTGATCGAGGCCACGTGACGTCCGTAAACCTTTTCCAGCGCCGAGGAAATCTCCCCGACGGTGGCCTTGGCGCGGGCGGCGTCGATGGCCAGCGCCAGCAGATTGCCGTTGCCGCGGTCGGCGGCGCGGGTGAGTGCGTCGAGCGCCTCCTGCAACGCTGCCGGATCGCGCTCGGCCTTGAGCCGCTTGAGCTTGTCGAGTTGCATGTGCATGACGGCGGAATTGTCGACCTTCAGCACGTCGATAGGCGCCTCGTCGGTCGGCTGATATTTGTTGACGCCGATCACCGACTGCAGGCCGGCATCGATGCGCGCCTGCGTCTTGGCGGCGGCTTCCTCGATGCGCAGCTTGGGGATGCCGGCCTCGATCGCCTTGGTCATGCCGCCGAGCGCTTCTACTTCCTCGATGTGGCCCCAGGCCTTCTTCGCGAGTTCGTAAGTCAGCCGCTCGACATAATACGAGCCGCCCCAGGGATCGACGATGCGGGTGGCGCCGGCTTCCTGCTGCAGCACGATCTGGGTGTTGCGCGCGATGCGGGCGGAGAAATCGGTCGGCAATGCGAGGGCCTCGTCCAGCGCGTTGGTGTGCAGCGACTGGGTCTGGCCTTGCGTTGCCGCCATCGCCTCGATCATGGTGCGCGACACATTGTTGAACACGTCCTGCGCCGCCAGCGACCAGCCCGAGGTCTGGCAATGCGTGCGCAAACTGAGCGAGCGCGCGTCTTCCGGCTTGAACGGCTTCATCAGCTTCGCCCAGATCATGCGGGCGGCGCGCAGCTTGGCGATCTCCATGAAATAATTCATGCCGATCGCCCAGAAGAACGACACGCGCGGCGCGAACTGGTCGATGGTCAAGCCCGCCTTGATGCCTGCGCGCACATATTCGACGCCGTCGGCCAGCGTGTAGGCGAGCTCGAGATCCTGCGTCGCGCCCGCTTCCTGCATGTGATAGCCGGACACGGAAATCGAATTGAACTTCGGCATCTCGGCCGAGGTGTAGGCGAAGATGTCGGAGATGATGCGGATGCTCGGCTCGGGCGGATAGATATAGGTGTTGCGCACCATGAATTCTTTGAGGATGTCGTTCTGGATCGTGCCCGACAGTTTGGCGTGCGGCACGCCTTGCTCCTCGGCGGCGACGATGTAGAGCGCGAGCACCGGCAGCACCGCGCCGTTCATGGTCATCGACACGCTCATCTGGTCGAGCGGGATGCCGGAGAACAGCGTGCGCATGTCGTAGATCGAGTCGATCGCGACGCCCGCCATGCCGACGTCGCCGCTCACGCGCGGATGATCGCTGTCGTAGCCGCGGTGGGTGGCGAGATCGAAAGCGATGGAGAGGCCCTTCTGCCCGGCGGCAAGATTGCGCCGATAGAAGGCGTTGGAATCCTCCGCCGTGGAGAAGCCGGCATATTGCCGGATGGTCCAGGGCTGCGCCGCGTACATCGCAGGATAAGGCCCGCGCAGGAACGGCGGCTTGCCGGGATAAGTGTCAAGGAAATCGAGCCCGGCCAGATCGGCTTGCGCATAGACCGGCTTCACCGGAATGGCTTCCGGCGTGACCCAAGGTTTTGCCGAGCCGTTACCGGCGGAAACCGGCGTATCGGCGAAATCGACCTTGGCGAAGTTGGGGACCTGACTCATTTCACAGCCAGAATATCATGCGCCGCCTGCAAGGTCGAAACCACGTCGCAGCCCATGAATACGAAGGATTTCACGCCGGCCTGCCGCCAACTGGCCTCGTTTTCACCCGGCCGGCCGGCGAGATGGACGGTCGCTCCGGCGGTGTTGAGTACTTTGGCGGCCGCGGCGGCCTGGGCCGCATACACCGCATCTGACGAGCATAGGCAGGTGAGCTTGGCGCCCGATGCCTTGAACGCCGCGATCATCGCGGCCTGATCCTTGAAGCCGTCATTGCTCAGCGCCTCGATGCCGCCAGCCTCATAGAAATTTTTTGCGAACATGGCGCGCGCGGTGAAGTCGGACAGCTTGCCGAGATTGGCCAGGAACACCTTCGGCCGCGCGCCGGTTTTCGCCAGAACTCGGTCGGAGGTGTCGCGCAGCGCTTCGAAC
>Ga0209584_10000017_pt1 | contig 33615 bp, 27 predicted proteins | sample NGEPerD_FD_184507 | JGI IMG/M metagenome (GOLD analysis project Ga0209584, IMG submission 184507) | Arctic peat soil microbial communities from the Barrow Environmental Observatory site, Barrow, Alaska, USA - NGEE PermafrostAB12-D... | ecosystem: Environmental > Terrestrial > Soil > Wetlands >...
GCCGTGCGCCGCCCCGGTTGGCCGTGCGCCGCTCCCGTTGGCCGTGCGCCGCTCCGGTTGGCCGTGCGCCGCCCCGGTTGGCCGTGCGCCGCCCCGGTTGGCCGTGCGCCGCCCCGGTTGGCCGTGCGCCGCTCCGCCCGAGGTTGCGCGGACGAGATTGGCGACTTCTGTCCCTCCAGTCCCACAACCGAGACCTTTGTGCGCGCCGGGGAAGTTGATCCGCGCCGTCAAGGGGCCGCGCGGTGGCGGGTGGAGATCGGAACGGGCGGGTGCCCCATCGGGCAGCCAACACTGCCCCGGGCACCGTCCGTCCGCACATGTCAACCGCTGCCGGAACAACGGACTATCACAGGTATCTCAGTGGTCTACCAAGGAGGCAGCATGCCGACCTACCTCTCTCCGGGCGTGTACGTCGAAGAGGTCGACTCCGGTTCACGACCCATCGAAGGGGTTGGGACGGCGGTCGCCGCCTTTGTCGGGCTCGCCGAGGACGGGCCGTTCAACACACCCACCCTGGTCCCGAACTGGACGGAGTACACCAGGAACTTCGGCGGCTTCGTGGAGGGCTCCTACCTCGCGCAGTCCGTGTACGCCTACTTCCAGAACGGCGGCGGCAACTGCTATGTCGTCCGCATCGGGCAGGAGAGCGGCTCCGGCAAAGGTGCCAGGCGAGGTCCGAAGGCGCTGGCTGCCGGCCCGCAGGGTCAACTCGGCAGCTACCGGGTCGTCGCGCTGGACGGCGGCACCCCTGACGGTTCGCTGACCATCGACATCCACGGCGTGGAGGGCGACGCGCCCGAGGGCAGCTTCAAACTGGTTGTCCGCCAAGGTGACCAGGTCCTCGAGGAGTACGACCGGTTGACCACCGGCCGCGGCAAGGCCAACGTCGCCACCGCTGTGAACGCCGCCTCCAAGCTGATCCGGATCGAGGAAACGGCGACGGGTGCAGCGGTCGAGGCGCCCGGCATCGGGTCGAGCGTCGGCCTGTACGCGCCGCCCCCGCCCGCGGCCGTGCCCTCGCCCCGGCTGTCCACCGACGACTACGTCGGAGATGTCGCCGAGCGCACCGGTTTCTCCGGCCTGGAGGCCGTCGACGAGATCACCATGGTCTGCGTTCCCGACCTGATGAGCGCCTACCAGCAGGGCGCGATCGACCAGGAGACCGTCAAGGCCGTGCAGTTGGCGATGATCGCGCACTGCGAGTTGATGGGGGACCGGGTCGCCATCCTGGATCCGCCGCCCGGTTTGAATGCGCAGCAGATCAAGGAATGGCGCATCGACAAGGCCGGCTACGACTCGAAGTACGCCGCGCTGTACTGGCCCTGGGTCAAGGCGGCCGACCCGGCCACCGGGAAGAACATCTACCAGCCGCCGTCGGGTTTCGTGGCCGGTATCTGGGGTCGCAACGACGACACCCGCGGCGTGCACAAGGCGCCCGCGAACGAGGTGGTCCGCGGGGCGATCTCGCTCGAGGTGCAGATCACCAAGAACGAGCACGACCTGCTCAACCCGGTGGGCATCAACTGCCTGCGCACCTTCCCCGGCCGCGGCATCCGGGTGTGGGGCGCCAGGACTCTGTCGTCGGACCCGGCGTGGCGGTACCTGAACGTCCGGCGGCTCTTCAACTACCTGGAGGAGTCCATTCTCGCCGGGACGAACTGGGTCGTCTTCGAACCCAACGACGACGCGCTGTGGGCCAAGATCCGCCGCACGATCAGCGCCTTCCTGGTCAACGAGTGGCGAAAGGGAGCCCTGTTCGGTCTCACCCCCGACGAGGCCTTCTACGTCAAGTGCGACCGGGAGACCAACCCGGCGGAGGGCATCGACGCCGGCCAGGTGGTCTGTCAGATCGGGGTGGCCCCAGTGAAGCCCGCCGAGTTCGTCATCTTCCAACTGTCCCAGTTCTCCGGCGGCACCAGCCTCGTCGCCGAGTAGTCGAGAACATCTCTAGGAGAAGGAGACTCCGATGGCAGGGCTCTATGAGGGCAGTGGGGTCGGACATTCGTTCGGCATCGAGATCGACGGCGTGGTGATCAAGAGCATCACCGAGGTGAGCGGCCTGAAGATGGAACAGGACGTCATCGAATACAAGGAGAACGGGCCAGACGGCAAGTACAACATCAAGAAGCTGCCGGGTCGGTGGAAGGCCGGCGAGGTCACCCTCACCCGCGGACTGACCGACGACCAGAGCTTCGAGAAGTGGGTCAAGGACTCGCAGTTCGGCAAGATGGGTGATGTCCGCAAGGGCGGCGCGATCATCGTCTACGACTACGAGGGCACGGCGCTGAAGCGTTACAAGCTCACCAACGCGTGGCCGAAGAGCCTGGAGATCGGCTCGCTGAAGGCCGGTGACACCAGCGTGCTGACCGAGAAGCTGGTCGTCACCTACGAACGGCTCGAGGTGGAGTGATGCGCCGCAGCGCTGCTGTCGCGGCGCTCGAGGACATCCAGCGCGCCGGGCCGACCGCGGTACCGGTGCAGGAACCGCCGGCACCACCATCACCTGTGCACACCGAACAGAAGCTGCGCACGGAGTTCTCGTTCCTGCTGCCGCGCGGCTATGTCGACGGGTCGGGGACGGTGCACCGCGACGGGGTGATGCGGTTGGCCACCGCGCGGGACGAGCTGGTGCCGTTGCGCGACGATCGGGTCAGGGAGAACCCTGCCTTCCTGACGGTGGTTTTGCTGGGTCGGGTGGTCACCCGCATCGGGACGATCGACGACGTGCATGCGGGCATCATCGAGAACCTGTTCGCCTCGGATTTGGCCTTTCTCCAGGATCTTTACCGCAGGGTCAACCAGGAGGGCCACACCCGGGCGAACGTGAGCTGTCCCAACTGTTCCCACGACTTCGCGGTCGACGTCGCCGGGGGCCGCCTGGGGGAATAGTGACGTACGCGCCCGACCGGATCTACGAAGAGGTCGCGTACATCGCCTTCCACTTCCACTGGCCGCTGGACGATCTGCTGGACCTGGAACATGCCGAACGGCAGCGGTTCGCGAACGAGATCGGGCGGATCAACACGCGTATCAATGCAGGGAGGTGACCGATGGCCCGATGGTGGCGACGGGGCACCTCAGGGTCGATTTCTTCAGAATCGATTTCCTCAGGGTCGATTCCCGCAGGGTCGATTCCCGCGCCTGCTCCGCCCGCCCGGGATTCCGCACCGGTCCCCGCGCCACCGGACCGCGCACCCGTTCAGCGGGCGGAATGGCGGGACGTTCCGCCGCTGCGGCCAGTGGTCACCGCCATCTCCCCGCTCGCCGCGCCGGGTTCGTTCGCAAGGACCCTCGCTTCGTGGCAGAACCCGAGCTTCCTGCAGCCGCTGGGTCATGCGGTCGATCCGGCCGGCCCTGCCGGTCTGATCAACGGCCTGGCCGTGCCGGCCGCGCAGCGGACCATATCCGGTGACGCCGACCTTCCGGTCGCCACTCGGGTTCCCGCGGGAAGCGCGACCGTGCAGCGCACGGCGGGTCCGTGGCCGGGCTTCGCCGAGTCGCCCGTGGCGGTCGGCACGGGCGCTGCTCCCGGGGAACCGTTTGCTGGCAATGGATTCACCGCTGACGGCCGGGACGAACCGAGGACGCTGAGCGTCGCTCCCTCCCTACCCAGCGGCGGCGCGCTCACCGTCGCGCCGGATCTGCCGGTCCGATCGACGCTGCCGGCAGTGCCCCGCCCCGCGATGTCCAGTCCCGGCCCTGCCGGCGCGCCGACGGTGTCGCGATCCGTCGCCGACGACGCGCACCCGGACGATGGTGGTGAAGACCAAGCGGCGTTCGCGGACGGGGGGCCGCCGGCTCCGACCGACTCGGCCGACCATCGCACCCCAGATCTCGACGAGCAGCACGGCAAGGTTGCGGTGTCCAACGCCGTCGCCGAGGCGCCGCACGCGGCCGCGGGAACGGGACTCGCGCCGCTGATCGGCGAACCGGTGGTGAGTCCAACGGGTGGCAGCAGCACCACATACGACAGCGCGGTCGACAATACTGATCCGACAACGGATATCGGTGCCACGCTGAGGACCGCGATGCCACTGGCCGCAACCGGTCAGCCAACCGCAGGCAGCGCGCGGCCGTCGACGGTGCAGCGGTCCGGTGCCGATCGACCTGTTCGGGCAACGGGTCTGGGCGCGCCGGTGCCCTCGGTGCCGACTGTGCCTACTGGGCCCGGAGTCGGATCGCCGCGGGACTCGCCGGCCGCACAACCGCTGCAGCGCGCAGGGGCTCGGAGCGATGACGTGCAACTGCCGCCGGTCCAGCGGACCGTAGCCACCCCCGTTCCGCCGAGCACGCCATCGGCGCCGTCCGTTCCGCCCACTTCTACGGCGATACCTCCGGCGGCGCAGTCTCATCTCGAAAACTCGGTCGAACAATCCGGGGATTCAGCGCTCTCCGCGCCTACCTCGCCGCTGGTGGGCTTTGCCCACGTGATGCGAGTCACCGAGGCGGCGGGGGTAAGCCCCGAGGCCACCGGAGCTGCCCGCACGGGTGGCCAGGGTGGTACGCCGATCGCGTCGCCGGCCGAGGCAACGTTCGCGGCGCGCTCGTCGGCGCCGTCGTCGCTCCAGGCGGGGCTCGGTTCGCCGACAGCCATGGACGTCCAACGCACCGTCGGCGCTGGCCTGCCAGCGGAGAATGCCCATCCCACCGCTGATCTCACCGCAGAATCGGATGACGGTGTCGCCGGCCCGGTCGTCGCCGACACGTCCCCGGCCACGACGACTGTGGCACCTACCGTCGGGGCCAGGTCGCTCCAATCCGGAGTCACCCCGAAGCGCCAGGAATCGCCCGATGATCATGCGGAGTCAGGCGGCCAGTTCCCGGTGGCCGGCCACCCCGCACCGGACCTCGCCGGCGCCGCACCGCAGATGCAGCGGTTCGCCGAAACGCCGGCTACCGATCACGTCACGGACGGATCAGCATCGTCGGCGCCGACGGCGCGCCCCGACCAGCACTTCGAGACGGCCGACCCGGTCGCTGCGCCGGCGCCGGGTGACCTCAGCGCACCCGGACTGCCCCTCAGGCTGATCCCGCTGCTGGGCGAACGCGCGTCACCTCGGTTGGCGCTCGGTACGCCCATCGGGCCGTCCGTGCAGCGCGTCGCCGCGCCGGGACCCTGGGCCGGACAGGCACAATCGGACCGCCAGTCAGGGCCGAGCGGTGGGAGTGGCAACGGCGGTGCGACCAGGGGCCACGCCACGGGGGTCCCACCGGCGAGTGTCGCTGTGCAGCGCAGCCAGAGTGCGGCACCGGCGCCGGGCGCGCGGCCGGGACTGGGCGCGGCGGTGCCGACCGTTCCGGCTTCGATCGGTCGGGACGCGGTCTCGGTCCGGGCGATGTCGCTGGAGCAGATGTTCGCGCCCGGCGCGGCCGCGATCGCGAGCGGCGCCGCGCACGGCGATGGTGCGGGCTCGGTTGTCTTTCACGCCCCGACCGTGGACGAGCCTGCGGAATGGCCCTCCGTGCAACGTTTCGGACTTCCAGGTGCAGACGTGCTGTCGGGGGCGTCGACCCTCGCCGACCGCGCCAAGAGCGCGGGCGGCGGGTTGCTCGACAGCGCCCGCAGCGCCGCAGGCAGTCACGCCGACACCGCCCGGAACGCGGCGGGCGGCTACGCCGACACCGCCCGGAACGCCGCAGGGAGCTACGCCGACACGGCCAGGAACACCGCAGGGAGCTACGCCGACACGGCCAGGAACACCGCAGGCAGCTACATCGACACCGCGCGGAACGCGGTGGGCGGGTATGCGGACTCGGCACGCACCCTCGCGGGCGGGTACGCGGACGCGGCCAGAGGCGCCGCAGGGTCGGCGGTCGACGCCGCGCAGACGGCAGCCGGTGACGCCGCCGGAGCGGCGCGTGGAGTCGCGGGCCAGGCCGTGGATTCGGTGCAGTCTGCCGCGAGCGGCGCTGGCGACGCCGCACAGAACGCGATTGCGACGGCGGCGGGGGTGACTGGTGGCGCGATAGCCGGGGCAGCCGGCACGGCGGCCAACGCATTGCCGACCGACCTTGACGAATTGGCCCGGCGGCTGTTCGACCCACTGAGCGCGCGGTTGAAGTCCGAGCTGTGGCTCGACCGTGAGCGGGCAGGGATGGTCACCGATCTCCGCCGCTGACGGTCAACGCCTCTGACGAAAGACAACCGCAAACCAGCCGCACACCAGCCACACCAGCACCCAAGGAACACCGAGATGATCACCACCGGCACCGAGGAGAAGCGCCATGGCTGACGAGGATCCCGCAATCAGTGTCTGTTTCGAAGTCAGCATCGACGACGACAGTCTCGGGGTGTTCAACAGCTGCGAGGGATTGGGCTGTGAATTCGTCCTCGAACAGCGCGAGGAGGGCGGCAACAATTCGATGGTCTGGCAATTGCCCACCCGGATGAAGTACACCAACGTCAAGCTCACCCGACCCATCGGCGCCGACAGCGCGAAGCTGACCAAGTGGTTCGCCGGCATGGTGAACGGGGTCAAGCCGACCACCATGGTCATCTCCGCGAAGTCCCGGTTCGACGAGAAGGTCGCCGAGTGGTCGTTGGTCGGCGTCGTGCCGGTGCGGTGGACCGGGCCGAGCCTGAACTTCGACACGGTGAAGGTGGCCACCGAGACCCTGGAAGTCGCGCACCACGGCATCCTGCCGCCCGGGTAGGCGAAACCCCTTATGCAGAAACACGTTCGGCAGCAACGCCGCCCGACAACACCATTGGAGCAAGGACATGAGCGCGACGGTCGGACTGGTGCAGGCCGGCGGGGGTGGCGCCCTCCCGGCACCGTCACCCGCCGGCGACAAGGGTCGTCCGCAGGTCGAACGGGCGTCGCTGACCCTGTATGACTCCTCGCCGATCGACGGCGGCCGGAAACTCGACGGCAAGATCGACACCATCGACTTCCAGTTCAACCCCAAGGAAGTCACCATCGCCAAGTCGGCGAAGTGGGAGCGGAAACCGTCCCGTTCGGCGAAGAAATCCGGGCCGCCGCAATTCAACGGCGCCGAGCCCAGCAAGCTGACCCTCGAGATGTTCTTCGACGCCACCGGAACGCACGACGGCAGCGTGGTGGCTGCGGTCGAGAAGTTGCTGTCCTGCTGCGTGCCCACCGAGAAGACCGCCAGTACCGACAAGCCGGTCGCCCCGCTGGTCGTCTTCACCTGGGGCAAGATCACCGGCTTTCCCGCGTTCATCACCCAGGTCAGCGCGAAGTACACGCTGTTCTCCGCCGACGGCACACCGATTCGCGCGACCTGCAGCGTCTCGCTGGAAGAAATGCCGGGCGAGAACTCCAAGCAGAACCCCACGTCCGGATCACTGGCCGTGCGCCGGATGCACCGGATGGTTGTCGGCGATTCGCTGGCCTCGCTCGCCTACGCCGAGTACGGGGACCCCACGCTGTGGCGATATCTGGCCAGCTTCAACAGGATTGACGATCCGCTGCGGATCCCGCAGGGCAGCGTCGTGCTGCTGCCCAGCGCTGCAGAACTCCTCGACTCGGCCGGGTGATGCCGGCATGTCAACCACGTCGGGATTCGTCGTCGAGATCGACGGGTCGCCGCTGGCCGCGGACGTCGCGCCGCTGCTGGGATCGGCGGACGTCGACGACAGTCTCCGGCTGCCGGATCTGTTCGTGCTGCGGTTTCGCGACTCCGAGCGGATTGTCATTGCCAAGTCGGGAGCCAAGATCGGTTCCAAGGTGAAGATCTCCGTCGCCAGCGATGCCGGACCCACCCCACAACCGTTGATCGAGGGCGAGGTGACCGCGCTGGAGGCGGAGTTCGACAGCACCGGCACCTTCACCGTGATCCGAGGGTACGACCAGGCGCACCGGTTGTTCCGCGGCCGGCGCACCGAGACGTACACGCAGAGCACCGCCTCGGATGTCGCCAAGAAGGTGGCGCAGCGAGCGGGACTGGCCGTCGGCACGGTGGAACCGACCAGTACGGTCTTCGATCACGTGTCCCAGGGCGGTCTCACCGACTGGGAGTTCCTGGACGGCCTCGCCCGGGAGAACGGGTACGAGATCGCTGTCAGGGCAGGAAAATTCGATTTCAGCAAGCCCAAGGACGCGAACAAGGCCCCCGAGGCCGGCGGTCCCACCGCCAGCAACCCGCTGGTGTTGCGGCTCGGGACCGACCTGTTGCGCTTCAGGTCCGTCGTCACCTCCGCCGAGCAGGTCAAGGAAGTGCAGGCCCGCGGCTGGGACCTGGCCCAGAAGAGGCCGTTCGTCGCCACCGCACCCGCCAAGACCACCAGCGCGGAGTTGCCCACGGTGACGCCGGTGGACCTGGCCGCCAAGTTCGGCAGCCCCGTGTACGTAGCCACCGACGTCGCCTACCGGACCCAGGCCGAGGTCGACGGCGCGGCGAAATCGTTGGCCGCGGAGATCGCCGGCGCGTTCGCCGAATTCGAGGGTGTCGCCAGGGGGAATCCGAAACTCCGCGCGGGCACAGCGATCACGGTGAACAACGTCGGCGTCCCGTTCGACGGCAAGTACGTCATCACCTCCTCGCACCACCGGTTCGACCCCGTTACCGGCTACACCACGGCGATCTCGGTGACCGGACGGCAGGAACGGAGCCTGTACGGCCTCACCTCAGGAGTCGCCACCGGCCGGGCGGGAACAAGCATCGTGGTGGGTGTGGTGAGCGACGCGAACGACCCGCAGGGGCAGGCCCGGGTGAAGCTGACGTTTCCCTGGCTGTCCGACAGCTACGTCAGCGATTGGGCCCGCACCGTCCAACCGGGTGCCGGTAAGGACCGGGGTGCGATGGTGCTGCCGGAGGTCGGTGACGAGGTCCTGGTCGCGTTCGAGCAAGCAGACATTCGGCGGCCCTATGTGCTCGGCGGCCTGTACAACGGCATCGACACTCCACCCGCCGGCGGGGTCAAGCTGATCGACGGCAGCTCCGGCGCGGTGAACCGGCGGTCCATGGTGTCCCGCCGCGGTCACCGGATCGACCTGATCGACGAGGACGGCCGCACCGAGGGCATCACCCTGACCACCACGGGGGACAAGCTCAAGCTGGTGATGGATTCGGTGGCCACCTCCATCACCGTGCACAGCGACGGCAAGGTGCTGATCGAGGGCAAGGGCGGGGTGGTGATCGACTCGGCCAGCGCCAAGCTCGAGCTCAAGGGTGGCGAGGTCTCGATCGCCGCGACCAGCGGCGTGAAGATCGACGGCGGTGCCGGCGCGGTCAGCTTGACCGCCGGCACCGAGCTGGCGTTGAAGGGGACCTCCGCGAAGCTCGAGGGCAGCGCACAGGCGCAGGTCAAGGCCGGCGGTGTGCTCACCGTCCAGGGCAGCCTGGTCAAGATCAACTAGCCCAGCACAACCGCAGCACAGCGCGCACGACGAGAAGGAGCGAACGATGCCACCAGCGGCGCGGGTCGGCGATCCGACCGGGCACCCCGGGGTGATCGCACCACCCGGGGTGCCGAACGTGCTGATTGGCGGCCTGCCCGCCGCCACGGTCGGCACACCGCACATCTGCTCGTTCCCGCCGCCCGCCGTGCATCCGCCGTCGGTGATCGCGCCGCCCGGCTGTCCCACGGTGCTGATCGGCGGCATGCCCGCCGCCCGGATGGGTGACCTGTCCGCCTGCGGCGCGCCGATCATCCTCGGCGCGCCCACCGTGCTGATCGGAGGATGACGATGGCTCAGGGATTCTCGGGCGATTTCATCGGCGCCGGATGGGCGTTTCCGTTGGCCACCGACGCAACCGGCGGGATCGCGTTGGTGGCCCGGGAGCGCGAGATCGAGGAGGCCATCAGGCTGATCCTGGCCACCGCGCCGGGGGAGCGGCCGATGCGGCCCGAATTCGGCTGCCGGGTGCACGATCACGTCTTCGCGCCGATCAACGCGAGCACGGCGGGCGCCATCGCCCAGGACGTGCGATACGCGCTGGAGCAGTGGGAGCCCAGAATCGACGTGCGGGACGTGCTGGTCAGCTTCGACCGCGCCGAGGCGGGCACGCTGTACATCGACATCCGCTATTCGATCAGGGGTTTCAACGACCCGCGGAATCTGGTCTTCCCGTTCTACGTGATCCCCGAAGAACCCGGGTCCGGGGCCGTCGGGTCTGTCGCACCGCCCGAACTCGGTGCCTTTCAAAGGAGTGGCTGAGCATGGTGCTGCCCGCGCCGAACCTGGACGACCGGCATTTCCAGGACCTCGTCGACGACGCGAAACGTCTTGTCCAGCAGCGCTGCCCGGAGTGGACGGACCACAACGTCTCGGACCCCGGGGTCACCCTGATCGAGGCGTTCGCGCAGATGGTCGATCAGTTGATCTACCGGTTGAACCGGGTGCCGGATCGGAACTACATCAAGTTCCTCGAGCTGATCGGAGTGGAATTGCGCCCCCCGGCGGCGGCCCGCGGCCGGGTGACCTTCTGGTTGTCGGCGCCGCAACCGCAGACGGTGGTGGTGCGGGCGGAGACCGAGGTGGCCACGCCGCGCACCGACGTCGCCGATCCGGTCGTGTTCTCCACCGTCGGCAACCTGGACATCGTGCCGTGCTCGTTCGCCCGCGCGGGGGCGAACCCCGCCGGCGGTGAGGTCGCGGACTACACGAATTCGCTGCGCGCCGGCGGCGAATTCGAGTGTTTCGGCAAGTCACCGCTACCCGGCGACGCGCTGCTGGTCGGGTTGTCCAACCCGGTGCCGTCCTGCGCGGTGGTGATCCGGATGGACTGCCGGGTGTCCGGTGTCGGCGTCCGGCCGGACTGGCCGCCGCTGATCTGGGAGGCCTGGACCGGGACGGGTTGGACCGCTTGCGACGTCGATCGTGACGAGACGGGCGGGATGAACAAGCCCGGTGACGTGATCCTGCACGTGCCGGACACCCACGAGGCCTCCATCCTGGCCCGGAACCGCGCCGGCTGGCTGCGCTGCCGGCTGCTGGCGCCCGAGGAGAACCAGCCCACGTACACCGCCTCCCCGCGGATCCGGTCGCTGTCGGCGTTCACCATCGGCGGTACTGCGCGGATGGTGCACGCCCAGGTCATCCGCGACGAGGAGATCGGCATCTCGGACGGCACCCCGGCGCAACGGTTCCCGTTGCAGCGCAGGCCGGTCGTGCCTTGGGAGGAGCCCGGCCGCCTCCAGGTGATCGACGACACCGGCGTCAGCGATTGCGCCGCGGTGGAGCATTTCGCCGAGTCGGACGCCGACGACGCGGTGTTCCATCTCGACTCCTTCGCCGGCGAGGTGCATCTCGGTCCGGCGGTCCGGCAGGGCGACGGTTCGCTGCGCCAGTACGGTGCGGTGCCGCCGAAAGGTGCCCACCTGCGGCTGTCGGTCTACCGCACAGGCGGCGGCGTCACCGGAAACGTGGCGACGGGACAGGTCAGGGTGCTCAAGACCAGCGTGCCGTACATCTCGCGGGTGGAGAACCGCACACCCGCCGTCGGCGGTGCCCGGGCCGAGGACATCGAGGACGCGAAACTGCGCGGGCCGCTGGTGCTGCGGTCGCGAGGCCGGGCGGTGACCGCCGAGGACTTCGTCGAACTCACCAAACAGGTGGCCCCGGAGATCGCCAGGGTGCACTGCCTGGGGGCCGACGCCGGGGGAGTACGGGTGCTGGTGGTGCCGTACGTCGCCGGCGATTCGGTCGGCCGGATCCGCCGTGACGACCTGATGCCACTGCCCGAATCGCTGACCAGGATCAGCGCGTACCTGGACGAGCGCCGGCTGATCGGCACCCGGATGGTGATCGAACCGCCCGAGTATCAATGGCTCACGGCCGTGGTCAGCGTGCGGGCGCGTCCGCGGTACCGAGCCGAGGAGGTCCGGCAGGACGTGCTGCGCGCGATCTACCGGCTGTTCGATCCGCTGGAGGGCGGCCCGGAGGGCACCGGGTGGCCGTTCGGCCGGTCGGTGCAGGCGCACGAGGTGAACGCCGCGCTGGCCCGCATCCCCGGGGTCGACATGGCCGAGGAGGTCAGCGTGCAGTTGTTCCCCGCCGACCCCGCGACCGGCCGACGCGGTTCGGCGGTGCAGCGCCTTCCGCTGCCGGCGACCTCGTTGGTGTTCTCGTACGAACATCAGGTGCGGGTGCGGCAGTGAGGGGCCTGATCCCAGGGCTGGCCTCGCCGCATCCGCTCGTGGACACGCTGCCGGCGCTGTACCGCGAGGATCGGTTCGCTCAAGACCTGTGCGGCGGTCTGGACGAGGTGCTGGCGCCGATCCTGGCAACGCTCGATTCGCTGGATGCCTACCTCGATCCAGGGACGGCCCCCGACGACATGCTGGGCTGGCTCGCCGGGTGGTTGGGCATCGCGCTGGACGGCAACCAGAGCGCCGGACGGCAACGGGAACTGGTGCAGGCCGGCGTCGAGTTGCTGCATTGGCGGGGGACCGCGCGGGGCGTGCGGGCGGCCGTCGGTGCACTGTTCGACCTACCTGCCGAGATCGCCGAGTCCGGCGGTGCGGCGTGGTCCACCGAGCCGGTCGGCGACCTACCCGGATACGACCGGACCGAGTTGGTGGTGCGGCTCGGGGTCAGCGACCCGGACGCGTTCGATGTACGCCGGCTCGACGCCCTCGTCGCGATGGTCAAACCAGCGCATATCCCGCACCGTGTCGAAGTTTTCGGTCGGAACGCCGACTGACTTTCCGAAACTGCCGATGTCATGGTTGACTGTCGGTGCTCGGAGGGCCATTGTTTGGGTTGCACTCCAGATCGGGATCCCGGCGTCGTGATCCCATGTGTGTTCGCTCCGTTTGCCGGGGCGCCATCCTTGAGAAAGCCCATCAACCATTTCTTCGCGGGCGCCGACTGGTGCGCCGGTATGTTCCCGCGATCGGCATGGTTATGACGCAAAGGCCGTGGTCCCGTTGCCCGATCTGCATATCAAGTCCGACGCGTTCTGCCGTGCTCAGGATCTGTTGATCCAGTACGACGATGAGCCTGCACTGGTCCGTCCGGCCGAGCTGGCCGAGATGGTGAGGGAATTGCTCACCGAACCCCATTGGAACTGCGCGGCGGATCCTTCCATTGTCCCGCACGCGCAGGCCGCGACTGTCCCTCGGGTGCACGCTGCGACTGTCCCTCGGGTGCACGCTGCGACTCGCTCCGGTCAAACGCGGCGCCGTCGGACGGGTTGACGCGACCCCTTTCGTTCACCCCATCGGTGAGCGGCCGTTGACTTTTCGTACCCGGATATCCACCGGAAAGGGAACGGCGCACCGTCGGCTGTGTCGATAAGCTGACGCAGGTGCTTTGCGAATGTGACCGGCCAAGGGTTGGGGTTCGATGGCGGCCAGCGGGACTACCCGCAACCCTGGACCCGGGTGGACCACCTCAGTCACCCGGAGGTAGGCATGGCACGGTGGGAGATTTCCGCGGGCGGCGGGTGGAGGGGACGGCCGCAGCGGGACGGCGTCGGAGTGTTGACCCGGACCCCCTGGGCGTGGCGCGATGCCACGCCCGGGGGGTATTTCTTGGCCTTCCGCCTGCGAGTGGGAGTCCGGCACAGAACCTGACTCGCGGCAAGGCCGGCCGGCCTGGTTGACCACGCGCAACAGCCGCGATCCGGGCGCTCTGCGCAGCGGTGCGCTTGCAGCCAGGCAACGCCGCGACGAGATCGTCCAGCAACTTCTCGGCATAGGGCCGGCCATGCAGATCACCGCGCATCAGACACTGCCGCCGTCTCGGTCCATGTCCCAGTCGCTGCCCCAAGCCGATGAACGCGGCCGGCGCCGGGCCGGTTGAGGCTGTCGATGACCCCTCTCACCCGGGTTATCACGCACCCATGCGCGCGATCCGCGACGGCGAGGTTACGGGGCGTACCGGAGGTCGGCGGCGTACGCGGCGCTCAGCGAGGTCTTCGCGCAGGAACCGCGCGGCAGATGGCAGCAGACCTGGCAGGCGCTCGTCGACGCCATCGGCCCAGCCGTCGGACAGTGTCCAGCGATATCTGATTGGGCTGGCCGACCTGTCACGGGGCCCGGTCGATCGGAGGTACCGGCCGAGCGACATCCTGGCGGCGCCAGTTCGGGCCCGGAACGTCGAGCGTCACAAGCTATAACTCTCCGTAATAGTCCGACTGCTTAGAGTGAATTCTCTTTCTCGACGGATGGACTGTGGCGGTTTGGCGTTGTTCTGCCGTCGCTGCGTGCCGCACGCTTTTTTTGTGGCCTTGGGCCGACAGCTGGCGCCTGCCCCGACGCAAGGCGTCGCGGGAGGACGGTTGATGAGATCCCCCGAGACGTCGGCGGTGATCCCGGCGGCGGTGCAAGGCACCGCCAGCACGGTCGACTCGACCGGCCCCGCGACCGCACGGTGGCGGGGGCCGTCGGTGTTCATCAGCGGCGTCCTGTTCCTCGTCATCGCGATATGCGCCTACCTTGCCACGCTGATCGCGGGCAGCGAGTCCGACACCGCGGCGGCGGTGAACAACCTCGGACAATTGGCCGCGGTGACCGGCGCCTTGGTGGCGGCTGCTGTCGCGGTCACCCAGCACAGGGGCGCTGACCGGCGCGCCTGGCTCCTGGTGTCCGTCGCCTGCGGGTCGTGGGCGGTCGGCCAGGTGATCTGGTGCTACGTCGAACTCGTCCTGCGCGAAGAGGTGCCGCAGGTTTCGATCGCGGACCTGTTCTTCCTGTCGTTCACCGCGGTGATGGCGTTCGCTGTCTGGCCGTCCGGCGGTCGGCACACCGATCGGTTGCGCACGCTGTTGGACGCGTTCATCATCGGCATGTCGCTGTTCGCGATCAGCTGGGCCACCACGATCGATCACGTCACGTCCGAGACCGACGACGCGGGTCTACTGGGTGTGTTGATCAACCTGGCGTATCCGTGCGGCGACATCGTGGTGCTCACCATCGTGCTGCTCGGCGCCAGCCGAGGCACGCACCAGCGGTCGAGCCTGACGACGGTCGCCGTCGCCATGGCCTTGATCGCGGTATCGGACGGGTTCTATGCCTACATGTCGGCTTCAAGCACTTTCGACCCGGGCTCGGTGACCGGCCTCGGCTGGATCGCCGGGTTCGGATTGATCGGCTGCGCCGCGTTGGCCGGCGCGCCGGCGCCCGGGGCGGCGATGCGCTCCGGTGCTAGATCGGGTGCTAGATCGGGTGCGGGATCGGGTGCTAGATCGGGTGCGGGATTGGTTGCGGGATCAGGAATCTCGTTCGGGCCCGATCCTCGGCAGGGAGCCCAGCGAAGCAGAGCCGCGAGCATGCTGCCCTATCTTCCACTGGCCGTCGCGCTGATCGTCATTGCCGCGGACCGGTACAGCAACGGCAGCGATCGGGTGACCGGCATCGTCGTCGTGCTGACGTTCATCGGTGTGCTGATCCGGCAGTACCTGACGATCAGGGACAACGTCACGCTGACCAGGCACCTGGAGCACCGCGAACGTGATCTTGAGCGGCAGGCGTTCGCTGACCAGTTGACCGGGTTGCCCAATCGGGCGCTGTTCACCGACCGGGTGGCCCATGCGCTGGAGCAGCACCGGCGCAACCTGCGCCCGCTGGCCCTGCTGTTCGTCGATCTCGACGACTTCAAGGCCGTGAACGACACCCTCGGGCACCCGATCGGGGACGAGCTGGTGATCAGGGTCGGCGAGCGGCTCCGCGGCGCGGTCCGCGCCAGCGACACCGTCGCCCGGTTCGGTGGTGATGAGTTCGCCGTCCTGATCGAGGGGGACAGCGACGCCATCGAAGCAGGCTCCCGGCTCGTCGAATGCCTCCGGCCGGCCTTCCTGTTGGCCGGCGAGCACTTGTCGGTCGGCGCCAGCATCGGCCTGGCCGAGGTGACGGGCGAGCAGGAAACCCCCGAGCTGGACGAGTTGTACTCCCGCGCCGACATCGCCATGTACGCGGCCAAGCGGGGCGGGAAAGGGCAGCTGGCGCTCTACGAGTCGTCGATGGTACTGCCCGAGGCCGCGGACCTGCACTACCGGCCGCTGTTGATCGACGCAATGCACGCCGGTGACATCGACTGTGTCTTCCAACCGATCATCGAGCTGCGATCGGGCCGGGTGCATTCGATGGAGGCGCTCGCGCGGTGGAGTATCGGCGGGCATCCGGTTTCCCAGGAGTACTTCATCAAGCTCGCCGGCCGGCTCGGGCTGCTGACCGCGTTGACCGACCTCATGGTGGACCGGGCCTGTGCCCAGTTGGCCGACTGGTCGACCCGGCTGCACCGCGAGGATCTCCGGGTCTGCGTGAACGTGCCTCCCGGGTTGATGACCGACCAGGATTTCCCCGACCGCGTGTCGATGATCCTCAAGCGGCATGGCCTGGAGGGCGGCAACCTGATTCTGGAGATCACCGAGGACGCCCTGATCGGCGAGACCGGCGCTGCAAGGCCGGTGGCAGACCGCTTGCGTGGCATGGGTCTTCAGCTCTGGCTGGACGACTTCGGCACGGGCTACTCGTCACTGCTGAGCCTGCGGCAGATCTCCCTGCAGGCGGTCAAGATCGATATCGCGTTCGTCGCCAACATTCACATCGATCCCGACGCCGCACGTTTCCTCCGGGCCCTGCTCGCGCTGGGCCGCGATCTTGATCTGACTGTCGTCGCGGAAGGTGTCGAGCTTCCTGGACAGGCACAGATCCTGCGCTCGCTGGGCTGCGAGCTCGTGCAGGGCTACCTGTACGCGCATCCGGCGCCGGCCACGGATTTCGACCAACTGCTGGCTCCCGCTCCGCCGGAACCGTCCTCGAACGTGGTCGATGGTGCGACGCCTGTCGGGATGCTCCCGCGCCGCCGGCACAGCCGGGCTCGTCCGGCGTGACGCGCGTGCGGCGGACGCCGCCGGGTCTGACTCACGCAGGTTGATCGTCGCCGGCCCGGCGAGAATCGGCGATGCTGGTGGGATGGACATTCGGTGGATGAGGGTGGGGCGTCAAGCTTTTCGACCGCCGACTTTCCGGAAGTCCTTCGGTAGGGCGAAAGCCCGGAGGGATCGGCCCAGTCCGGTCAGACGGCATCCAATTCTGCCTGCACCCTGGCATGCTCGTGCCGCGCGCGAGCTGCCGCGCTGGAATCACCGGTGACCTCGTGCACCTCGACCAGCAGTTCCCACGCCAGGTCCTGGTAGCGGTCCAGTTGAACGGACAGCCGGGCGGCATCCAACGCCTCGCGCGACCGGCCGAGCTCTAGGGTGTCCCTGGCCAGCCCGGCGGCAGCGGATGCCGCGGCGAGGCGGTAGCGGTCGCGGTCGTCGACGAGGTATTCGGCGGGGCCGTCCTCGGGTAGCAGGTCCCCGGTGTACAGCGCGAGAGCCGCCGCGCGGGCCTGCGCACTGCCGGACGTGTCGCCGCGCGCCGCGCAGGAGGCCGCCTCCCGCAGCGCCGAGTCGAAGCTGCGAATGTCGAAGGTGCTGCCCTCCGGCAGTGCCAGCCGATAGGCATCGCCGTGTCGGGTGAGCACGTCCGGTCCCGACAACCCGTTCTGCTCCAACAGTTGTCGCACGCTGGAAACCGCCACCTGCAGGCGCCGGGTGCCGACCGACAGGTCGACGCCCGGCCACAGCGCGTCGACCAACCTCTCCCGGTGCACGTCGTGGTCGGAGGTCAGCGCCAGCAATCGCAGCAGTGCGCGGGCCCTGGGGCGTAGCGACCCGAGATCGACCTGTTCGTCCGCGATCTGGATTCGGAAACCGCCGAAGCAGCTGACCTGGACCGGCCGCGGTGCGGTCGACGACGCCGGATCGGGGCGGGCGGTCGCCGATGCGGCGTCGGCGACTGCGACGGCACGGGCGCCGGCACTCGTATCGTCAGGTTCAGCTCCCGCCGTGCCGGGTCGGTCGGTCTGGGAAGGGATCATGGTGCGTCTCCGGTGCGGGAGCAGCGCACTGAGTCCGGCCAGGCCGGGTTGGCCGTCGTGCTGCGGACCATCCGTGGTGACCGTCGGCATCGCCGAACATGCCAGCTCCGCCGCAGCCGGCAGGTTGACGGCGCGGGCCGCCGCCGCCACCCTGGTCGAAAATTCCTGTGCGCCAGGCGCTCCGGCGCGGACGAGAAAGCACGCTCGTAGTGCCTCTGCCCATATCGCCAGCACGGGAGCATCCAGTTGACGGAAACGCCGTGCAGCGTCGGCGAAGTCGGCGGGGTCGGCGTCCTCGTCGGCGATCTGTGCGGCGATCGACACCATCAGCTTCAGCAGCGCGGCGCCCCAATCGTCGCCGGTTCTCTCGCACTCCACCAGCAGGTCTGCGCAGGCGGTGAGTCGCCAGGCCGGCGAGCCGAGGGCGACCAGGACCGCCTCCTGCACGCCGCGGGCGAGCCTGGCGAGCCAGGGCAGCCCGACGAGTTCGGCGTCGAGCGCGACTTGGCCGAGAGCGCCGGACGTGCCGGCGCAGTTCCCGGTCAGCAGGTCGATGGCGGTACCGGCGAACTGGGCCAGTGACCGGTGGGTGGCATCGGCCCGCTCGTCGGCTTCGACAGATTCCAGCAGTCGACGTGAGGTACCGGCATCCCCGTCGAGCAGGGCGGCCAGCCCACGGGAGAGCACGTCGCCGGGCCCCGCGCCGGAGAACTGCCGGTAGCGGCCGCCCCGGTCAGCTGTGCCGACAATGGTGCCGGTGGGGGCGCCGACCTGCGCGCCCGGCGCTCGCAGGGTGGCTTCCCGCAGCCGTACCGACCAGTGTCGGTTCTCCGGATGCGGGTCGCCGAGCCAGCCCGGTCCAGCTGCCCGGCCAACGCTCCACATCACCGCTACCGCGCGCTCGCGGCGACAGCTGTCCCGGAAATCGGGCTCGTCGAGCAAGCTTTCGGCCTGCTTGAAGGCCTGCACCGCGGCGCTGAGCGATCCCTCGCGTACCCGGCGGCGGGCCTCGGCCAGCGACAGCCACGGGTCGTGCTGCACGACCACCGCCGGCAGCAGGATGTCCGCGCCGGTCGCGGAGTCGGCCGGCCCGCTGCCGGAGGCCTGGATCAGCCGGGCGACTGCGCCCCAGTCCTCGGCACGCGCGTACGCCCTGACCGCGCCGCGGAGATCGCCGTTCGACTCGAGCAGCTCGGCGCTCCTGGAATACCAGCCGCGTGCGCCCGCCGCGCCGTACTCCTGGACCAGCGCCCATTCCAGGTGCGTGCGCAGTACTTCGTGGTACCTGAAGGTGGTGCCGTCGTCCTCCGATGACGTGAACAGCTGCTGCTGCTCCAGCTCGTCGAGAATGCTTGCGCTGCCGGTCGTTTCCAGCAGGGCATCGCACAGCGCGCCGGTCGGCGAACCGAGCGTGCAGGTGCGCAGGAGGAACTGGCGGCGATCCTCGGGCAACTCGGCCAGCACGTTGCGGGCGAGGTAGGACCGAACGAGTTTGGATCGGCCGCCCAGGTCGGCCACGGCTCGCTGCCGGTCGGCCGGGCTGCGTCCGTTGGTCGACAGGTGGAACAACTGCAGGCCGGCAGCCCACCCGCCGGTGCGGCGGGTCAACGCCGCAGCGGACTCGGGCGACAACGGCTCGTGAAAAACGCTGATGAACAATTCCTCGACCTCCCACGACCGGAACCGCAGGTCGTCGCTGGAGATCTCGTGCAGCGCTCCGGAGACCCGCAGCCGAGGGATGTTCATTCCGGGCTGGCGGCGGGAGCCGACCATCACCCTGAGGTGATGGGGCCGTAAGGTCACGAACTGCTCGAGCCCGACTTCGGCGGCGCTGCCGGCGATCTCGTGCAGGTCGTCGAGGATGACCATCGCGCCGGGGCCCGACCAGCCCTCCAGTGAGGCCAGCACCGTGCCCATCGTGGTGTCGTCGATGTCGATGCCTAGGGCGTCGCGCAGGGTCCGGGCCAGGTGCGCGACCAGCACCGATTCCTGCGCGTCGTCAGCGGTGACGCGATACCAGGCAACTGGCAATGGGGAGGCTGCCGCCACCCGGGCGAGAAGCGTTGTCTTGCCGGAGCCTGGCGGCGCCACCACCAGGCCGAGCCGGCTGTTGCCGTCCAGCAGCGGACCCTCCAGCCGGGCACGAGCGAGCCCGGCCGCCTCAGGGCGCCGCAACTTTTCCGTCAGGACAACGTGCTGGCTCATTGTTCCCGGGCCGGTCCGGGAAGGGCGTCGGCCAGGGCTCGCGCTGCTGGTGAGGCTCCAGTGACCGGCGCCGCCGGCCATGGGTTGCGCGCGGTGGCATCTCGGGGATGGGCATGCAGCCCGGGCGGCGCCGCGATGCTCATCGGCGGGGCCATGACCTCTCGGGACCGTCGGCCGCAGGCAGCGCAGCGCGCAACCGGATCACAAACGGTGCGGCCACGGCAGGTCCGATCGGTGGGTTGCCGCCATCAGGCGAGAACGTCAGGTTACCGCTAGGAGCGCCGGTTGATCCCGGTGATACCCGTTTGCCGTAGCGGACATGGCGATGGCCTCGGTGGCGCCCGAGAGGCTCAGCCTCTCCGGCGGAGACCGCGAGCCGGGGATGTCAGCCGGCCCACGGGCCGATCGCCGCGCTCCACAACCGGATCTCCCTCCCGGCGATCAGCCCCCGATGTGCGTAGGGATCGTCGTCGAGGATGGCCGCGAGGTCGGCCGCGGAGTCGGCGCGGAACAGCAGCAGCGCCCCCGGTGGTTCGTCCCGGTAGGCGCCGCCGGCCAGCAGAATGCCCCTGTCCAGCAGGTCGCCCAGGAATGCGCGGTGGACGCCCAGGTGCTCAGCGCGGGCATCGGACTGCTCGTCATAGGTGTAGTGCACAGCGAACGCGGGCATCTGCTTCCTCGGTGGTGGGTGGGGCTGCGGGGTGGGGATTTGCTTCGCATCGAAACGGGCTGGTGGGTCCCGGATCGTCAGTCGAAGTACACGTCCCAGGACGGATCATTCTTCAGCTGGGCCTGCAGTCGTTCGACGGCGCCCGGTTGATTGAGCACGGTGTGATAGCCGGGCTTGATCGTCGGCGCCAGTTGCACGGCCTCCAGGAACGCCGCGCGATCGAGCCGATTTTCGTTCATGAATGCGGTGAAGCCGGTCTCCTCCAGCACCCTGACGACGGTCTGGTGCGCGGGGTTGCCCTGCAGCCAGGTGGTGGCCAGGGTTGCCACACCCACCTGCAACCCGTGCAGGCTCGGGCGTGCGGCGATGGAGTCGTAAGCGTGGGAGATCAGGTGCTCGCTGCCGGACGCGGGACGGGACGATCCGGCCACCTCCATGGCCACGCCGCTCATCACCAGCGCACCGCACACCAACTGCAGGAATTCCAGGTCGTCGGCGGACTTCACCGGGTGGTTGACCAGGTTCTCCACGCTCTGCATGGAGATCATCGCGGAGAAGTCGTTGATCGCCTCGCCGGTGGCGTGGTAGGCCAGTTTCCAGTCGGCGATGGCACTGTATTTCGAGATCAGGTCGCCGATCCCGGAGAAGGTGAACCGCCGCGGCGAGCTCTTGATCATGTTGGTGTCGATGACCACGCCGAACGGGATGGTGGAGGTGCAGCTGACCCGCCTGCCGTCGACGCGCAGGCTTGCCCCCGGTGCGGCGAAACCGTCGTTGGAGATCGCGGTGGGCACGGCGATCACCGGTCGTTTGGTGAGGAATCCGGCGTACTTGCCGAAGTCGACGGCCACCCCGCCGCCGACCGCGACGATGGCCTGTGCCTCGCGGGGGAGTCGGAAGGCGCTGGACACTATTTCGGCGACGTCGTTGCCGTGCACCGTCTCCTCGGTGACCACCTGGATCTCCGACGAGTCGAGGGAGATCTCCACCTTCTGCCCGACCAGGTCGGCGATGCCCTCTCCGTAGTACAGCGCGATCCGATGAAAGCCGTTCTTGCGCAGATACTTTCCGAGCTTGTACAGGGCATTGGGCTTGATCCGCAGCAGCGAGGGGATCCGGATATCCATGCCGATCACCCCTCCGCCGCGACGACCGCGGGATCGAAATCGGCGACGCTGTCATAGATGAAGGTCGGCCGGTAGGGAAAGCGCTCGACGGCATCGCGGGTCGACACCCCGGACAGCACCAGGCAGGTGCGCATGCCCGCCTCGAGGCCGCCGACGACATCGGTGTCCATCCGGTCGCCGATCATCACGCAGTCCTCAGCCGGGATGCCCAGCTTCTTGCTGGCGTAGAACATCATCAGCGAATTCGGCTTGCCGACGATGTAGGGCTTCATCCCGGTGGCGGCTTCGATGGAGGCCAGCAGGGCGCCGGCTGCGGGTTCGGTGCCGCCTTCTACCGGATCGACCATGTCCGGGTTGGTGCCGATGAACTTCGCGCCGCGGTCGATGAGCTGCGCAGCCTTGCGCAGCATGGGGAACCCGAAGGACGCCGTCTTGCCCACCACGACGTAGTCGGGGTCGCTGTCAGTGATCGAATAACCGACCTGGTACAGCTCGGCGGACAGTCCGCCGCCACCGATGACATAGGCGCTGCCGTGCGGCTTCTGAGCGGCCAGGAACTCCGCGGTGGCCATGGCCGAGGTGATGAAGTTCGCCGCGGTCAGCCCGTGGATTCCGAGCCCGGCGAGCTTGCGCAGCAGGTCCAGCGGCGTCTGCTCGGAGTTGTTGGTCAGGAAAACGAAGGGGGTGTCGCTGTCCCGCAGCCGATCGATGAACTCCTGCGCTCCGGGTATCGGCTTCCGGCCCCGGTAGATGACGCCGTCCATATCCGAGATGACGCCGAGCCGGCCCATCCGCACCTCCAGGGCGATTGTTCCGCAGGTTGGCGGGCCGGGTGGCCCGCGGCCCCAGTATGTCGCGGCGGGCGCACCAGCGAACGGGCCATTGGACCCCTGAGCCGGATCAGCCTCCTTTGGGGTTGACGACCTGGGTGAACAGGCCGCCCTGAGCCGCCGCGGATCCGGCGCGCCCACCACCCAGTCCCCGTAGTACGTAGGCGGTCCCCACGGCGATGACGGCACCGGCGATCGGTCCGGCGATGTACACCCAGTAGCTCCCGAAGTCCGCTCCGATCAGGTCGGGACCGAAGGTGCGGGCCGGATTCATCGAGGCCCCCGAGATAGGGCTGCCCCAGAGGCCGGCCAGCGCGATGTAGCTGGCGACGCCGAGCGCGCCGATGACGCCGATGTTCTGGGCACCGGAGGCCGTTCCGAGAATGACGCTGACCAGGCCGAAAGTGAGCGCGGTTTCCATCAGGAACGCGCTGAAGTTCGAGTAGTTGGGTGCCGGGTAGTTGGAGCCGTAGACGGCCGACACGTTGACGACGGCCTGCAGGAACCAGGCCGCCGCGGCGGCGCCGGCCAGTTGGACCACGATGTAGCCGGGCACCCGCTGCCAGGGGAAATCCCGGCGCAGCGCGAAGGCGATGCTCACCGCCGGGTTGAGATGGGCTCCGGAGATCCTGCCCATGAACAGGATCACACCCATCACCATCAACGCGGGCGCGACCACCGCGGCCGTGCGGCTGATGGTGTTCGGAAAGGCCTGGCCCATCATCCCGCCACCGGCGGCGACCAGCACCAGCAGGAAGGTGCCCAGGAACTCGGAGAACAGCCGGCGCCACTCCTGGGAGGTGTCCTGGAAGTCCTCGACCATGGCCTGAAAGCGGGCAAGGGCGAAGGCTTCGTCCGCATCTGGCGGCCCCCCGGAGGCGCTCGCCGCCGGCCGCCCCGCGGACGCACTGGCGGGACGGGCGGCACGCCCCTTGTGATTCGACGCCATGAGGTCCTCCCGGTGGCCCACCGCGCGCGAGAACGCCCGTGGGTAGGGAGAGCATGCGCGCTCGGGGAACGCGTGGGCGTCACCCCAGTGGGGTGAATCCTTCGCCGGCCTATCGATTCGCCTGGGGGAGCGCGGCCACGCATCCGGCCGGCTCAGACACCACAGCCCCCCCGGCGTGCTGCCGAGGGCGTGAGGGTCGACTGTCGTACTCGATCGTTGGGGTCCGATCAGCTGTCCGATCAGATGTCGTAGTAGTGAGGGACCTACCCGCCTTGAACTGCGCAAACGCGCCTCACGCGTCGGCTGGGGCCGCAGTGGGGCCGCTCGTGGCCGGATTCCAGGTCAGCGTCTGCGGGTCCCAGGTCGCCGTGTTCGAGATCTTGTCGAGCGCGGGGTTAACGAAGGAGGCCACGAGGTCGGCTGCGGTCTCGGCCGTGACGGACTCGGCTGCCGGAACACCTTTCGCGGTCTTCGGATAGGTCCGCGTCCAGTCGGCGGGGATGTCGAAGTGCCCGAACGGCTCGATGTTGCTGAGGGCTCGCTTGGTGGCGATCGCTGCTCGCAGCTCGTCGAGGTCGACCGTCTGGGTTTTCGCCAGCACGACGAGGTCGATCAGGTCCTTGACGCGGCTGCTGCGTTTGCCTCCGGGGTAGTTGGTGTCCATCGTCGCGCAGACCTTGTCTGCGATCTGGTCAGCGACCGGGTAGAGCCGGTAGGGGTGGGTGATCAGTGGTCGGCGCAGGTGGAGCCGATAAGCGGGCTCGACCATCTCGGGTCGTCCGGCCGGCGGTGGTCCGACGACGACGTCGACCGTGACCGTGTCGATCTGGGTGTCGTGGTCGACGTCGATGCAGGCGAAGATGTACCGCCTCGTGGCCAGTCCTGGCTGGTTCTCGCCGAGACCGGTGGGGGTGGAGCGGATGAGTCGGAAGGTGAGGTGATCACCGAGGTCCACGTCGACCAGGTCGGCCAGCGCTCTCTCGGCCTCGGCGAGGTCGACTGGCTGCAGTGAGGCCAGGTCCACGTCCTTGGTGGTGCGGGAGCGTGGCACCCGGGCGAGCATGCTCATTCCGCCCTTGAGGAGCCATTCGGACTCCTTCCCAGCGGAGAAGACGCGTGAGAGGAACCGATCGAAGCGAGCCTGACGGATCTGGGCGTCGACAGTGGCTGCACTGATACCGGGCCCGGCGTCGCGGGCTGCCTTCGTGGCGGCGTCCTTGATCGCCAGCGCAAGCGATCGCCAGTCGCCATAGCCCTGGTGCTCAGCGCCCTCGTGCTCAGTCACGGGCCCATCCTTCCGGGCTCACGCCCGCCAGCTCGAACAGGTCGTTCGCGAGTGACCTGCCGTCGCCCACTCCATTTCTCCGGCGTCGCGCCGCCATGGGGTCGAGGAAGGAGAGGAGGCGGTCGGGTGCCACGAGCTTGTCGGCTCGGACCGCGTCGCGTACTACGTCGGCGACTAGGGACAGATCGAACCGGAGCTCGACCAGGTCCGCGATGGTCCGCTCGACGGTCAGCGTCGGTAGTCCATTGACGGGGATCACCTCGTCGCGGGTCAGGTGTCGGATGCGCAGGCGCACGCCGGGGAGCCGGGTGCCCTTGCGTGCCGGCACGATGAAGTTGAAACCGTCGAGGAAGAAGTCACCCAGGTCGTGGACGACGGCCGCGGTGACACCGGCCGCCACGATTGACGCAACCCCGGCAGCAGTGCGAGGTGAGGTCGCACCACCCAGGGCCAGCCAGGTCGCGTAGATCGCCTCGTGCTCCTGGGCCGGTGCGCCGGCCATGCGGTAGACGCCCTGCGTCACGCGCTCGATCGCACCGGCCGACGCCATCCGGGCGAGCTGCTTGCGGGAGACGCCGGCATCCCCTGCCTGGGCAGTGGTGACCAGGCCCCATCGGCGTTCCGCGATGGAGCCGAGCCGGACCAGCGTCGAATCAGCCACGACAACGATTGTCCCCACTTTCGGGAACAAATGCTGTCGCTTCAGTCTCGGCTATTCGGGAGGGGCTGAACGTGGCAAGGCCGTCACGATGACTCTTCTCCAGACGTGGCCGCATCGGACGATGCACTTGCACGAAACGCCGCGTCCACCGCCCGCTTGGTGCGCTCTGCGTTTCCTCCATGAGGTGCGTGTACGTCCGCAGCGTGAAGCCAGGGTCGGCGTGGCCGAAGTACTCGCTCATCGCCTTGATCGCCTCGCCCTCGTGAAGCGCGGTGCCGGCGTAGAAGTGACGCAGGGCATGGCACCGTTCACTCGCTCGTCGGGGACACCCGCACACTGCAACGCCGGTCGCCCGATGAAGGTGTTGAAGTAGTTGCGGTTCAGCGCGCGCGACCTGGCCGAGGCTCGCCCGGTCGCCGTGGAGCCTCCATCAGACCCAGTGCGGTTCAAGCGGGTTCAGGACGGCCGCCTGCGCGGCAATGACGCTGGCCGGGGTCGATACCCGGCCCGGGTTGCGTGACATGCAGACTGCTGGGGCCGCACTGGGGCCGCAGACCAACGAGAAACGACGGCTGACGCTGGAAACGTCGAAAGACGTTTTCGCAGGTCAGCCGCCATTTTCGACGGCTTCACGCGGACCTCGGTCCGCGTGGAATCAGATGTCGTAGTACATGTCGAACTCGTAGGGGTGCGGGCGCAGGCGGATCGCGTCGATCTCGTCGCGCTTGAGCTTGATCCACATCTCGATCAGGTCGGGGGTGAACACACCGCCCTCGAGGAGGTAGTCGTGATCCTGCTCCAGTCGGTCGATGACGGCCGCGAGCGAACCGGGGACCTGCGGGATGTTGGCGGCCTCGTCCGGCGGCAGCTCGTAGAGGTCCTTGTCCACGGGCGCCGGCGGCTCGATCTTGTTCTTGATGCCGTCCAGCCCGGCCATCATCATCGCGGCGAACGCGAGGTAGGGGTTGGCCGAGGGGTCAGGGCAGCGAAATTCCAGGCGCTTGGCCTTGGCGTTGGTGCCGGTCAGCGGGATGCGGATACAGGCGGAGCGGTTGCGGGCCGAGTAGACCAGGTTCACCGGAGCCTCGTAGCCCGGCACCAACCGATGGTAGGAGTTCACCGTCGGGTTGGTGAAGGCCAGCAGCGACGGGGCGTGGTGCAGCAGGCCGCCGATGTAGTAGCGGGCCATGTCGGACAGCCCGCCGTAGCCGGCCTCGTCGTAGAACAGCGGCTTTCCGTCAGCCCAGAGCGACTGATGCGCGTGCATCCCTGAGCCGTTGTCCCCGAACACCGGCTTGGGCATGAAAGTGGCGGTCTTGCCCTGCTCCCAGGCGGTGTTCTTGATGATGTACTTGAACAGCATCACCTCGTCGGCCGAGGCCAGCAGGGTGTTGAACTTGTAGTTGATCTCCGCCTGACCACCGCCCACCTCGTGGTGACCGCGCTCGATGTCGAAGCCCATGCTGATCAGGTTCGCGGTCATGTCCTCGCGAAGGTCGGCATGGTGGTCGTACGGGGGAACGGGGAAGTAGCCACCCTTGACGCGGACCTTGTAGCCGAGGTTCGGCTGCTCGTCCCGGCCGGTGTTCCACCAGCCTTCGTCTGTGTCGATCTTGTAGAAGGCGCCCGTCATGCTGGTCTCGAACTGGACGTTGTCGAAGATGTAGAACTCGGCCTCGGCCCCGAAGAAGCAGGTGTCGGCGATGCCGGTGCTCGCCAGGTACTCCTCGGCCTTGCGGGCAACATTGCGCGGGTCGCGCGAGTACGGCTGCAGGGTGAGCGGGTCGTGCACGAAGAAGTTGCATGTCAAGGTCTTCCGCTGGCGGAAGGGATCGACCCTGGCCGTGGTCACGTCTGGCAGCAGCGTCATGTCCGACTCGTGGATCGACTGGAAGCCCTTGATGGACGAACCATCGAACGCCATCCCGCCGGCGAGCGACTTCTCGGTGACCGTGCTGGCCGGGACGGTGAGGTGGTTCATGATGCCGAGAAGATCGCAGAACCGGATGTCGAAGACCTCGACATCGTTGTCCTTGATGTAGGCAACCAGCTCTTCGGAAGTGGAGAACACGCACGCGCTCCTTGTCGGTTGGACAACCGTGATGGCAGGGACGGTACAGCGGGCTCGAGCGGCTCGGACTCCCGCGATGGTGCTGGCACTGATGGTGTGGCAACCCAGCCTGCTGGGTACCGTACGCGGGCCGACTGCCATTCGGGTGCATCTTGGCAGGCTCCGCGCCGGGCGCAGCACGCGGGACCTTCACTCCCCGCGCCTGCGCCACGCTAGGCAGACGGTGTTGCCCTAGAGTCTCGCCATTGTTTCGCCCGGGTTAATCGACCGAAGGCCGACCATCGCGCAGGGTGTAGCAACGACCCCGTCAACGGGCGGAACGAGGGGACAAATGACCCGTTTGGCCGTCGAAGGACCTCGCGGTCGGGGCGCCCGGGCGCTGCTCTTCGCCGGTGGCTCTTACTCTTGGTGGCATGGTGGCCGCTGAAGGAGCGACGGAGGGAACCTATCCCGGACGCTCTCTCGGTCTGCCGGCCGATGGGGTCGGCTCGGTCGCGACCATGGGCGCCAAGGTGCTGGCCTTCGTCATCGACATCGTGCTGTCCGCGCTGCTCGCCTGGGTGTTCACAGCGCCGGAGCCGCCGCAGAACTGGAGTCTTGTCGTCTGGGCGGTGATGACGGTCGTCGCCGTCGCGCTGTTCGGATTCACTCCCGGCCAGGCAGCGCTCGGCATCAGGGTCGCCCCGCTCGGCCGCTCGATCGTGGGCCTGTGGGCGGTGCCGCGGACGGTGTTGGTGTTCTTGATCGTGCCGCCGCTGCTGGTCAACCAGGACGTGCGCGGCCTGCACGACAGGTGGTGCCGGACCGTGGTGGTGCGGATGCGGTGATCGGTCGGCAGCTCCTGCGACCTCATCGAGGAGTCACGACGGTGCTGTTCATCCCGGACTCACGGCGGAGGCAACCCGCAACAGTTCAGCGGCGGCGCATGCTCCGCTGGACGTTGCGCATCTTCGCTCCCGCGGGAAGCGGGCCCTTGGGCAGGCCCGCCTGCGCAGTCCGAGAACCGAGCGCGGTGAGTCGGTTGTCCAACTCGGCGACGGCATTCACCGAGATGTTGCGCGGCAGCTTCATCAGGTAGGAGTTCAACTTGCGCAGCGGGATTTGACCCTCGTCGTTCCCGACGACCACGTCGTAGATCGGCGTCTCCCCGACTATCCGGGCGTAGCGCTTCTTCTCCTGGGCGAGCAGCGGCTTGACCCGGTGCGGGGCGCCCTCGCCGACCAGGATGATGCCGGGTCGGCCGACCACCCGATGCACGGCGTCCAGGTGCGACGTGCCGGCCACGGCGGGCGTCACCCGCCATTTCCCGCGCAGGTTGTTCTGCAGTGTCCATGCCGCAGCACCCGGCGTTCCTTCCGCCTGCTTGTAGACGTTGGCCTGCACGCGGCGGGAGAAGATGATCATGGCAAGCAGGGCGCCCAGAATGATGCCGAAGGGCAGCAGCAGCCACCACTGGCCCGGTCCGAAGATCAGTATGCCGATTCCGGTGATCACCGCGGCGGTGCCGACCAGCGCCCCGATCATGTAGGGCAGCAGCCGCTTGTCCTGTTTGCGCTGCATCTGGAACGCCTGCCAGATTTGGCCTCGGCGTTCCTTCTTGGCTGCCCTCGCGGCTACCTTGGCTGCCTTCTTCTCCTCTTTGGAGGGGGCGTCAGCGCCCGCCGCATTCTTGGCCATGTCGTCCAGGATAGTGCGCGTGACCACCCCGGGCGGACCGGCGATGCCCGCACCGGGATCCTGACGACAAAGGCCGGGCGCAGCCACCCGGGGGAGGCGCACCCGGCCTGACGCGTTGTCGATCTCAGACCCGGTGGGACGCCGCGGAGACCCAGTCGCGAATCGAGGTCATGCGGTGGCGCGCATCGCCCGTTGACGTGCATCACGGGCCTGCGCGCCCTGCCGGTACAGCGTCCCGGCGCGGTACGACGATCGGACCAGCGGACCGGACATCACACCGGCGAATCCGACGTCCTCCGCCTCCTGGCGTAGCTCGACGAATTCTTCGGGCTTCACCCACCGCTCGACCGGATGATGCCGGGGGGTGGGGCGCAGGTATTGGGTGATCGTGACCAGGTCGCAGCCCGCGGAATGCATGTCTGTCAACGCCTGCGAGACCTCTTCCCGCGTCTCACCCATCCCCAGGATCAGGTTGGACTTGGTGACCATGCCCGCCGCTCTGCCCTGCGCGATCACATCGAGCGACCGTTCGTAGGTGAATGCGGGCCGGATCCGCCGGAAGATCCGCGGCACGGTCTCCAGATTGTGCGCGAACACCTCCGGCGCCGCCGCGAAGACCTGCCCCAGCAATTCGGGGTGGCCCGAGAAGTCCGGCGTCAAGATCTCGACCCCGGTCTCCGGTGCTTGCGCATGAACCTGCCGGATTGTCTCGGCGTACAGCCAGGCACCCTCGTCCGGCAGATCGTCGCGCGTCACCCCGGTGATGGTCGCGTACCGCAGGTTCATCTTGTGGATGGACTCGGCGACCCGGCGGGGCTCGTCGCGATCGAGCTCATCGGGCTTGCCGGTGTCGATCAGGCAGAAGTCGCAGCGGCGGGTGCACTGGTCACCGCCGATGAGGAACGTCGCCTCGCGGTCCTCCCAGCATTCGAAGATGTTGGGACAGCCGGCTTCCTGACAGACGGTGTGCAAACCCTCGGTCTTCACCAGGTTCTGCAGGTTCTGGTACTCCGGACCGGTCCTCAGCCGGGTCTTGATCCATTCCGGCTTCTTCTCGATCGGCACGGCCGCATTCCGCACCTCCAAACGGAGCAGCTTGCGGCCCTCTGGGGCCAGGGTCACGAGGCGCCGCCCACCGTGTTCTTCGCCGAATCAGCGGCTTCGCCGGCCTTGGTCGCTGCGGCGTCCTCGGCATTCTTCACGGCGTCCTTCGCGTCGTCCGCGTCGTCCGCGGCCTTGTCCTCGGCGGTGTCGGCGAGGTCCGATGTCGTGTCCTTGGCGGTGTCGGCGAGGTCAGCGACCTTATCGCTCGCCGTGTCCGCGGCGTTCTTCGCGCTGTCCGCGGCGTCAGATGCCTTGTCCTTGACGGTGTCTGCCAGATCCGCGGCCTTGTCCTTGGCTGTGTCGGCCAGATCGGAGGCCTTGTCCTTCGCGGCGGCGGCAGCATCCTTCACCGAGTCGGACAGCTTTCCCGCGGAGGCCGAGACCTTGTCGGCGGCCGATTGACTGTTGACCGGAACGGTGGGAGCGGGCTGGTTGTCCGGAATCGGCGTCTGATCGGTGCGCAACTTCTTGAAGATCACCGCTCCGGCCGCGGCGATCACCGCGAGGATCAGCAGGTTGCGGATCGGGTGGCCCTTCTTGCCCGATGCCGTGTCGGCCTTGCGGGCGGCCTTCGCTGCCTGGTCCGCGGCGTGACTGGCCTTCAGCGCGCCTGCGGCGGCCTTCGCGCTGACCAGTGCCGCGGCGTGGGTCGCCGAGCCCTGCGCCTTCTCGGCGAGCGCGGCACCGGTGCTGGCCAGCTTCTGGCCGGCCTGCTTCTCGGACTTCTTGGCCTGCCGTGCTGTCTGGTCGGCGGCCTTCCGAGCGGACTTCCGCGCCCGGCGGCCGAGCCGCTTTGCCTGGTCCTCGAGGGAATCCTCGACCTTCTCGACATACGGCGCGGCGGCGTGCGCCGCTTCGCTGGCAAGGGACACCGCCTTGCTCGCCGCGTCGCTGGTCACGTCGGCCACCTTGTCGACGACCTTGTCGGCGATCTCTGATGCCTTCACCGCCAGATCGTGCGCGGAGGCCCTTGGCTTGGTCGGCGTGGTCATGTGCTGCTCCTCATCGTTGCGAGTGGTGCGAGTGGTGCTGCCGGCCCCGCCGCTGGTGGCGGACGCACCGTTCAGGTTCCCGATCACCCCGGGTGACGAAACACGTCACCCGGCTCCGGCAATCATTGTTTCATCCTGCCGTGTGACGCGCCCGGGCGATCATCGGGGCCGAATCCGGCCGGCCGTCGCGTCGCAACGGTCCGATCCGATGGGGTGATCACCGAACTCCGACGGCCGGATCCAGGTGCCAGGCGACGCCCTGCGACGGAAGCTGCCGATCCGCCGGCGCTGCCGTGCTCACTTCGAGGTTCACCGTCAGCTGCCCGCCGAGCCCGTCACGCAGGTACTCCACCACCGCCGGCAACGCCTCGGCGACACGCACTCGACGCCCGAGTTCCACCGACAGCGAGGTCACGCCGGCGTCGGTGATGCCACACGGGACGATGCGGTCGAACGCGGTCAGGTCGGGATCGCAGTTCAGCGCGAATCCGTGCATCGTCACGCTCTTGGCGATCCGCACCCCGATCGCGGCGACCTTTCGCTCGGGCCTGCCGTGTGCTGGGGGCAGCCAGACGCCGGTTCGTCCGGCGACCCGCTGGGTCCGAAGGCCGAGGTCAAGACACGCCGCCATCAACACCTCTTCGAGCAGCCGCACGTAGCCGACGACATCGACCGGTGCTGCCAACTTGACGATCGGGTAGCCGACCAGCTGTCCGGGACCGTGCCAGGTGATCCGGCCGCCGCGATCCACGTCGACGACGGGCGTGCCGTCGGTCGGCCGATCTTCGGGCTGAGTGCGTTTGCCGGCGGTGTAGACGGCCGGGTGCTCGAGCAGCAGCACGGTGTCGGGCCCGGATCCGTCGACGCGGGCCTGCGCGAGTTCGCGCTGTCTGTCCCATGCCGCGACATAGTCAACCAGGCCCGCCTCTTCGAAGATCAACGGCGTGCTGTTCTCGCGCATGCGCACGACCGTACGCCGGTGCGCCGACACCCTCGCGCGAGAGAGTCTCCGGCAGTCAGGTGTCACGGCAGCGCCCGCGGGGCCTGTGGATAACTCGACCCGAATCCGGGCGATCGTTCTATGGTGCACGCCATGGCGTACCGGATGGGGCCCTATCAAGTCACCGAGGATCGGCCGGGACACCGGTCAGCGGCAGTGCAGACGTGGCACGCGCGGGACGTGCGGTCCGGGCACGATGCGGCGCTGTCCGTGGTGGCCAACGTCCCGGCCGATGTGACCCACCGGATGGTGGAGCTCTCGGCCACCGTGCGGCATCCGCACCTGTTGCCGGTCCTGGATGTCATCGTGGACGGCTCGCGGGTAGGGGTTGTCAGCTCGTGGCCATCCGCCGGCCGGCTGTCCGACCTGCTGGAGCGCAGGGGTTCGCTCTCCGTGGGGGAGACGTTGACGGTGCTCCGGCCGCTGGCTGCGGCGCTGGCCGCAATTCATCGGCACGGCCTGCTGCACGGCAACCTCGGCGCCGCGGTCGTGGGGTTCGACCGGTCCGGGCGCCCGCTGCTCGGTGGTTTGGCGGCCGGCCTGATCGCTGCCCATGCGGAGACCGACGGTCCCGCGCAGGACCCAGCCGATCTCGCGCCGGAAGTCGCCAGGGGTGCCGCTCTCTCGGTCGCCGCTGACGTGTTCTCTCTCGGATCCATAGCACTGCTCTGCCTGACCGGCCGGAGTGCCTGGCCGGCCGACGATGCGGCGGACGTACTGGTGCAGTCGGTCGGCGGTGTCTGGCCCGACCTGCCTGACGCCCTGGCTCCGCCGCGGTTGGTGGCGCTGGTCCGGCGGATGCTCGCGTCGGATCCCGGGACGCGTCCGGACGCACCTGGTGTCCTGGCGAACCTTCAGCTTTCCGGGGGCGCGGTGCCGGTGGATCTGGCGCTGGACGGGCTACCTGTCGCTGCTACGTCGGACACCGCAGCGACGGTGTTGTCGGGGCTTCCGGCGGTGGTGCTCGGTCCTGCGTCGCCCGACGAACCCGGGGCCGATGACGGAGCAGATCTGACACCGCCCGCGCAGTGGGGATCCGCGGGACGTGCTGCCTCGGTACGCACCGGGCCGCCCATTGTTCGCCGCCGGCCGAACGCGCCGGGTCCGTCTGCGGCAGGATCCGGGGACGCGTCGCCCGCGGCAGGATCCGGGGACGCCTCGCCTGCGGCAGGATCCGGGGACGCCTCGTCCGGGGGTGGGTCGTCCGGGGACGCCTCGTCCGAGGGTGGGTCGTCAGGGGCCCGCCGGCGACACGGTCGTCAGC
>Ga0209584_10000019_pt1 | contig 33229 bp, 28 predicted proteins | sample NGEPerD_FD_184507 | JGI IMG/M metagenome (GOLD analysis project Ga0209584, IMG submission 184507) | Arctic peat soil microbial communities from the Barrow Environmental Observatory site, Barrow, Alaska, USA - NGEE PermafrostAB12-D... | ecosystem: Environmental > Terrestrial > Soil > Wetlands >...
GGCCAGGTGCTCTCCCATCCACCTGGAGTTGGTGTCGGCGATCTGCCCGAGAAGCAGTTCGGTGCCGACGGCGACGATCTCGATGCGCACGGGGGTGTCAGACGGCCGGACTCGAGCCGCCGGCCGCCCCGCCCCGCCCCACCCGTGCCACGCGCCGACCGTCGAGGTAGTACTGCCCGCCGGTGAACACCGTCATGGCCGTGGCCACCCAGATCGCCGTGGCCAACACCGTCTGATGGGTGGCCAGGGGCGGTGCAAGGCACATGCCGATGGCCACGTCCTGCAGCAGGGTCTTCACCTTCGCCGTGGTGCGGGCCGGGACGGACACGCCGCGTCGGCCGACCACCGCCCGATAGACGCTCATGGCCACTTCGCGCACGGCGATGATCACCACCGGCAGCCACCACACGATTCCTTTTGCGACCAGGGCGAAGAGCGCACCCAGCACGACAACCTTGTCGGCCAGCGGATCGAGGAAGGCCCCGGAGCGAGTCGTCCCCTGCTTCCGGGCCAGCCAACCGTCGATGCCGTCGGACGCGGCCAGCAGGCCGCCGAGGACGAACGTGGTCCAGCTCGCACCCCACAGCACGATCAGGGCGATGACGACGGGTGTGGCCAACAGCCGCAGCACGGTGATCGCGTTGGCCGGGGTCAGCATCGCCGAGGGGCCGAATGTGGTGGCGTGGGACGCAGTGCCGCCGGGGCCCGGGACGGGAGCGTGCGCCCCGGGGGAGATGGCACCTTCGCTCATCGGACTGCTCCCGACGCTGCCGCAGCAGGCTCTGGCGAGTCGACCACCGCGTCGGCCGGTGGGGCGGCCAGAAGATCGGGCCCGTCGGCTCCGGCTACCAGCACCTCGACGAAAGACCCGACCGGAAGGTCGTGCGGCACGCCGACGATGCCGTCTATCTCCGGGGCCTCGCGGTAGGTCCGTCCCTCGCCGGGCGCGTCGATCAGCACCTCGACGGTCGTCCCGATCAGCTGCTCGCGCCTGGTGGCGGTGATGGCGTCCTGGAGCTCGGTGCACTCGCCGATGCGCTCGGCCACCAGTTCAGCGGGGACCTGATCGGCGAGGCCGGAGGCATACGTGCCGGCCTCGTTGCTGAACGGGAAGAATCCCACCCAGTCGAGCTGGGCCTCCTCGATCCACTCCAGTAGGAGATCGTGATCGGACTCCGTCTCCCCCGGGTAGCCGACGATGAACGACGAACGGAAGGCCGCCGTCGGCTCGGCGCCCCGGATCGAGCCGATCCGCTCGAGGAACCGTTCGCCCTCCCCCCACCGGCGCATCCGCTTGAGCAGCGGACGCGAGACGTGCTGCAACGAGAGGTCGAAGTAGGGGACGCCCGTGGCCAGGATGGCCTCGACCAGCGCATCGTCGAGCGTCGACGGGTAGAGGTAGAGCAGGCGGGTCCACGGCACCCGGGCGGCCACAGCGGCAACCAGGTCGACGATGGGGCGGTTGCCACCGGTTGCCGGCCCGTCGATCCGGGGCTCGATCCTGCCGGTCGATCGGTCGAGCGCGAACGAGGATAGGTCCTGGGCCACCAGCACCACCTCACGCAGGTCGCCGGTCGGGCCCCCGAGCTGGTCGATCTCGGCCAGGATGGAGCCGGTGGTCCGCGAGCGTTGCTTTCCCCGGAAGGAGGGGATGGCACAGAAGCCGCAGTTGCGGTCGCACCCTTCGGCAACCTTGACGTAGGACCAGGGGGCCGAGGAGGCCGGGCGGGGCAGGTTCAACAGGTCGAACGACGGGACCCGGCCTGACGTGTCCGGGATCGCGGGCTTGCGACCGAGTGCGACCGGGGTGGAGGCCGCTCCGGCCCGGGGCGCGCCGGTGAGGGGCATCCCGAAGGGAGCCACCAGATCGACCTCGGGGAGCGCGTCGGCCAATTCGTCGCCGTACCGCTCGGCCATGCAACCGGTCACCACGAGCCGCGCACCGGAACGGCGGGCGTCGGAGAGCGCCAGCACCGTGTCGATCGACTCCTGGCGGGCCGCCTCGATGAAGGCACAGGTATTGACCACCACCAGGTCGGCCTGTTCGGGGGAGTCGGCCGGCTCGAACCCGTCGAGGGCCAACGTCCCGACCAACTTGTCCGAGTCGACCTGATTCTTCGGGCAGCCCAACGTCTCGATCCAATACCGCTCGGCCACCACGACAATCTACCGGGGGAGAGTGTCCGAGGCTTCCGAGTTGCCCGGCGGCGCAGGGGCGACGGGGCCGGAGGGGCCGCAACCGGGCCCCGTGGACGCCCGCCGGCCACGAGGTGCGGGTCACGGGCGGGTGATGCCACGGGTGATGCCACGGGTGATGCCACGGGTGATGGTGCAGATTCGTGTGCCCACGATGTCCAGCGACATCACACGAGCGGAGAGGGAGGGATTTGAACCCTCGGACCCAGTTACCCAGGTCAACTCATTAGCAGTGAGTCCGATTCGGCCGCTCTCGCACCTCTCCAGCAGGACTTTTGTGTCCCGGTGCCCCGACCCGCCCTAATCTCGCCCTAATCTTCGCTAGGGTGAGGGGTGGGCGGAGCAGGGCAATCCTACAGCGGGCGAGGTGAGACGTGGCAGTGAAGACCAGGGCCGCCTACGGCGGCGGCAGCATGACCGAGCGGGCAGACGGTGTTTGGCGCCTTCGGGTGATGACCAGTCGGGGTCAGGTGGAGCGGAGCTTCCGTGGCGGGCAGACGGCTGCTCGCCGGGCACTCAACGAGCTCGCCAGCGAGCAGCCGGCTCCGAGCGGGCTGACCGCCTCCGGCGATATGACGGAACAGACTTTCGGCCAACTCCTTGACAAGTGGACCGACCATCTCGAAGCCCGCGGCCGGGCCCCGAAGACCCTGGCCGAAAACAGGCGAGAGATCGAGACCCGGATCAGGCCCCGGTTGGGAACCATCGCGGTAACGGAGCTGAGCGCCGAACACCTCGACGACGCATACTCGGCATGGCTGAAAGAGGGCCTGTCGGCGTCGAGCGTCCACCGCCATGCCGCCGTGATCTCCGCCGCGCTGACCCAGGGGGTCAAGTGGGGATGGCTCGACCTGAACCCGGCACAGCGAGCCAGTGCTCCGGCGCCGACCACTACGCGCAAGCTCGTCACCCCCGGACCCGACCAGGTGGTGAAACTGATCCGTGCTGCCAAGGAGTCCGACCCCGTCATGGCGACGGCGATCGCGTTGGCGTTCATCACCGGCGGACGCCGGGGTGAGCTCGCTGCGTTGCGCTGGTCGGACATCGACCTCGACGCCGGCATCGTCAGGATCGAACGCTCCCTGACGCAGATCGGCACGGAGCTGAGCGAGAAGAGTACGAAAACCGGCCGGGGGCGGAACGTGACGCTCGACGAACGGGCCGTCGCTCTGCTGCTCCGGCATCGAGCCTGGCAGCTCGATCTTTCGCGGCGAGCCGAGTCGTCCCTGGTCGCTGATCCCTACGTGCTCAGCGACAACGCCAACGGCGCACGACCGATTGAGCCATCGAAGATCACCGATCGGTTCGTCTCGGTCCGCGGGAAGGCCCACATCCGGGGTGTGCGCTTCCATGACTTGCGCCACGCTCACGTAACCAAGCTCCTTGGCGCCGGTGTGGACGCCACGACCGTCGCCGCCCGTGTTGGCCACGCTTCAACTCGGATGACCCTGGATCGCTATGCCCACGCCCTGCCAGCCGGTGACGTGGCCGCCGCCGCCATTATCGGCGCAATGTTGCCCGCGTGAGAGTCGCCTGTCGGATCAGACCCTCACCGGCGCATTATCAGTTCGTTCCAAGGGGACGATGGGAAGGTGTGAGACGGTTCGCGGCGTTCTCACCTGCGACGATGGTGGATCCAGAAGATTCCGCCGACAACTAACGGCGCGAGTTGTAGGACATTTTGTAGGACAGAACTCCGGAGGCGACTCACACGAATGACTGCCTGAGCCCGTCGGGCGGGTGTGGCCGTTGACCGCCATTTCGGAGCCAGTCACCAAGACTCCCTAGTCGGTGGAAGAACCGGTCAGGTGTCCCAACCTCGGTCATATGCGGATCGAGAGCGCGTTCATCGCTGATTACGTCGAGGTGAACCCCACGACGCGATCACTTGACGTACGAGCTGGATTCCAGAAGCCGGTGGCGACAGACCGGTGGCACGATTAACTCTGATGCTCGCGAAAGCTCTATGAGACCGCAACGAATCCACGAGCCTCCTAGCCAGGACTGCTGCTTCCTGCCATCCACCCCGCCAACGCCTCATTTGCGTCACCAACCACTGCGAGGGATTGTCCACGGAACCTGGCTATCCCAGCGGGAGTGATAAAGCGTCGGACGACCAGGATCACGAGGCATGTGCACAGGCACTGACCCACGAGGCCCGACGACGGCAAGACCGAGTCAATGAGCCTCTCCCTGCAAGGCCGGCACCCATGAAGGCCATTCGGTAGTCAGGCGCCAGAGCCCGCTTCGTGGATCCGTCCCGGCAGACCCGCCCGCAGCGCCTCGAGATCCCAGATCTCGCCGAGCGCCGAGGCCGGGGAACGGCCCAGACGGCCGAGAGCCCAAGGGGCGGCCACCGAGGCCCCGGTGGCCGCCGCGGCGGCGCCGGCGCTGATGCTCCACCCGACGGGGCCGAGAGGCGTGCAGCCGAAGAACTGGCTGACGACTGGCGTCTGGACGATGGCCGCCAGGGCGGCTGCCGACGCCACGGTGGAGGCCAGTACCAGCGGGCTCGAGCCACCGACGACCGCCGTTTGACCGAGCTGGGCCCCAATCAGGGCGACGAGAGAGATCGTGCTGGCCCGGCGCCGAGTGCCGGTGCCCCGAGCCACGAACCAGGCGCCGAGGGCGCCACCGGTGGTCATCGTGGCGCGCAGTGCGATCTGGCTCACGAGCGCCGATCCGAGCGAGGCGTCAGGCCCCTCGTGCAGCAGCATCTCCGGGGATCGGTTGGCGGGCGGCCGCATGGCGATGGTCATGGCCGGGAGCATGTCGGTGAGCAGGTTGACCAACAGCAACTGGCGGGCACCAAGGGGCGAGTCGCCGGCCAACGCGGTGGCGATCACGGTGAACGCCACCTCGCCCATGTTGCCGCCCACCAGAATTGCCAGCGCGTCACGCACCGAGGCCCACAGGGCGCGTCCCTCGACGATGGCCGAAAGGATGGTCTCGATCCGGTCGTCCACCACGACCAGGTCGGCCGCCTCGCGTGCCGCCGCCGAGCAGCGATCACCCAGCGCGATGCCAGCGTGTGCCAACCGGATGGCCGGTGCGTCGTTGGCCCCGTCGCCGGTCATGGCCACCACCCGGCCCAGGCGTTGATAGGCACGCACGATGCGGACCTTGTCGGTCGGGGTGACCCTGGCGAAGACCGACACCTCGCCAAGAGCCGCGTCGAGTTGGGCGTCGGACATGGCGTCGAGCTCAGGGCCGGCGACCACCCGGTGTCCGTTGACGATGCCGAGCTCGGCGCCGATGGCGCGCGCAGTGCTCGGGTGGTCGCCGGTGATCATGACCACGTCGATGCCGGCCGCGCGCAGGTCGGTCACGGCGGCGGCGGCTGTCGGGCGCACCGAATCGGCCAAGCCGAGGAAGCCCAGCAGCTCCATGGCGCTGACCCGTTCGTCGCCCACCTCCGACCGGTTCGAGGCGGGCCGTTCGGCCACGGCGAGAACGCGCAGCCCCCGCCGGGCCAAGCGTTCCACCTCGGCCTCGAGTGTGCGCCGAATGGGCGGGTCGAGGGGCACCGGCCCTTCCGGACCGACCCAAGCGGTGCAGCGCGGGAGTATCACCTCGGGGGCACCCTTGACCGAGACCCGAGCCCCGGCCGGACTGGTCCCGATGACAGCATGGAAGCCCCGCGCCGGGTCGAACGCCAGCTCACCCAGTACGTCCCAGCCGCCCAGGCCATCGGCCGCCGTCACCCCTGCCGTCTGTGCTCCGGCCAGGACGGCCCGGTCGGTGGCGTGGCGTAGGAGGAGGAGGTCCTGGCTGCTCGTGCCAGGGCTGGCCCGCAAGGCTGCGGTCAGCACCGCCCGGGATCGCCGACCCAGCTCGCCGATGCCATCGTCGGTGGCGCCATCGGACACCCGCTGCAGGCTGATCTCTCCCAGGGTGAGCGTCCCCGTCTTGTCGAAGCAAAGCGTGTCGACCCGACCGAGGGCCTCGATCGTGCGGGGATTGCGGACCAGAGCTCCGCGTTCGGAGAGCCGCCGGGCTGCGGCCATCTGGGCCACGGAGGCCACGAGCGGCAGGCCCTCGGGGACGGCAGCCACCATCAGGCTCACCCCCGAGCTGATGGCCCGCCGGGGGTTTTGGCCCCGAAGGAGGCTCATGCCCGCCACGGCCAACCCGCTGGCCACCGTGGCCGGCACGGTCACCGCGGTCAGGGTACTGAGCCGAGCCTCGACCCCGCTCGGTGGTGGTTCGGGGGCATCGGCCAGACTCCGACCCACCTCGGTCTCGGACCCGACGGCCACCACGACAGCCAGAGCCCGACCATTCGAGACCGTTGTCCCCTCGTAGAGCATGCAGTGCCGATCGGCCACGGCAGCCCCGGGCACCGCTGCCACCTGCTTGACGACAGGGAGCGACTCGCCGGTCACCACCGACTCGTCGACCTCGCAGGCTTCCGCTTCGAGGATTCGGCAGTCGGCCGGCACCACCTCACCCGCCTCGAGCTCGACCAGATCGCCGCGCACCAGCTCCTCGCGCCCGAGCGGAATCGGCTCACCCGCACGACGCACCACCACCGGAGTGTCCGAAACCTCAGCAAGACGCTTGATCGACACCTCGGCCCGGACTCGCTGCACGCCCCCGATCACTGCGTTGGCCCCCATCACCCCAGCCACCAGCCCGGCGTCGGTCACCGACCCGACAGCAGCCGCAAGGCCGGCACCGACCGCGAGTAGCGGGGTGAGCGGGTTGGCCAGCTCGGCGGCAATGGCCTTCGGCAGTCGCAAGTTCGGAGACGGAACTGCCCGGGGTCCCACCCGACGGGTGGCGGCCTGTTCGGGGCTCAGCCCGTCCGCCGAGGTCTCGAGCTCGGCCATTACCGCCGGCCCGTCCATGGCATGCCACGGGGTGTGCCATCGAGGTACAGGGGCCGGGCGGCGGCGGAGCACCTCAGCCGAGGCCATGGCCTGGGCCTGGGCCGCCAATGCCGCGAGATTGACCGGGAGGGCAGCCCGGCGCCCAGCACTTCCTGCCGGTCCGACCAGCGACCAGACCCCACCGATACCCGAGCCTGCCAGGGCCAGAATGGCACTCCGGGTGGACACGGACCGGGCAACCGACGCTGCCTCGACCACAAAATGGGCGTCGGTCAATCCGTCATTGGTCAAGAGGTCTGCGCCCCATGGCACCGTCAGGTCGACCATCCCGACGCCACAGTCAGCGGCTCGTAGGCCTTCGGCGTTCCCCGACACGAGCAGCACCGCGTGCCCCTCGAGCTGAAGAGCCCGTACGGTCGTGGCGATCCGCCGGCCGCCCGGCAAGGAGCGCCCACCGCCCAGCTGTTCGGTCAGTCGATCTCCGCCGCCGGCAACGGCAATGTCGAGGCCACCGCGCCTGGCCGCGCCGACGAGCGCCTCGGCCAGCGGGTCGAGCTCCACGTCGACCGTGGCCAGACCGACAACGACGCCTCTGTGCGCGAGGCCCAGCACCACGACGCCACCCCGGCCGAGGAGACGAGCCCGTGCAACAGCGCTCCGGGGTAGCTCGGTCCCCGCTGCCTCGAGTCGCTCGAGCCGCCCGAGTGCCCACGCTCGCCGATGGCGTACCCGCCCGGGTGACGCCTCGTCGAAGAGATCCGACGCCACGGCACGCAAGTCCTCGGTCGTGGATCCGATCGCCTCGACCGAGCCGAGCACCGAGCGTCGGACAACGACATCGGCATCGAGTAGGACCAAGTCGATGCGATCGAGCCGGCGCAAGACCGTGCGGTCGAGGATGAGCACGTCCCTCCGGGCCAGCTGGCGCCCGAACGAGGCGGCGAAGGCCTCGCGTCCCATCCGCCCAGCCTTGGGGAGGCCAGCCACCACGAAGCTGGCCGCCCGCCGGGGGCTGCCGGTCAGCGTGAAGGCGACACCGGACACGCCCAGCGACGCGACGGCGGCACGGCTGGCAAAGTGCTCGAGTGGGCCTCCGGGTAACGGGACAGGCCGCTCCACGTGGACCAAGGCTCGGGGTGGCTTCTCCGCGGCGCGGGTGTGCAGCTCAAACTCGCGCCGTTCCCAGCCTCGCCGACGCTCCTGTGACTCGCGCACGAGATTGGCCCGCTGCCCGATGTCGACGACCAACCCGAGCGGACCTTGGGCCAGCGCCTGGACAAAGGCATTCGACAGGCCCAGACCGAGATCGGTGGCCGGCGCGCCAAGATGCTGCTCCAAGAAACCACGGAGGTGGGGCTCTGTGTCGACCAGCGATACCAACGACGCCAGTTCGATGGGGAAAGGGGTGGCCCGCAGCACCTGACCGAAGACGCTCGCCCCCAGTCCCAAGACGTCGGCGCCGAGGGCGATGGCGTCGCGACGGAGAGGCCCGAGGTCACCGGGATGCTCGGGCCGCTCGTGGGGGAAGCGCTCGTCACCCACCTCGTGAGCCTCTTCGATCCCTTCGATCTCCTCCACGAGATCGTCGAGGGACGGACCTTCCGGATCGAAGACCACGACCACCCGACCGAGCACGGCGTTCACCTGGGCCCAGTCCACCCCTTCGATCGCGTTCAATGCCGCCTCGAGGTCCTTGACCAATGGGTCGTGACCGGGTCGGTCCACGGCGCGGACCTCGATGTGTGCACGACCCTCGCTCACCCACACCCGCCGGTGTCGACGTCCGGGGTTCAGCCGCTCGAGCGCGTCACCGGCTACTCCTGCGACCGTCCGTGGGACACGGAGTGCGGTCGAGACCACCTGGCGGGGACTCAGCACGCCCGCTCCGGGTTCCGACTCGGAGTCAGCACCCTCCGCCTCGCGGCGTCGAGGGCCGACCGAAGACGATCCGACGAAGAGGCCGGGCGCTCCGACGCGGGCGGCGTCAGCGAGGTCCGGTTGGGGTCAGGCGGCCACCGTCTGAGCAGCGTGTCCGACTGGTGACGACGATCGCTCCCTGAGCCAGTTGACGATTCGCAGGATCGCGAACTGAGCGGCGAAGACTGCCAGTTCGAGGAGCAGCCGTTCGACGATGACCTCCATTGAGCCTCCCAATTTGTCGAAGTACTTCTTCGACGAAGGATAGGGAAGGGAGATGAACGGATCGCTATCGACGTGCGTCGAATGGGCCAAAAGATGATGAACAGTTCGTGTTGTTGCGCTTCAAACGCCCCGGTCGTTGTGACCGGACAAACGCGGCATCGTGCTGCGCCCGGGAGGGTCCTTCGGAATTGCACAGTGCATCCGCGTCTCAGCGCGGGACATCTGGGAAAATCAATCGGAGTTGTGGTGTCGCGCGACGAGTACGCCCGCTCCGATGAGCGCGGCCAGAGGTAATTCGATTGCTCCGAGCACCGCGGCACCTCCCAGTGCGGCCCAGAACCCGACGTTGACCGCAGCCTCGGGAACGGTGATGTGCACGATGGGCATGACGTAGGGGCCGTGACTGTTGCTGCTCACCGTCGAGGCAGATCTCGTTCGTCTGGCCGGTGGCTTCTTCGCTTCCTGAGCGTCCGTGTTCGGTGTCGGCATGTCTCCTCCATGTGATGTGGGTTGTTGTTCTCGTGTACGACGTCCGGCCCGCTCGGTTGGTCCGGCCGTGATCCTCGCCGGACCGAGGCGGTCAGGCCTCTTCCAGCACCTCTCCGAACTCATGCAGGGCCGGTCGGTTGGTCGCGTCCATAAGGGCATGACCGGCCATGAGAAGCAGGGCTAGCGGCCACTCGATGATCTCGACCGCGGCCAGCACGCCGAGACCGGCGTAGTAGACCAGGTGCTCGACTGGCGGCGCCTCGATGGTCGTCTCGTCCACCGTCAGCACTACTCTGTGGCCGCCACGCTCGGTGTCCATCGCAACCTTTAGTGCGACCATGCCCATCCTCCTCCGGGCCGAGCGGGCCTGACACGGCCCCGACCAGCTCACGGTGATCGGTCAGGCCCTGGTGACCACCCACCCGAGGCGGGGAGGTGCCACCCGGGACCGGCGCTCAAATGTGGTCGCCTACCCACTACCGATCTGAACCTTCATCTTCGCATACTGGAGCCACGCGTGCACATGCAACCGACCATTCCGCCCTCCTGCAAAGGCGCGCTCAGAAGGCGTTGGTTGCTCACGTTCGGCTCGGTGCCACGTCATGGCCGCCAACCTCCTCGTGGCTGTCCGAAGTCGACTCGTTCCACAACGTCGAATGACCATAGGAGCCGCCCACGTCCTCGCCCTTGATGGACGGGCATCGAGCCTGGCCGATCGTTCTGCAAGCATGTCGAACGTGAAAGAGCGGAGGCGGAGACCGTTGCGACCCCGCGTCCAGGGATTCATACGGAGCATCGGTCCCGAGCTGGTTTCGGGGGCGTCCGACAACGACCCGACGAACGTGGGCACGGCTGGGGCCGTCGGAGCGCAAACCGGCTATCAATTGGCCTGGGTGGCAGTCCTCGTCGCTCCACTCCTCGGCGTCGTCCAGACCATCGCCGCCCATGTCGGCTCGGTGGCGCGCAATGACCTCCAGACTCTGACCCGCATCCGCTATGGCCGGGGGGTCGCCGCGGTCCTTTTGGTGTCGGTCGTCGTCGTCAACGTGGTCACCATTGCGGCCGATCTGCAAGCCGGGGCTGCCGGGATCGGGATCCTGGCCGGCGTCGAATCCCGCTGGCTAGTACTCCCGCTAGGGCTGGCTCTTGTCGGTCTGCTGCTCGTCGGCAAGTACGACGAAGTCATCGGCGTGCTGCGGTACCTGATGCTCGGCTTTCTGGCGTTCGGGGCGGTCGCCTTCCTCTCCCATCCGAACTGGCCGCTCGTCCTCCGCTCCAGCCTGGTACCCACGCTTTCGCTGCACCGCGATGTCATCGCCGGTGGCCTCGCCCTGATCGGCACCACACTGACCAGCTACGTCTACGTGTGGGAGACCGTCGAGCGGGGAGTGGAGGAGGTGCCCGAGGAGTCCGGCGACACCAGGGTGCTGGCGCGAGCCAGACTCGGTGCCGTCATCGGTGCCGTATTCACCGCCGTGATCTTCTGGTTCATGCTCGTCGCCTCGGCGGCGACGCTCGGCCAGCGTCACCAGACGGTCACGTCGGCACAGGAAGCAGCCCAGGCGCTACGTCCGCTCGCCGGCTCGGGGGCGGCGGATGTCTTCGCGGTCGGGCTCATCGTCTCCGCGGTGGTCGCCCTCCCGGTCCTCATGGCCACGACCGCCTACGTGGTCGGCGCACACTTCGACTGGCGCCGCGGGCTGTCCGAGCCGGTGAGCAACGCCCGGGGCTTCTACGGCGTGCTGGCCGCGTCGATAGGACTGGCCTTCGCCGTGACCCTGGCCAAGGTCTCGGTCATCGGCATGCTCGTTGCAGCCAGTGTGATCGGGGGATTCGGCACTCCCATCGGCCTGGTGATCCTGGTCCTGCTCGCCCGCGACGATCAGGTCATGGGCGCCCAGCCCATATCGGGTCGACTTGCCATCGCCGGCTGGACGGTCGCGGTCGTCGTCGGCAGCTTAGGACTCCTGTTGGTTATCGGCGCTGCGCTCGGCAAGTTCTGACCTGGCTGTGTACCAGGACGTAAGTAGCCACGTCACCGGTTTCGATGACGTACTCTTCCGGTCAGCCGACCGGCAACTCGCAGATGAGCGACGGTTCCGATTGCCAGGGCTCGTCCATTCTGTTAGCGCCAGCCGCCATCCGGTTGGCAGGGCCACTGTTGCGGATCAGTTATCCCAACGCCCCACCTATTTCACCCCAACCGCTTTGATCTGATCGATGTGGCGCTCTCGGAGGTGACTGAACCTCAATCTTGCGATCCGTAGTGGGCGCGGCGACGGTCCCTCGGACAATGCTCCAGCTGCGTGGTCGGCTACCGCGACGCATTGGCCGCAAGGTCTGGATGACCCAGTGGACGTGATGGAGCGTCGGATGGCCAAGAATACGAGGCTTGTGCGTGGGCAATGCTCAGCTTCCTCAACATTCAGTTACCCCATGTCTCGTGAGCGGGGTACGAAACATGGCTTCGGGGTGTGAAACCGCAGCTCAAAGTGCTGATTTGCCAGATCTGTGCGCTCCACTGAGGCAGTCGCCCGCCGGTGCAGTGAGGACGACCCAGGTGCTCGCGATCGACAGCGAGCCGCAATTTCAGACCGAGATCCTGCGACGCGTAACCGGCAATGGCTGACGGGCATGCTGGGTGCGAGCGGGATGCCCGTTTGGTCACTAGCTATGCGTGATTGCGTTGTTCAACTTGTGCCGACGGTGACGCCGTACAAATACCGCGACGATCAAGATGCTCAATGCCAATCCGAAAACCAGGATTGCGACGTCCTCTGTTGAGTGATGTCCAGTGGCTACTCGTCCGACGCCATACGAAGTCGCCGCTACTGAAAGTGCGAATGCGATCGACGCGACGAAGTTCCATACGGCGAACTGGCGATGCCGCATCCTCGCAGTGCCCGAGATAATCGCCGGGGTGAAGAAGACAGCCAGCCTTCCCCACTTGGCGTAGGCAATCTCACCCTTGTCCATGAGTTTCTGGCGTCCGGCCTGTCGCTTGCCGGGCCGATCGAGGAGCTGGGGACCCCAGCGAACACCTATCCGGTAGCCAATCAATCCGCCCACTTCACCCGCAATCGACGCGGTGACGATGACCGCAGCAAGATTCAGATTGCCCTGACTAGCCCCCACTGCGGCGGCGGCGACGGCAGCGCTGCCAATGCCTGGCACGCCTGCCCACGACGCCATTACGGCCACGAACAGGAGAAGGTACTCCCACCAGTTGCTGCCCCAGCCTGCGAAGGTCGAAGCCGACCCAAGAACTTGCACCCACACGGTGACCACAGACTGCATCCCTTGCCCAGACGGCCGATGGCCGATTGAGCAGCATTCTTGTTCATTGTGGGCAGATAATCCGCACCGGCGATAGTGGGCACCGCCGGCCGTACCTCCAGGGTAAACACTCAGTGAACTGTGAGCCACCTTGCGCTGAAGGGCACCAACACCACGATCAGGCCTCTGGACTGGCGCTACGCGTCACCGTGGATCATGCCGTGAGACTGGCTCTCCCACTGGGAGAGGTTGCAGTTGGAGCGGGTGCGGCCTGGAGTTTCCCACTTGACGTGTCGCAATCACTCCGGTCCCCCTTGAAACCACCTTGTTATGGTCCGGACATGGCAAACACGTCGTGGCCGGTGGCTGAGTCCGCCGAATCGAGTCTTCCGGTCACCCTCCGAAGTGCCGTGCGACAAGAGTTCGGCCGGGAACTCCGCGCGCCCTATGAGACATTCATCACGGTAGCGGTCAATGGCGCAATGATGAGCTCGGCCTGGTTCTTCTTGCCTAAGAGCCTCAAGGACAAGGTGTTCACGCTGCACGGCACGCTGGCCTTCGCACTCGTGCTGGGCCTGGATGTACTCAGACGTGCCCGCAACGAATGTGCTCGGTCCGGATGCGGAGAGGGCGGCTGCAGCTATCGATGAGCCGGTGATGTTCCGCAGATTGCTGTACGGCAAGAACATCGTGCTGTGGGCCCTTGTCACTCCCGTGTGCCTGGTCGTTGCGCTTGTCAACGGGATCTTCTCCCACAACCTCCTGGCAACTCTGTACTCGGTCATCTGGATCGGAGTGGTTCCGTTCGGGGTGCTCGGGCTATCCGGGATTGTCGGAATCCGGTTTCCCTACCATCCGCTACCAATACGCTACCAATACGCTACCAATACGCTACCAATACGCTACCGGTGGGAGAATCGCCTCCCGCGGCGTCGAATGCTGTGGCGCTGGTTGGCTTTGGTCGTAACGCCATATGGACTGGTTCCACTCCTTGGCGTGTTGATCATGCTTCCATCCCTGCTGTTGTGGGGTCTGACGTCGACTCGGCCGCCATCTGTTCGTTCGGCGGTCACCGGTTTGGGGCCTGGTTGGCGCATCGACGGCGTGACGCGCTCTTGACCTTCCTCGCCGATGCCACTCGAGGATGACCGTTCAGCACCTCATCGCTTGAGAGCACGCCGCAGATCACACCGTGTCGACGGGCTCCGGCTCAAGGGTCGACGCTTCATCCTCTGGATTCTTGCCAATGGCGAGCTTGGCGCTCATCTTGATGGCCTTCACCGAGCTCGTGGCTCCAGTCTGCAAGACGACGGCGATTGCCAAAAGCACGATGGCCAGATAGCGGAAGGTATGGGAGCCCAACATGAGGATGGCGACACGACCCAGCGCGAAAGGTGGAGCGCAAACCACTGCCCCGACCGCTCCTCCCACTGCGGAGGCGGTGAGTTTGTCCCTGGTCGATCGTTCCGACTTCAGTCCGATAAGCCGGGCCGGGACCGCAACATAGGCGACCATCATGATCGCAACCACGACGCCGAGCGTCAAAGAGAACCAGAACTTCCCCCAACGGTCGACGACCATGGTGGCGAAGCCCAGTGCCAGGCCCACAAGTAAACCCCAAGCGAGGACGGTACGGATGTGCCGTCTCGCCTCCGCAAACGCCGGACGAATCTGGGGTGTTCCCGGCTTAGAGATGGCGAACGCGAAGACCGCGTTGAGGAAGAAGCTGCCGGCGGTGAGCCCCGCGATGACCAGCAGTACGAGACTGAGGAGTGGTCCGCGCAGGATGTGAAATTCCTTTCCGTGTAGCGCATGGGCCTTGAGATCGAGCATGGCCGCCCAGATCCACATGGCAGGCAGGATCTGCACCAGCGTGAGCCTCCAGTTGGTGAAGAGGAGCTTCACGCCTTGGAAGAGCATGGCAAATGCCCCGACCAACATCGCCAGCGGTGCCAGCCAGCGGCTGCGTTGGCTGAGTGCCAGCACGGTTCTTTCGACCATCGCTTCGTCGCCGGTACGAATGCCCGTGACCAGACGCTCGAATTGCGTGATGACCGCCGCTCGTCGGGACGGACGGGGTGACTCCGCAACCGGGTCCTCAGCCCCTCCAGGCACCTTTTCCGCGGTCATGATGCTGAACTCCTCTGTGGAGAATGCCCAGGAGCGCACCGCCCAACGGGTGATCATTCGGGTGGCAATCAGGTCTGGTTCGCGCAATCTGTCCCGGTCATAGCCTGGACAGGGAAGCCTTCCTATCCCAGGATTTTGGCTTTCTCCGCCTCGAACTCCGCCTCGGTCAGTGCCCCAGAATCCTTCAGTGCAGCCAGCTGGGTGAGCTGCTCGATGGGGTCAGGTCCAGCTGCGGCCGGTGCCGGCGCTGGAGCGGGGGCGGCTGCAGGGGCTTCTTCTGCAGGCTGTTGGGCCTGGGCCGCCTGCTTGTTGGCCATGTGTCCACCTACAACGGCGGCGGTTCCAACCACCGCGGTCGTGCGAACAGCCATCCTGGCGATCGGTCGTCTTCTCAGCATGTCGTGTCTCCTGTCTCGATGTGGCTCAGACTGCCGGCGGCAGATCGGCGAGTATGGGTGCGATCAGTTCATGTGGCATGCGGGCGCCCTCGAGGAGGACGCCGTCGGACCTGCGTACAGCTTCAGCGAAGGGTGTCGCCCAGAGATCCTCCCAGATCAACAGCGCAGCCGATGAGTTCGGTTCGAGTGCGGCGGCGGCGTACTCGATGTCCTCCGGGCTGATGATTCCTCCGACGTCGGCGTCCAACGCACCGAATCCCGCCAGCGCGTCCAACTCGTCGATCTCAAAGCTGATGACAGAGCCGTCGGTGTCCTTCCCAATGAAGATCAGGTCGAGGATCCGTACCGTTCCGGACTCGACCAACGCCTCCAATTCGGGGGCGATCTCGCCGGTGAACTTGTTACCGGGGAACCCTACGATGATGTATTCGACTGGTCCTATGGTCATCTGATCCCATCCTCGCTTCGTGTTCTTTCAGGTTACGGTTCGCTACCGCTGATGTCCTCATCCTCATCGGGTGATTGAACCAATGAGTCGGACAGACTTCCTGTCCTACCTCTCGATCGGAAGCGCCCCACCTTCGGCCGCTTCCCGCTCCTCTGCGTCGGGAACTCCTCTCACAAGGCCGATCAGCATCACGGCGATGGCGGCTCCGACGATCGGTCCGACAATGTAGATCCACCAGCCGGTGAAGTTGAGGCTCACAATGTCCGGACCAAGGGTGCGGGCCGGATTCATCGAGGCCCCACTGATCGGACTGGCGAACAGGCCCAGCAGGGCCACCGTCGAGCCGACCGCCAGCGCCGCATTGTGGCCGATGCTTCGGTACCCGGTGGCCGTGTTGAGGATCACCGTCACCAGTATGGCGGTCAGGACGATCTCCATCACCAACGATCTCCAGTCGCCACCGGGCTTGGCGATCGGGTAATTGCCCCCCGCGTCGACGTGGCTGTACATGGCCTGAAGGAACAGCGCGGCGCAGATCGCACCGGCGAACTGCACGATGAGATAGGGCACCACCCAGGCCGCCTTGAAGACCCCACGAGCGGTGAAGGCCAGGGTGACCGCGGGATTGATGTGCAGCCCCGACAGCGGGCCGAGGGCGTAGATCATGGCCATGACCACCGCCCCCGGTGCGATCACCGCGGCGGTCCGACTGATCGGTCCACCCCCGGCGTAGTGGTTGATGACTCCCGATCCGGCGGCCACGGTCACGAGGAAGAACGTGCCCACGAACTCGATGATCAGCCTGATCCAGAGCGGTCGGTGCCGGAGGGTGTCCTCCTCGAATTTGATCAGGTAGCGGCTGCCGATCATCTCGGCACTCGGCCGATCAAGTCCGCCGTCGGCAGTGACAGCGACGGCGGCTGTTGCTGTGGTGGTGGGATCGCTCACATCACACTCCTTGCGATGCCAGATGGCGGAGAACCCGGTAGGCCGTCACAACCCGGACTCGACGACGATGCGCCCGTCGGCTGCGGCCTTTTTGAGGGCTTCGTAGTCCCGCTGGTTCTGGTCGGCGTAGGTCTCGGAAAACGAGACGATGGCATTGTCGAAGGCCTTGCCGGATCCCAGGTAGGCGGCAATGGCGATCCGGTCCCCGGATCGGGCATGGGCTCGGGCCAGGGTCCAACCGCACAGCCGGCCGTAGACTGCCATGGACTGGGGGGTCATCTGATCGGTATCGACGGAGCCCTTCCAATCTCGCAGTTGACGGATGTAGAAGTCCCGCTGCACCCCATCGATGCCCTCGACCTGGTCCCATCCGAGGAAGATGTCGCTCGACGCCTGCATCAGGTGCTGTCCGGCCACGACCCGCTCGCCTTGATTGGTGTACCGGCTACCACCTACGAACTCCGCCAGCACCGATGTCTGTGCCTCCTTGGCCTGCAGCAGCAGCGGATCCCTTCCATCGCTCCCCACCATCAACAGGACCCAGGCCCTGGTGCCGACACTACCGACGCCGACTACCTTGCGGGCGATGCTGACGAATCGGAACTGGTTGAGCAGGTGTCGCCGGTCGCTCTGCAGCGTGTGCCGATAGCTACGGAGCAGGTCATGCATCCGCTCGGTCAGGACCGCACTTTGGTCCTCGGAGACGAGCTCCTCGATGGGCACCAGCAACGGAGGACTGCTGACGAATCGGGTCTCCCCGTCGACCACCTCGGTGAGCTTGTCCAACGCCTGCATACTGTCGCGTGTACGCGCTTTAGCCAGCGTCTTGTCGGCTTGGGCCTTGGCCTTGGAGAGGGACTTGTCGGCATGCTTCTTTCCGGTCAGTCCCAGCTCGTCACCCAGGTCGATGAGCACCTTCTCGATGTCCATGCGGGCGTACCACACGTCGAGATCCCGCATCGTGGCCAGCTTGGCCATCTCCGTGCGGTAACCGGCAACGGCATCGAGCACCACGTCAGCCCGCTCCTTGTCGGAGAATCCGCGATCGCGCCCGGCGATGGCCAGACTGGCCGCCAGCCTCTTCACGTCCCATTCCCATGGACCGGGCAGTGTTTCGTCGAAGTCGTTGACGTCGAACACCAGGTTCCGCTCCGCCGAGGCGAAGACGCCGAAGTTGCTCAAGTGGGCGTCCCCGCAGGCTTGGACGTTCAGGCCAGAACGCGGAGTCGTGGACAGATCGGACGCCATGATCAGTGCCGCACCCCGGTAGAAGGTGAACGGAGAGACCAGCATCCGGCCGTAACGAATGGGCACCAGCTCTTGGACCCGTGACTCGGCCTGACTCTCGAGGAGCGCCACCGGATCGGGCCGTTTTGGGGAATCCTCCCAGACCTCTTGCTCTTCCCTCGGTGCGGCGACCCGGGCCGCCTTGCCCAGGGCCACTCGCTCGCCTGTGGACAAATGGTCGGAGGACGGCGGCATCGCTGACGGGGTTGCCGCCTTGGCGGCTTTTTGGTTGGCCATGCAACCACGGTCGCGCTGCTCCGGTTCGCCGCCATCACCCAATTAGGACGATTTAACATTGTGACAAAACCGGTCTGAAGAGCCGCGACACCGTTGGTGGGACCAGTGAGGTCCCAGGACAGCTCAGGAAGCATTGAGCCGGTCCCTAGCGCGAGCCCGGTCGTCGCCCCTTAGCTGGTCGGAGGATCGGCGGCCACCCGGAACCCCACATTGCCGCTCGAACTGTCGGGTTCACTTCCGAACCGGGCGGACACCCGGTAGCGACGGCAGTACGACGAGTGGCACAGGTACGAACCGCCACGCTGGACACGCAATGAGCCGGCCGACGGGCCCCGGGGTGCTTCGACAGGGGATGTCCGGTAGTACTCGACGTCCAGCCAATCCATGCACCACTCCCACACATTGCCGCACACGTTGTGGAGGCCGTAGCCGTTGGGGTCGAACGCATCCACCGGTCCGGTTCCGATATAGCCGTCGGCCCCGGTGTTACCCCCGGGGAACTCACCTTGGAACACATTCATCCGATGGACTCCTCCGGGCTCGAGTTGATCGCCCCACGGGAACGGCTGGCCGTCGATCCCGCCTCGGGCGGCGACCTCCCATTCGGCTTCCGTGGGCAGCCGGGTTCCCGTCCACGAGCAGTAGGCCCGGGCATCGTTCCACGAGACATGGACGACAGGATGGTCCAGCCGACCCTCGACATCTGAGTGCGGGCCCTCGGGATGACGCCAGTCGGCCCCCATGACCTGTCGCCACCACGGCGCACTCTCCACCCCTCGGGTGGGAGGGAAGTCGTCGGGGAGAAGTCCGCCGAAGACGAACGACCACTCGAATCTCTCGGCGTCGGTCCGCCAGCCGGTGGCGTCGACAAACTCGTTGAACTGCCGGTTGGTGACGGCGTAGCGATCGATCCGGAACGGTGTCAACTCCACCTCGTGGACGGGTCCTTCTCCGTCGCCAGGGTAGGACCACTCCGACTCGTCGCCCATCCGGTACCGGCCAGCCGGTACCGTCACCAGTGTCGCGGGGGCACGCCCACCCCCTGACGGCTCCACCTTGTTCCACTCGGACTCCGAGCGGGGGCCGTCGCGGCCCGGGACGCAGCAGGCACCCGACATAGTGGCAGCGTAACCCTCATCCCCGCGGACGGCCTCGGAGTCGGCGTACCGGCCGGCGGTGGCCACCTCAGCCACCGAGTTGCGGTCAGCTACTGGATCGCCGTGGCGACCCGCATGAGCTCTTCGGCAGTGATCAGATGGTCGTGGCTGTCATCACCAATCTGCAGTTCGACCCATTTGACGGTCCCGGTGAAATGGCTGGACTCGCTGGTGTAGTCCTCGCTCACGGGAGTACCGGTATCGGAGCCCAGGTCGCAGGTCTCGTCAGCCGAGTAGATCATGGGCACCGTGGCGTTGATCCGCCCTTCACCGACCTTCTTACCGTCAACGAAGAGAGTGGTGGTTCCACCCTTGGCCAGACCCCCGCCGTCGTAGGCGAACTCCATCCGAACCTGGTGCTTCCCGGCCGGAACTTTCTTCGTTCCCTCGACGTAGAATCGCATGAGTCCGGCCAGGTTGTGGCAGTACTTGGGTTTGCCCTCATGGAGATAGAAGCTCCAGCCGGCGAAGGCCCCGCCCTGGGCGATGATCACCCCGTTGGCGCCACCCTTGGGGATCTCGACTTCGGCCGTCACCGAGTGCGACTTGTTCTTGAGGTTGAGCACCGAGTTCTCGCTGAGCCGGGTCATGCCTTCGTAGAGGAGTTGCGCTTTGCCCTTCACCAGGACGGGCCGTCCCGCGATGTCCGAATTGAAGCGCTCGATCCGCCGGTCATCGAGGGGGAGCACGTTGTACTTGACGGCCTCGATGAGCCAAAGGCGCTGGAGCTCCTTCAGCCTCTCAGGATGCTCGGCAGCGAGGTCGTGGGCCTGGGACCAGTCCTTGGTGGTGTCATAGAGCTCCCAGACGTCATCGTCGAGTGCAGGAAGCTCCCCTCCGAACACCCACGGAATGCTGTGTCGGGTGACCGCAGACCAGCCCTTGTGGTAGATGCCTCGGTTGCAGGCCACCTCGAAGTACTGGGTCTCCCGCCGATCCGGCACGGTCCCGTCCTCGAACGCATACGCCATCGACACCCCGTGCAGGGGCATCTGCTGAATACCGTGGACGAAGGTCGGCTCGGGAATCCCGGCCACGTCGAGGATGGTCGCACCCACATCGATGAGGTGGTGGAACTGGCTTCGCACCTCCCCGTGGGCGGTGAACCCCTTGGGCCAGTGGACGATCGTCCCGGTGCGGGTGCCACCGAAGTGAGAGGCGACCTGCTTGGTCCACTGGTACGGGGTGTTCATGGCCAGCGCCCAACCCACCGCGTAGTGGTTGTACGAGGCAGGCGTCCCGAACTCGTCGATGTGGGAGGCCATGAACTCATCGGTCTCGAAGTCGGCTGCTCCATTGAGAGCGATGATCTCGTTGAACGTACCGGTGGGAGTGCCTTCGGCACTGGCACCGTTGTCCCCGATGATCAGGTAGATCAACGTGTCCTCGAGGATGCCGAGTTCTCCGAGCGAGTCCATCAACCTCCCGATCTGGTGGTCGGTGTGCTCGAGGAATCCGGCATAGAGTTCCATCTGGCGGGCCAACACCGGCTTCAGCACATCGGACAGGTCGTCCCAGGCCTCGATCTCGGCTGGCCGCGCCGACAGATCGGTGCCTTTAGGCACCACTCCGAGCTTGATCTGTCGGGCCAGCGTCTCTTTTCGGAGAGCGTCCCAGCCAGCATCGAAGCGGCCTCGGTATTTGTCGCTCCACTCAGTGGGAACGTGATGGGGAGCATGGGTGGCCCCAGGCGCGAAGTACATGTAGAACGGCTTGTCCGGCATGAGCGACTTCTGCTGATGGACCCAGGTGATGGCGTGATCGGTCAGGTCCTCGGTGAGGTGGTAGCCCTCCTCGGGGGTCTTCGGAGGCTCGATCGGTGACGTGCCCTCATACAGTGCCGGATACCACTGGTTGGTCTCAGCCCCCACGAACCCGTAGAAGTACTCGAAGCCACTGCCCGTCGGCCACTGGGTGAACGGACCCATAGGGCTGGTCTCCCACACCGGCACCTCGTGGCACTTGCCGAACTGGGCCGTGCTGTACCCGTTGAGGCGCAAAGTTTCGGCGATCGGCGCAGCATTGTCGGGTCGGATCGAGTTGTAACCGGGTGCCGATGTGGCGATCTCCGTGATACCACCCATCCCCACGGCGTGGTGATTTCGCCCTGTCAACAGCGACTGGCGGGAAGGTGAGCACAGGGCGGTGGTGTGAAAACGGTTGAAGCGAAGTCCCTGGGCGGCGAGCTTCTCCGCGTGCGGGGTGTGGCAAGGGCCACCAAAGGCAGAGGACGCCCCAAAGCCGGCATCGTCGATCATCACCACGAGGACGTTCGGTGCACCACTCGGAGGCCGAAGTGGCTCGATCGGAGCGAACGAAGTATCCGGGTCCTTTGCGTCGTAGGTAATCAGACCCACATGTCCCCTATGGGGAATCGGCAGGTTGGTCCGCGCAATATCAGCCATTTGAATCTCCTCTGGTAGTTCCGCCCTGGGCATCGAGAGCGTCAGGTTCGTGCAACTGCGCTGGATTGACCGATATCAGCTCGATGTTGAGGTCCCGAAGCAACTCAAGCGTGCCATGCAGGCGCGCTTGATCAGACACCCAGCCAACCAGGTGGGTCAATCCGTGATCGCATTGGCTGACCTCAAATCCGTCTATCGCCGCCGTCAACGTCGGGCTCAGTCTGCCTTTGACCACGATTTCGAAGCTGTTTGCACCCACGATGGCTCTTTCCGATGTAGTGATGCTCTGCATTCTGATGGCGTCGGCGATTGGTCCCACTGGTCGGTCGACAAGGGGACGACCCTGCGTCATGGAGAACGCATCTTCCGAATGCGCCTGCTGAGCACTTCAGTCACTCGTGATGGTCGAACCATTGTTGCCTTCATCGTGGAACAGGCCGCCGGCCAAGTCGTCATCCCAGAAGGGTGATCGTGCTCCTGGGGCTCCAACTGTCCTCCCACTGGTCTCGACGGCGTCGTTGGTGGCACACTGAGGGAGATCTGCAGCGAGAGAACGAGTCAATTATGTTTGCTCCACCTGCTGCTCCGGCCTACGCGGTTGATCGTGCGGCCCTCCGCCGTCAGCTGGACAAGGGGCTCACCTCCGCACTGACCCTGGTCGTGGCTCCGGCCGGAGCAGGAAAAACGGTTCTCCTCGCTCAGTGGGCAAATACCCATCCTGAGCTGGATTTTGTCTGGGTGGAAGTCGGCGTCGACGACGACGACCCCGTCCGCTTCTCCCAGCGATTGCTTCGGGGCCTTGCCGGCATGAACCCAGACTTTGCCGACCTCACCACCTTGGTGTCCTTGCACGGTGGCGGCCTCGGTGCGCCATTGCTCGAAGCACTCGAGGCCCAGCTGGTCGATCTCCCCGAGGTGGTCATCGTCCTCGACGACCTCCACCACCTGTCGAATTCCATCCTCATCTCCGATCTGGGTAGCCTCGCAGATCTGCTTCCACCCAATATCCATCTGGTCCTGTCGACACGAACTGATCTTCCCATCGCGTGGAGTCGTCATCGGCTCAACCGAGAACTGACCGAGATCCGCCAGTCCGACCTGGCCCTCGATGACGTCGACTCTGCCCTGCTGCTCGAACACATCACCGGTCGGTCCCTTGGGACCGATAGCGTGGCCACCCTGGTCGCCCGGACCGAAGGATGGGCCGCCGGACTGCAACTAGCCGGCATGACGCTCAGGTTTTACCACGACTCGGACGAGTTCATCACCCAGTTCAGCGGAGACGACCGACTGATCGCCGACTACCTCAGCGAAGAGGTCCTCCAAGCCCAACCGGACGATCGTCGTGAGCTCCTCCTCCGTGTCTCCGTACTGGACAGGATGTGCGCTGACCTGGTCAGTCACCTGACTGGCGAGCCGAGAGCGCAGCTTGTCCTGGATGAGTTGGAGCGGGACTCGATGTTCCTCGTGCCGTTGGACACCCACCGCCAGTGGTTTCGCTTCCACCACCTGTTCCGAGACATGCTGCGCTTCACATTACGAGCAGAGCAGCCCGCTGCTGAGGCCCATTTGCTGACAAGAGCCGCGTCGTGGCACCTCGAGCGGGGAGAGGTGAGTTCCGGTGTTGAGTATCTCCTTCGAGCCCGGAACTGGGACGAGGCGCTCGACGTCATCATGGCCCGAGGCTCTGAGGTGTTCGAGAAGGGCGAGATGGCCACCGTCATCCGCTGGATCTCTGGGGTTCCAGAGTCTGCCCGAATGGGAAGGCACGACGTCAGCCTCCTCCTGGGAATCCTCAAGGGGGTTGAAGGACAGGCGGCGGGTGCAGAGAACATCCTGGGGCGAGTGGCGACCCACGTCGATGCGTCAGACGGCGAGCGGGTTTGTGCCCAAGTCTTCCTTGCTTCCCTGGTCCAATGGCGGCCCCGCCCCGATGTCTCCATCGATATGGCCATCCATGCCCTCGACCTGCTCCATCACATCGGTGACGCCCAAATCCCCGCCATCATGAATCTGACACACCCCCAGTCACTCGAGACGATGGCCATACTGTCCTGTGGTCGGGCACATTTCCAGGCCGGAAAAATCGAGCAAGCTCGAGAGTGGCTTGATCGGGGACTGGCGACCAGGGGAGCGACGTATCCAATCTGGAAGGTCAGCGGCCTCGGCTCTCTCGGGCTGCTCGAGGCCTGGTGTGGCGACACCAAACAAGCGGGTGCGTTGTCCAACGAGGCGTTGGCCATTGCCCGAGAAGTCGGCCTGTTAGCTCATCCGTGCACCGCTGACGCCTATTTGGCCTCCACGCTGGCGGCTTTGGAACTTGGCGAGCCCGGTCGGGCCTCGCTCTCTCTCCATGAGGGCACATTGAGGGCCGAGGCGAATCGACGGAGCCAGCTCTCGTGGTTCGGCCACCTCGAGAAAGCACTGCTCCTAGAGGCCGACGGACAGCGGGAACAGGCGATGACGACCGCTCTCTCGGGCAGAAACGACCTGGGAGCACCTCCACCCCCAATCGTCGCTGATCGACTGCTTACCCTCCAGAGCCGTCTGCTCCGCCTCGGCGGATCTCCCGAGCAGGCACAGCGCACGCTCGGCAATGGGCCCTCGCATTCAGCGGCATTGGCGTTCGAGCGTGCGGCAACGGCACTCACGCTCGGCGACCGTAACCCGGTGCACAAATTGGTCGACACGATTCGAAACTCATCGGATGCGACCGAACCGCTTGCGACGGTGGAAGGTCTGCTCCTGCTCACGTGGTTGGCGGATACCGACGGATCCATTGATGATGCTCGGATGCACCTTGCCTCGGCGATGGCAGTGGCCGAGCGCCACTCCCTGGTCGAGGTGTTCGTGCGGGCGGGGCCGACAATCATGCGACTGATCTCGGGACTTCCCGATGTCCAGTCTGTCTTTCGAGAGCGGGTCCTCGAGCGAGCGCGGGAGGTGGTCTCGCCATCACCGGGAGACGACCTTGTCGACCCACTGACCGACCGAGAGCTCGAAATCCTCTCGTACCTACCGAGTCGATTCACCAACACCGAGCTCGCCGATCACTTCTACGTATCGGTCAATACCATCAAGACCCATATGGCCCACATCTACCGGAAGCTGGACGTGGCCAACCGCAATGGGGCCATCACTCGAGCCCGAGAGATCGGGTTTCTCTGAGCGTCTGAGCCAGGTCGTGGCTTGGGGCTTGGCCTCCGGAGGCCTGGGCATGGTCGACCGTTCCCCGAAGTCACCCCCCGAGGGTGATGACTGTTCCGTCCCGAGCGTGGTTCGATCTCCATGCAGGCATCTGCACGGAATCCTGGCCCAGAGATGTTCCGCGAGTCGGAGCAGAAGTGAGTGCCAGACGGTGGATGCTCAAGATGTGAGCTACGACAACCACGGAGGACTCGTCAATGATCGCCTATACCTACCCCCTTGCCGATCTCTTCGGGACGATGCTGGGGCTGTTCGTCTTCTTCATCTGGTTCTGGCTGCTCATCGTCGTGTTCTCGGACATCTTCCGAAGTCACGACCTGGGTGGTGGCGCCAAGATGCTGTGGGTCCTCTTCGTGATCATCCTGCCGTTCCTCGGCATCTTTGTCTATCTCATCGCCCGTGGCGGAAAGATGCAGGAACGCGCCGCGTCCCAGGCGGCTCAGCAGCAGAAGACCTTCGACGCCTACGTCAAGGAGACGGCGGGTACAGCAACCACCTCGACGGAGGAACTGGCAAAGCTGGCCGACCTCAAGCAGCAGGGCGTCATCACCGACGCCGAGTTCGAAACCCAGAAAGCAAAGATCCTCGCCTGAGGCCGGAATGAGTCCTCTACCCCTTCCCACTAGGGCTCCAACGAAGGAACCGAGATGGACTCCGCAACCAAGCCGGCAGTACTCATGGTCTACTTCTCCTACACCCATCAGACGGAAAAGGTGATGGAGGCGATGGCCGAGGTGCTGCGCGACCGCGGTTGCGAGACAACTCTTGCCCGGATCGAGTTCACCGATCCGCGGTACGAAAAGCGCTTCAAGCAGTTCCCCATGCCGAAGCCGTTTCTCGAGGTCGTTGCCATGATCCCTGCGGAGCTACGTCATCGCCCCGCACAGATTGGTATTCCCGATGTCGTCACCGAACGGGAGTACGACTTCGTGTTCATCGGCTCTCCGACCTGGTGGCTTTCCACTGACATCCCCATCCGCTCCTTTCTGGAATCGGATGCTGCCACCAAGGTCCTCAACGGCAAGCCGTTCACGGGAGCCGTGTGCTGCCGCCGGTATTGGAAGCACAACCTCAAGACTGTGCGGCGAATGGGAACGAAGCGAGGCGGAGACTTCGTGGACGGTATCCACTTCCGCTACCAGGGAGGACAGGTCCGTTCGTTGTTCTCCCTCTTGAGCTTCCTCGGTTCCGGCGAGTACAAAGAGCGCTACCACGGGGTCAAGATCCCCCCGACGAATCTCCAGGACTATCACCTCGATGAGGCTCGAGAGTTCGCCAGTGCCCTGGGCAACCGGCTCGTCCCCGCGAGCAGCAGCGAGTGATCAAGCATGTCCCGTCTCGGGTTCGCCATTCTTCTGCAATGGCCCGGTGTGGGAATGCGGCCGACTCACTCCGGCTCGACATCCACATGTCGGGCACGCTTGCCAATCACCTCCCGGGGCGTGACCGGCCCGGCGAGATGGTGCCTGAACTCCACTGCCACCTGTCGAACAGAGATCGAACAACAAAAGGAGAGCCGTGTACTACATAGGGGGATTCATCTTCGCAGCCATGGCCATCTTGTTGGTGGTGGTCTTCGTTCGCAAGTTTCGCCAGAGCAATGACTGAGTCCCAACCTGTGCCCGGGCCGTACGTCCGTTATTGGCTCCGTAACCGGGTTCAACTGGCTTGGGCATCAAGGCCAAGGTCGGGACCGAAAGGTAGCACGGTGTCGATGTGATCCTCGACCTGTTGCTGATCGGTCTGGTCATCACGCTTGAACCGATCCCACTCACCGCCTTCATTCTCGTGCTGGCGTCCAAGGGTGGCGTACGGAAGGGGGCCGCGTTCATCTTCGGATGGCTTCTGTCGCTGGCCATCGTGGTGGCCGGGACGGTGCTCATCACCGGCAACAAGCCGCCCAAACCGAGCACGGCACCATCGCTCGCCGCCCTTGCCGTAAAGATCGCCATCGGAGTTGTGCTCGTGCTCATCGCGGTTCGCCAGTGGCGGAAGATGGGCAAGCCGAAGAAGCCGAAGAAGACACCCAAGTGGCAGACCGGCATCGACAACATGTCGCCGTGGTACGCCATGGGCCTGGCGCCACTGACCCAGCCCTGGGGGCTCGTCGCCGCCGGGGTTGCCACCATCGTGGAGGCCAAGCTGTCGTCCTGGCAGAGCTACATCGCATTGTTCTTGTTCTGCCTGGTCGCTACCGCCATTTACCTCACCATGGAGCTTTATGCCGGCTTCCGGCCCGAAAAGAGCCAGGCGTTTCTGACCTCGACCAGAGCATGGATCGACACGCACACTGATCAGGTCATCATCGTCGTTTCGCTGGTGCTCGGGTTCTGGCTGGTCGGCAAGAGCATCTACTTGGTTGTCACGTGATGGCCGACAACCAAACCGAGGTCGACAACGCGGCCAGCAGTTCCGAGGGAGAGAGTTCGGTGGACGGGAGCTCCGGTGGCAGTTCCCGGTGGAAGCAAACCTCGTCATGGGTACTGGTAGTAGTGGCCTGCATCCTCTCGGTGCTCTCGGTGGTCACGGTGTTCACTCGCAATCAGTTGCTGAACACCGACACCTACGTGAATACGGTGGCTCCTCTGGCCAGCAACCCGGCCATCCAGACCCAGGTGGCCAAGCTGGTCAGTGAGAACCTGATCTCCCGAACCGATGTGGAGACCCGGGTGAAAGACGCACTTCCGCCCAAGGCTGGTTTTCTGGCCACACCGATCACCTCGGGCCTCGAGACCGTCACCAACGAGCTCGCCCTAAAGGCGGTCCAGTCCAAGCAGTTCTACACGTTGTGGGTGGCCGCGAACCGGGCCTCCCATCAGCAGCTCGTTGCGGTATTGACCGGATCGAACGAGGGGTCGGTCAGCTCGAAGAACGGCAAGGTGACCATCGACGTCAGCCAGGTGGAGGTCCAAGTCAAGAAGAAGCTGGACTCCAAGGGCATCACCGTGTTCGACAAGGTCCCCGCGGTCAAGGGACTCGACTTCGTGTTGTTCCAGTCGAAGGATCTGGCCAAGATCCAAAAGCTGACCAAGCTGCTCAACGACCTGGCCATCGTGTTACCCATCATCACCTTGTTGTGCTTCGCCGGCGCCGTCGTGTTGGCCCGCAACCGGCGGCGTGGACTGGTGCGCGCCGCCACCGGTCTCGCACTGTCGATGGCTGTGATCCTGGTGGTCATGGCGGTGGCCCGGAACCAGTACCTCTCGGGTCTGAGTCCGAACCAGTCAGTGGCAGCCAATCAGGCTGTCGTCGACACCGTGACGGCTGCGCTGCGCCAGGCGGTGCGCATCATCCTCATCGCGGCCGCCCTGATCGCCATCGTGACCCTGATCGCCGGCAATCGACACCTCCGGGCTTGGACGGCCGGAGGGAACCGGCCCCGTTGGATGACCGGTGGCCCGGTGCACGGCTTCGCGGTCCGGCACCGCAAAGGCCTGCAGTGGAGCATCCTCGGTCTGGGGTTGCTGGTACTGGTGGTGTGGAGCAACCCCACCACGCTGGTGGCGGTAGTCGTTGTGTTGATCGCCTTGGTGTTGGTCGGACTCATGGGCCTGTACGCCGGACATCAATCGCCCGGCAGTGCATCCGACCCCCGATCAGCGATTGGCTCCGGAGTTGGCACCCCCACAGAATCGGCGGACGACTAGGTGCACGGTCAAACGTGTTCGAGCACACGATGTCAGGGCCTCCGGAACACGCCGGGGCCTCACACCTACCAAACGTAGACCAAGCATTCAATCGTTTTGGCCTGGTGACGCACCCCTTGAAACCGAGCAATGGGCACTGACGACGATCAGATCACCTGAGTAGGGGGGATCGACTCCTCGGCGCTCGACCACATGTCGACATGGATCGAACTCTTCTACGACCTCATCTTCGTCGCTGCGATCCTGATCTTCAGCACAGCCGTCACCCACGTCCAACCCTCTTCGGGAGCGGCGTAGATCGTTCTTGTGTTTGCCGCTTCATTGTGGGTGTGGTTCACCACCACGTTGTGTGCCAATCGATACCACATGATCGACCTGACGCACCGATTCCTCCTGCTGTCACAGATGCTGGTCATTGTGCTGATGGCCATGGAAGCGCGCGCCTCCGTCACCGGTGACTCCACGTACCTGGCCCTCGAGTACGGGTTCCTCCTTTTGACCATCGCCCTCATGTTCTTCCGCTCTGCACGAAGAGACGGCATCGCGAACAGGAGCTATGCGAGGCACCTGGCCGCCGTCAATATGGGCACGGCCAGCTACTTCTTCGTGGCCGCACTGCTCCCCGAGTCCGCTCGAATGACGTTGTCCGCTGCGGCGCTCGTGCTCCTGGTGGTTCCCTCGATCCTGATCCTGCACCGGATTGAGGATTTCTCCAGCCGGTACGAACACCACATGGTCGAGCGCATGGGCGCGTTCACCCTCATCGTGTGCGGTGAGTCGTTCGTAGAGATTGCCATCGCTTTGAGTCATGCCACCATCGACCGAGTCGACATCGCGTCACTCGTCTTCGAATTCATCTTGGTCTTCGCTCTCTTCACCACCCATTTCGAGGACATCCCGGCGGCAGGATTGAATCAGCGCCGATTCGGTTGGTGGGCCGGATCGCATCTTGTCGCTCAGGTCTGCATCGCCGGCTCGGCAGTCAGCGCTTCCAAGTTCATCGATCTCACCACCTCGCATCGCCTTCCCGACACGGAGATCCTCCGCATGACGGTCCCCTTGGCAATCTTCTACCTGGCCATGACCGCAATCGGCTGGAGTACGAGACGGCGTCCGGTTCTGCCGCTGGCGACGGCCCGACTGACCACGGCCGTCGTCGTCGTTGTGGTCGGCATTCTCGCTTAGTGGATCCCCTGGATCCACATGGCCGAGGCGCTGCCGCTATTCACTGCAGTGGCCGTCATCCACGCCGTCGTTGCCGTCCGGCTCCGCTCCACGACCCGGGTGATACGCGCCATCTCCACCGTGAAGCTGCTCGGATAGCAGCATGACGGTCACCGCTACTCGGTGAGCTCCTTCTGACGGTCGACCCCCCGGGTGGCCGCCCCAAGAATCAATCGGATTACCACGGCCACGACGGCGAGGTCGGCGAGCATCTGGACCGTAACGACCAGACGTGCCACGTCGGTCTTCGCCGTGATGTCACCGAAGCCCACCGTGGAGAATACGGTAACGGTAAAATAGAGTGCCGAGCTTCGCGTCAACGGACCACCGAAAGCGCCCGGATCTGCGCGGGACATGGTCAGGTAGATCCAGGCGAACATAATGAGGAACAGCGGGATGATGGTGGCCATGGCGACAGTTGCCCGCAGCATCGGGCGCTCGTGGCTGGAGATCAGCCGAATCTCGTTGGCCAAGACGACCACGAAGATAGCCAGAGCCACACCCAGGCGGAGGGCTACCGACTGGTGGGGTCGGTGCTCGATCGGCATCACGAAGTACACAGCCACCAGTAATGCAGCGGTGATCGCTGCTCGAACGGCGGACTTGACGACGTGAGATCGTTCGAAGGTGCTCAGATCTTCGATGGGTGAAGGCGTCATGCGTGGCAATCTGCGAATTCCGTCTCCGATGATCGCCACGACGGGAGATGGTCGCGATTCACAACTCCCCTCTGGATTGGGTCACGAACCCATCGTCGCGCCTTACAACCCGTACCGAATCACCCCGAGAGGGTGACGAATCGGGTCGGCGGTGGTGGAAAGGTGGCTGTGCACGCAAAATCGGCGACTGCGCAGCTTGGCGATCGCTCTTGGGGAGGTCATCATGGAAGAACGCGGTACAGGTTGGCTCCTCTTTGCCGGGATCGCTCTGACTATGACTGGCATCATGAGGTTGTTCGACGCCATCTGGGTCGCTGGCGCGAATCCGTCGTCGCGGACGGCGCTAAGGGCTATGGAGTGACCTTCGTTATGATCGTCCTGTTGCTGTCCTTTATGGCTACGGCGTTGTGGCTGGTACCGAGAGTCCTCTTCCGGTCGGAAGTGAGAATACCGGCAAGAGTTCCTCAAGAGTGGATCGATGACCACTCAGGTAGTCGGTGAAACGTGAATTCGTCGTACCCGGTCGTCGCTCACGAGCATTGAGCGACCGATGAGGATGGGTCCACGCGCCAGGACCGCGATGCTTTTCTACCTCTTCGCCAGACTCATTGGATCAACACCACCTCAAACAGACTCCACGGCGGGCTGCCCTGCGGTCTGGAGATGAACACCGAAAGCATCGCTGCCGGTGGCGAAAAGCGATGGCCGATGGCCCTCACGCTGGTCATTGCCATGGTGTTGCCGTTTCTGCTTCCCCCCAAATTCAGCCTGGGGCCGAGATGGATCATCCCGGCCGTCGAAGCCCTGCTTCTCGTCGCACTCGTCATTGCTGATCCGGGGCGGATCGATCGTCGGTCGACGTTGGTTCGGGCGCTCTCCATCGGACTTGTGGCCATTCTGGTTGCCGGAGCTGCGGGAGTCACCGCCCGACTGGTGGTCGATCTCATCAGGGGGGGACCAGAGACGAACTCACCGGGCCAGCTCCTACGGGTCGGGTCAGTAGTGTGGATCTACGTGATAATCACGTTTTCCTTCCTCTACTGGGAGCTTGATAGCAGAGGTCCAGAGACCCGAGCGCGTACGGATCCGGAGTTTCCGGATTTTGCTTTTCCGGAGCACCTCAACTCTCACGTGGCTCGCCCGGGGTGGCGACCTGAGTTCTTCGACTACCTGTACCTTGGTTTCACCAACGCCACAGCGTTCAGCCCTACCGACGTGATGCCGCTTTCTCGTTGGGCAAAACTGGCGATGGCGGTACAGGCAACGGCGTGTCTCGCCGTCATGGGCCTTGTGATTGCGCGAGCCGTCAACATCTTGAAGTAGGACGAAATGCCAGTGAGCCACCTCGGCCTCATCAGTTCGTTTCAGGAGCGGGAACGGAAAGACGACTGGCGTCGGCCAGGACATCGTCGGCTGGATCGGACATTCGATCGCCCAGGGGATCGGCGGGTTCGCCCGCTGGGCCATCGCCGGCGTGATCCACGCCATGCAGGCGACCGTCGTCGTTCATTGGCCCGTGGCGGGCCATGCTCACTTTGCTGAGGATTCAGTCCATGGCTCCGTGCATGACAGCAGCAGCAGACCTCAGCGTTATCAGTTCGTCCCAAGGGTACGATCTGGCAGACATCGGACGGCGCGTAACGTTCTGACCTGCGACGATGGGCGATCGGGAAGGTGCCCGACGGCAGCTAACGGCGCTGTTTGTAGGACATTTTATAGGACAGGATCTGGGCGGTTGCCCTCAGGAATGGCGGACTGAGGTCCCTAAGTTGGGCAGCGCCTCCGACGCCCTGTTGGACGTTCAACCCGCCCGACGCACACCGTTCTACCGAGGTGTCAGCATCGAATTCCGTCCGCACGGGCAGCGCGAGACCGTACCCAGTGGGTTTGTAGAGCTGTCCACGTATCGGGTCAATCGAACTTCCGACGGGTGACGTCGAATCGCACAGACCAAGTGGCGCCGGAGGACCCAGGCGAATGGTTCTCTCACTCACCCATTCTGGTCGATCTCAGGGCCCGACCTCCGGTCATTCTCGTGACCGGGCCGACCGCACGCGGAGCCGAGGTCCGGAATCTGCTCCGGTTCACTAGTGCTGGCGCCAGTCGATGTAGCGAGAGCGACAAGAGGTGCTCGCGACAGCTAGCGAGCCCGGAACTGAGCCCGAGATAATGCGACGCGTAGCCAGCACCACCTGCATTCTGAGCTTTGTCTACCTGCAGATGGAGAGGAGATCCACGGTCCTTCTCTGTCCCGCATTGACCGTGATGGTCTTCGTATTGCACTCAGGGGCCGTCGTCTTCGTGAAGTTCACCAAGAGGTGGGGAACTGCCAGCTGGGCGATGCGTGACCAACACCGCGGTGTTCCTCAGTTACTCCGTCTCGGGACCACAGACCAAGCCGATATTTGTCGTAACCCACAGCCTTCTGAGAGCTACTGCATCACCGCCTGCCTCTCAGGGGCTGCTTCAGGGTCCGCCATCCGCCTGAATCGCCTCTCCTGCTGTTGGTATACCACCCCTCACGGGTTATACCTTGCTCCGTGCTCC
>Ga0209584_10000020_pt1 | contig 32796 bp, 24 predicted proteins | sample NGEPerD_FD_184507 | JGI IMG/M metagenome (GOLD analysis project Ga0209584, IMG submission 184507) | Arctic peat soil microbial communities from the Barrow Environmental Observatory site, Barrow, Alaska, USA - NGEE PermafrostAB12-D... | ecosystem: Environmental > Terrestrial > Soil > Wetlands >...
GCCGTGCGGTGCACCGCACGGCACCCCACGGCGCGGCACCGCACGGCACCCCACGGCGCTGCACCGCACGGCACCCCACGGCACGGCACCCCACGGCGCGGCACCGCACGGCACCCCACGGCGCCGCACCGCACGGCCCGCGCTCGCCGATTCACCCCGGACACTGCACATCGGATACCCTGGCCAGGCAACCCGTGACGAGCGGGTTGACTTCGCACGCCCTGTTGCTGCAGTGGCCGCGCCGCCGTCCGGACCCGCCGAGGGTGCCCGGCGGCGCGTAGCTCACGGGCCGGGACGCACCGAGGTCTTCCAGCGAACCGACCACCGTGCCGGCGAGCGACGAGGCGGTGCGCACCGAGGGCGTCAGGGCCGAAGGTCACCCGACCGGCGGCGACAAACCGAAACTGCGCCCGCACGACCGCAAGCGGTCGGCGGCGCCCGCACCGAGGAAGGACGCGCCCTCACATGGCTGTCGTCACCATGCGTCAGATGCTGGACGCAGGTGTCCATTTCGGACACCAAACCAGGCGCTGGAACCCGAAGATGAAGCGGTTCATCTTCACCGAGCGCAACGGTATCTACATCATCGACCTGCAGCAGACGCTGCAATACGTCGACCGGGCCTACGAGTTCATCCGCGAAACAGTCGCGCACGGCGGCACCGTGCTGTTCATCGGCACCAAGCGCCAGGCCCAGGAGGCCATCGCCGAGCAGGCGACCCGGGTGTCGATGCCGTATGTCAACCAGCGCTGGCTGGGCGGCATGCTGACCAACTTCCAGACCGTGCACAAGCGGCTGCAGCGTCTCAAGGACCTCGAGGCGATGGAGACTTCCGGCGAGTTCGCCGGGCGCACCAAGAAGGAGGTGCTGCTGCTGACCCGCGAGAAGGACAAGCTGGCCAAGACCCTCGGCGGCATCCGGGACATGGCCAAGATCCCCTCCGCGGTGTGGATCGTCGACACCAAGAAGGAGCACATCGCCGTCGGCGAGGCCCGCAAGCTGAACATCCCGGTGGTCGCGGTGCTGGACACCAACTGCGACCCCGATGAGGTCGATTACCCGGTTCCCGGCAACGACGACGCGATCCGGTCCGCAGCGCTGCTGACCAAGGTCGTGGCCGAAGCCGTCGCCGAGGGCCTGCTGGCCCGCAGTGGTGGGCTCTCGGGCGGTTCTTCCACCGAGGAGCCGCTCGCCGAGTGGGAGCGCGAACTGCTGGCCAGCGGTGCGGCCGAGGCCGCGACCGCCGAGGCCGCGGCCGCCGAAGCCGCCGCGCCCGTCGAGTCGGCTGCGCCGCTCGTCGAGTCCGCTCCGGTCGACGCCATCGCCGAGACCGAAGCCGGCGCCGAGGCGCTGCTCGAGGTCCAGGCCGACAGCATCGAAGGCGTCGCCGAGATCGTGCCGAACGAGCAGGTCAGCGCGGTGGCCCCGGGCAGCAGCCTGAACTGAAACCGAAATCGCCGTCCCGATCGCCCGATCGGATCGGGACAGTGATTCGGCCAGCCGCAGTGCACCCGGCGAAGTGTGCAGAAATTGACCATCGACAAGACCGAGAAGACAAGGACAGCGCCGATCATGGCGAACTTCAGTGCCGCTGACGTCAAGCGGCTCCGGGAATTGACCGGGGCCGGGATGATGGACTGCAAGAAGGCTCTCGATGAGAACGACGGTGACTTCGACAAGGCCGTCGAGTTCCTGCGCATCAAGGGCGCCAAGGACATCGGCAAGCGGTCCGAGCGGACCACGGCCAACGGCCTGGTTGCCTCGTCCGGGAACGCTCTCATCGAACTGGACTGCGAGACCGACTTCGTGGCCAAGAACGACGAGTTCCAGCAGTTGGCCGAGCGGATCGTCACCGCGGTGGCCTCGCCCGAGGTGACCGCGGCCAGTATCGACGAGGTGCTGGATGCCAAGCTCGGCTCCGAGACGGTGGCCGACGCCATCAACACCCTGTCGGCGAAGATCGGCGAGAAGCTCGAGCTGCGCCGCGTGGTCAAGTACGACGGCAACACAGCGGTCTACCTGCACAAGCGGTCCGCCGACCTGCCCCCGGCCATCGGCGTGCTGGTGGAGTACACCGGCGACAACGCGGAGGCTGCTCGTGCCGCGGCCATGCAGATCGCCTCGCTGAAGGCCCGCTACGTCTCGCGCGACGCGGTCCCGGCCGACATCGTCGAGTCCGAGAAGCGCATCGCCGAGGCGACCGCCCGCGAGGAGGGCAAGCCGGAGGCCGCGCTGCCCAAGATCATCGAGGGCCGGGTCAACGGGTTCTTCAAGGAGGCTGTGCTCACCGAGCAGTCCTCGGTGCTGGACTCCAAGAAGACCGTCGGGAAGTTGCTCGACGAGGCCGGCGTGAGCGTCTCGGCGTTCAGCCGGTTCGAGGTCGGCACAGCCTGAGACGTCGAGTTCGGCCACACTGGGGCCGGTGCGCGCAGCACCGGCCCCAGTGGTACGCCTGCGGCAGGGGGGGCCCATGCTGACGACGCAGATCATCACCACGCTCATCATGACCACGCGCATGACGGCGCGGGCCACGACGAGGCGCAGCACAGCGAGGGCGGAGACGGCATGACGGACGTGTATCCCAGGCGGCAGTTCAAACGGGTCGTGCTCAAGCTCGGCGGTGAGATGTTCGGCGGCGGCGAGGTCGGCGTCGACCCCGACGTGGTCTCTGCGGTCGCCGAGCAGATCGCCGAGGTGGCCGCCGACGGGGTGCAGGTCGCGGTGGTCATCGGCGGCGGCAACTTCTTCCGCGGCGCCCAGCTGCACGAACGGGGGATGGACCGGGCCCGCGCGGACTACATGGGCATGCTCGGCACCGTGATGAATTGCCTTGCCCTACAGGACTTCCTGGAGCGCGAACACCACCTGGACACCCGGGTGCAGACCGCGATCACCATGGGTCAGGTCGCCGAGCCGTACATCCCGCGGCGCGCGCAGCGGCACCTGGAGAAGGGCAGGGTGGTCATCTTCGGCGCCGGGGTGGGCATGCCGTACTTCTCCACCGACACCACCGCGGCGCAGCGCGCGCTGGAGATCGGTGCCGAGGTCGTGCTGATGGCCAAGGCCGTCGACGGGGTCTACGACGCCGACCCGCGGGTGGTGGCGGACGCGAAGATGTTCACCGAGATCACCCACCGCGAGGTTCTGGAAAAGGGCCTGCAGGTCGCCGACGCGACCGCGTTCAGCCTCTGCATGGACAACGACATGCCGATCATCGTGTTCAACCTGCTGGTCAACGGGAACATCGGCAAAGCTGTGCGGGGGGCCGACATCGGCACACTGGTGTACACGCCCCCTCGTGAACCGACCCGCACCGATCTCGAAAGGCGCAACGAATGATCGACGAGACTCTCTTCGACGCCGAAGAGAAGATGGAGAAGGCGGTGTCGGCGGCCAAGGAGGATCTGGCCACCCTGCGCACCGGGCGGGCGAACCCGAACATGTTCGGGCGCATCGTCATCGATTACTACGGCGCGCCCACTCCGCTGACCCAGATGGCCTCCATCAACATCCCGGAGGCCAGGATGGCCGTCATCAAACCCTATGACGCCAGCCAGCTGCACGCCGTCGAGAAGGCGATCCGCGACTCTGACCTCGGGGTCAATCCTGGTACCGACGGCATCGTCATCCGGGTGGTCTTCCCGCAGCTCACCGAGCAGCGGCGGCGGGAACTGGGCAAGACCGCCAGGCACAAGGGCGAAGAGGCCAAGGTGGCGATCCGCAACATCCGGCGTCGCACCAAGGACGCCCTGGACAAGCTGTCCAAGGACGGCGAGGTCGGCGAGGACGACGTGACCAGGGCCGAGAAGGAGCTGCAGTCGCTCACCGACCAGTACGTCGGTCAGATCGACGACCTGGTCAAACACAAGGAAGCCGAGCTTCTGGAAGTCTGATGAGCTCCCAGGACGCCGGCACCGGGTCGGCCGAGCCGCCGGACCCACCCGCATCGCCAGTGGAGCAGGTTTCCCGCGCGGGCCGGAACCTGCCGATGGCGGTGGCCGTCGGGCTCGGCCTCGGAGCGGTGATCATCGCCTCGCTGCTGACCTACCGGCAGACGTTCATGATCATCATCGTGGCCGCGGTCGTCGCCTCCATCTGGGAACTGCAGCACACGCTGCGGGCAGCGCGGAGTATCCAGATCAGCTGGATCCCGGTGGCGCTGGGCTCGGCGGCCACCGTGGTGCTGGCCTGGCCCTACGGCCACACCGCCCAGGCGCTCGGGGTGGCGTTCACCGCGTTGGCCTGCATGGCGTGGCGGTTCGGCCGCGGGCCGGCCGGGTATCTGGCGGACGTCTCGGCATCGATCCTCATCACCGTCTACCTCGGACTGCTGGCCAGCTTCGCGGCCATGATGCTGGCGCCGAGCGACGGCGCCTACCGGATCATGGCTTTCCTGATCATGGTGGTGGCTTCGGACACCGGTGGTTACGCCGCCGGCGTGCTGTTCGGCAGGCATCCGATGGCGCCGACGATCTCGCCGAAGAAGTCGTGGGAGGGGTTTGCCGGATCGGTGCTGGCGGCCATGATCGGCGGCGCGCTCACCGTGTGGCTGATGCTCGGCGGTCTCTGGTGGCAGGGCGCGCTGGTCGGCGCCGTGCTGGCCTGCACGGCGACGTCAGGTGACCTGGCCGAGTCGCTGATCAAGCGGGACCTTGGCGTCAAGGACATGGGCACCCTGCTGCCCGGTCACGGCGGGATCATGGACCGGATGGATTCGCTGCTGCCGTCGGCGATCTTCGCCTGGCTGCTGCTCGTGGTGTTCGTGCCGTTGCCGTGACCCGGGCCGAGGTCCGGTGCCCGTGCCGCCCCGTGTCCGTCGTGCCAGGATCGGGGCGTGGAGAATCTGGTGCTGCTGCACGCCTTTCCTTTCGACTCACGGATGTTCGACAGCGTGCGCACCGACCTCTCGGCGGCGGCCACCATGCTGACGCCCGACCTCCGCGGGTTCGGCTCCGGACCTCCGCTGGGTGACGCGACGCCCGACCTCGCTCTGCTGGCCGACGACGTGGTGGACGCCATGGACGCCGCAGGGATGGACCGGGCGGTGCTCGGCGGGGTGTCGATGGGCGGTTACGTCGCGCTGGCACTGCTGCGACGACACCCGGAGCGCGTCAAGGGTCTGGTCCTGGTGGACACCCGGAGCGGTCCCGACGACGCGGCAGCGGTCGAGCGGCGGCTGGGTGTCGCGGCCAGAGCCGACGGCGGGGACGTCGCGAGCGGGCCCGACGCGATCGCGCCGCTGGTCGCCGCGGGCAGCTCCGACGACATTCGCGCCACCCTGGCCGCCATCGCCGATAGCGTTCCGGCGGCCACCATCGCCTGGGCGCAGCGCGCGATGGCCGGCCGCCCCGACTCGACCGCCGTGCTGGCCGCGGCGAGCGTTCCGGTGCTGATCGTGGTGGGGGAGCAGGACGCCGTGACCCCGCTGGCCGCGGCTCACGAAATGGCCGCCGCGGCAAGGGATGCCGAGTTGGTGGAACTACCGGAAGCGGGGCATCTCACCCCGGCCGAGGACCCTGAAGGATTCGCCGTGGTCGTCCTCGACTGGCTATCGCGTCGATTCTGACGGTGCCGCGATCTATCGTGGCGGCATGACGGATGCGACGACCAACAGCGATCAGAGTTCACCCTCTGTGATACTTCCGCACTATCCCGGCCAGCAGGAGGCCATCGCATCGGCGGCCGGTCAGGCGGTTGCGCTGCGGGGGTTGACCAAGTCCTTCGACGGCCGCCGGGTGGTCGACGCGATCGACCTCGACGTCCCCACCGGTTCGTTCTTCGGCTTGGTCGGCCCGAACGGAGCGGGCAAGACCACCACGCTGTCGATGGTCACCGGGTTGCTGCGACCGGACGCCGGCAGGGCGATCGTGGCCGGTGTCGACGTGTGGGTAGACCCGCCCGCGGCGAAGGCCCGAATGGGCGTGCTGCCCGAGGGCCTGCGGCTGTTCGAGCGGCTGTCCGGGCCGGAGATGCTCAGCTATCTGGGTCGGCTGCGAGGCATGCCGGCACAGGTGGTCAAGGACAGGGCCACGGAGCTGATCAGCGTGCTGGAGTTGGCCGACGCCGGCAACAAGCTGGTCGCCGACTACTCCACCGGTATGCGCAAGAAGATCACCCTGGCCGCGGCACTGCTGCACTCGCCGAGGGTGCTGCTGCTGGACGAACCGCTGGAAGCCGTCGACCCGGTCTCCGCTCGGATCATCCGGACGGTGCTGTCGCGGTACACCGCGGCCGGCGGCACGGTCGTGTTCTCCTCGCACGTGATGGCGCTGGTCGAGGATCTGTGCTCGCACGTCGCAGTCATCGCCGCCGGGAAGATCATCGCCTCGGGCCATCTCGCGGAGGTCCGCGGCTCGGCGGCCAGCCTGGACGACGCCTTCCTGCACCTGATCGGCGCCGCGGACGTCGGCGAAGGGGGGTTGTCGTGGTTGGGATCTTCGCAAGCCTGAAATGGCGTCTGGTCACCAGCCGGCTGCGAGCCACCAGCGGTGCCACCCGAATCTGGATGATCGTCGGATTCGTCGTGGCGGTGGCCTTCGTCGGCTTGATCACCGTCGGGCTGGCCGCGCTCCGTTCGGTGCCGGAAGCGGCCACCCCGGTGGTGGTCACACTGTTCGTCGTGCAGCTGGTCGCCTGGGTGCTGAGCCCGCTGGTGGCCTTCGGGGTCGACGAGACGGTCGATCCGCAGCGGTTCGCGCTGTTGCCGATCCGCCCGCAGATCCTGCAGCGCGGGCTGCTGACGGCGTCGTTGATCGGCTACCTGCCGCTGGCCAACATGGTGATCCTGCTCGGCGCTGCGGTGGCCATCGGGGTGCCATGGTCGGTTTTCCCGGTCGCGCTGGTCTGCGCCGTCGTCCAGTTGATCACCTGTGTGGTGCTCTCCCGCGCGGCGTCCACCTCGATGTCGGCGTTGATGACCAGCCGGCGCGGGCGGGACCTGGGGATGGCCGTCGGGTTCGGGATCTTCGTGCTGTACATGGGTTTCGTCACCCTGCTGAACTCCGGCGCTGATCAGTCAGGGGTGCCGGCGGGCGCGTCGAGCCTGGCGTCCGCGTTGGCCTGGACCCCGCCGGGAGCGCTGGCCTCGGTGCCGTCGCTGATCGCGGCCGGTGAGCTCGCGAAGGCCGGGCTTGCCGCGCTGATCGCCGCGGCGACGTTGGCGCTGGCCTGGTGGTGGTGGTCGGTGGCGCTGGCCCGCAGCTTGACGACCGTCCCCTCGGCGACCGCCGGGTCCTCACCGGCCGGCCGGGGACACGAAGGTCACGCGGTGGCCATCGGGGTGGCGGGCACCACGCAGGTGGTCGCCGGCCGTGATCGGCTGCTGGTCTGGCGGGATCCGATGCGGCGGATGCCCTGGCTGATGATCGCGCTGCTGACGATCCTCTACCCGTTCCTGATCGTCCGGGGACATGGCGCGGTCTTCGCGGTCGCCTTCGGTGCGCTGCTGGTGGGCGCGCAAGCCGGCAACCAGTACGGCGTGGAGGGATCCGGTCTGTGGCTGCACCTGCAGACCATCAGCGACCGGGTGCGGGCCCGCGGCGAGGTCTTCGGCCACGCGCTGGCCGCGATCGTGCCCGGCACCGTCATCCTGCTGATAGCGGTGGCGATCCAGGCCGTGTGGCACGACGACTACGACAAGATCCCGGCGGCGCTCGGGCTGTGCTTCGGAGCGTTGCTGGGGGGCATCGCGGTGGCCTGCTTCGTGTCTGCGGCGATCCCGTACGCGATGCCGCAGAGCCGCACGTCGCTGTTCGCCTCCAGCGTTCCGGGTCAGAAGGGCAGGACCTTGGCCGCCAGCCTGTCCGTGCTCCTCGGCGGTGCGGTGATCGCCGTGCCCGCCGGGATCGCGACGGTGCTGTCGCTCACCGTCGCCCCGGCGTGGGGCTGGGTCTCGCTGGTGCTGGGACTGGCCGTTGGCGGCTTTGCGCTCTGGCTGTCGTCCCGGCTGACCGCGGACCGCTACCTCGAGCGCGCGCCCGAGATCTTCGCGGTGGTGTCAGCCGGGGACCGCGTCTGAGGTCGGTGTTCCGTCAGTGACCGCCGGTGCGGGTCCGCTCGGCGAAGGCCCGGAAACCGCCGCGGTGCTGGGACTGGTCCGGAAGCTCCTGGGCGACCGAGACCAGGTGCTCTTCCTTGATGGTGGGAATGGTGTCGGTCTGGGCCGAGGACGCGCCGTCGTCCGGCGCATCGTCGTCCTCGAGGGGGTCGGCAGCCGTTCGCACGGTGGCGGCCTCGTCGGCCGGCGGGTTGGGCGCGGCCTTCACCTGCTGGGGCTGCTCGGTCTGCTGTGGCTGATGCTGTGGCTGATTCCAACGCTCACCCGAGCGGTAGGACCGGACGGAGCTCTCCTCGTCCCAGGGGCCGGGTTCGCCGGAGTCGTAGGACTCGGGCAGGTCGGTGGGACGGCCCGCGGGATCGTCGGGGAAGTCGTCCGTGACGGCGCGGCCGGCCTCGGCCGTCGGGGGATCGAGCAGCTTCGGCGCGGACGCCGCCAACTGGTCGACCTGGCCGAGATGCGAGCGCAGCGAGTCGAGCTGTTCGAGCAGCCGGGTGCGGAGGTCGGTGAGCGCGTTGACCGCCTGGTCGGCCTCGGCGACCCGCTGGTGCGATTCGGCGGCCGCCTGCCGGATGAGTTCGGCGGAGTGGTCGGTGGCTTCGCGGACCCGGCGTTCCGACTCGGCCGTCGCCTCGGAGGTGAGCCGGTTCGCTTCAGCGGTGGCCTCCGCGACGCGCTGCTGTGCGTCGGCGACGGAGATCTCCTCACGCTCGGTGAGCCGCTGGTGGGCCTCGTTGCGACGGGCACTGATCGCAATCTCGAAGTCCTCGGCGACCTGCCGGCGGTAGGCCTCGCCCTCGCTGTCGAGCCTCTCGCGTTCCGCTGTTGCCGCCACGGTCAGCGCTTCGGCCGCGGCACGAGCGGTGGTCGTGGTGTGTTCGGCCTCCTGCCGGGCACTGGTGAGGGTGTCGGTGGCCTCGGTGCGGGCTGTCAGCAGCGTGCTGTCGGCCTCGGCGCGCGCGGCGGCCACCGCTCTGGTCGACTCGTTCCTGGCCTCGGTCAGCAGCTGGTCCGCCTCCGTGGTGGCGGCGGTCAACGCCGCCTCGGCCTGGGCGACCGCGGTGGCGCGGAGGTTCTCCGCCTCGGCGGTGGCCTCGCCGACGAGGTTCTTGACCTGTTCGGCGAGCTGCCGGCGGGTGCGTTCGCGTTCGCCGTCGAAGGCTTCCCGTTCCGCGGCGGTCGCCGCGGTGGCTGCCGTCGCGACCGCCCTGACCTGGTCGGACTCGGCGTTGGCGCGGGCTCGGATTTCCGCGGCCTCCTCCTCGGCGAGCCGGATCATCCGCTGCATCCGGTTCGACAACCCCGTCATCGACACCGGTTCGAGGGCCAGGTGGTCAAGCTGCGCCCGCAGGTCGTCGGCCTCGGCCTGCACCGCCGACAGGTGCGCGGTCAGCTCGAACAGCCGCTGGTTGGTCGCATCGCTGTTCGCGGTGGCGATCCGCAGGTCGTATTCCAGGCGCTCCAGGTGGGCGGTCACCTGGTCGGGCGCGAAGCCGCGGCGCACGAGGTCAAAGGGGATCTGGGCAGGCAGCCACTCGTTGGAGCTCATGCGGTCATCGTCTCACCGCTCGCGGCCGACCCCGTGGACGCAACGCCGTCCGACTGACCATGGGCATCGGATGCCGCCGCCGGTTCGACCAGCTCGACCAGCACGCCGCCGGTGTCCCTCGGGTGAATGAAGTTGATCTTCGAACCGGCCGTGCCGCGGCGTGGTTCGTCGTAGAGCACCCGCAACCCGGCCGCCCGGACGGCGGCCGTGGCCTCGGCGGCGTCCGGCACCCGGTACGCGAGCTGTTGCAGACCCGGTCCGCTGCGGTCGATGAACTTGCCGATCGCCGATTCCGGGGTGAGCGGGGCCAGCAGTTGCACCTGGGCGCCGCCGTCGTAGGCGATCATCGCCTCGACCACGCCCTGATCGTGGTTCTCCTCGCGGTGCGCCAGACGCCCGCCGAGCACCCCGGTGTGGAACGCGATGGCCGCGTCCAGATCGGGCACAGCGATCCCAACATGGTCTATTCCAGTGATTTTCACAGTGAGATTGGCCTTTCCAAGCACTTTGAGCCCACGGTAGCCCCCAGTACCGACGGGTCGGGTATTAGATTCCCTACATGGCTTCAACCGTGATCGTGTCCGGGGCTAGGACCCCGATGGGACGTTTCAACGGCGCGCTGTCGACGGTCAGCGCGACCGATCTGGGTGGCACCGCGATTCGCGGGGCTCTTGAACGCGCCGGCGTTCCCGGGGCGGATGTCGAGTACGTGCTCATGGGACAGGTGCTGCAGGCCGGCTGCGGGCAGATCCCCGCCCGGCAGGCCGCGCTGGCCGGTGGCATCCCGCTGGACGTGCCGGCCGTCACTATCAACAAGGTGTGCCTGTCGGGGCTGCACGCCATCGCGCTGGCCGACCAGCTGATCCGTTCCGGCGAGTTCAAGACGGTGATCGCCGGCGGGATGGAATCCATGTCCAGGGCGCCGCACCTGCTGATGGCCTCGCGCGCCGGGTTCAAGTACGGCGACGTCACCATGGTCGACCACCTGGCCTACGACGGGCTGCACGACATCTTCACCGACGTGCCCATGGGTGAGCTGACCGAACTGGCGAACGACCGCGAGCCGATCACCCGTCAGGAGCAGGACGCCTTCGCGGCAAGGTCCCACCGGCTGGCGGGCGCCGCGGCCGCCGCCGGCATCTACAAGGAGGAGATCGAGCCCGTCGTGGTTCCCGGTCGCCGGGGTGACGTGGTGGTCCACTCCGACGAGGGCATCCGCGAGGACACCACCGTCGAGATGCTCGGCATGCTGAAGCCGGCGTTCCGCCCTGGCGGCACGATCACCGCGGGGTCGGCGTCGCAGATCTCCGACGGCGCCGCCGCGGTACTGGTGATGGACAAGGACGAGGCCATCCGCCGCGGGCTGGAGTGGATCGCCGAGATCGGTGCGCACGGCATGGTAGCCGGTCCTGATTCGACGCTGCAGGACAAGCCGGCCAAGGCCATCCGCCGGGCCTGCAAGAAGGCCGGCATCGATCCGAGCACACTTGACCTCATCGAGATCAACGAGGCCTTCTCGGCCGTCGGCATCGCCTCGGCGCGCAATCTGGGCATCAGCGAGGACATCGTCAACGTCAACGGCGGCGCGATCGCGCTCGGCCACCCGATCGGCGCCTCCGGTGCCCGGCTGGCGCTGCACCTCGCGCTGGAGCTGGGCCGTCGCGGCGGCGGCACCGGGGCGGTCGCGCTGTGCGGTGGCGGCGGGCAGGGCGACGCGCTGATCCTGAAGGTGGCCAAACCCTCCTGAGCCACCGGTAGTACACACTGGGCCGGTGTCCGACCGACCGTCCGATCCACCCGCTGACCTCACGCAGGCTGCCACACAAACCGGCACGCAGGCCGCCGTCCTGGTCGCAGCCGCGCAGGCGGGCTCGATCCGGGCCACCGCCCGGCTGCTGACGGCGATCGAGGCCGGTGGCGCCCGCGCCGCGGCGGTCGCGGCGACGCTGGCCGGTCTGCCCAGGCGGGCAACGATCGTCGGGCTGACCGGGCCGCCCGGGGTGGGCAAGTCCACCCTGGGAACCGCGCTGATATCGCGGTACCGGAAGCAGGGACTGCGGGTCGCCGTGCTGGCGGTCGACCCGTCCAGCCCGTTCAGCGGTGGTGCGCTGCTGGGTGATCGGGTGCGGATGGCCGAGCACAGCACCGATCCCGGGGTGTTCATCCGGTCGATGTCCACCCGCGGGCATCTCGGCGGCCTGTCGGCGGCGGCGCCGGGGGCCGCCGACCTGTTCTCCGCAATCGGGTTCGACGTGCTGCTGGTGGAAACCGTCGGCGTCGGCCAGAACGAGGTCGCGGTGATGCGGCTGGCGGACACCGTGGTGCTGGTGCTCGCGCCCGGGATGGGTGACGGCATCCAGGCCGCAAAGGCCGGTGTGCTGGAGATCGCGGATGTGTTGGTGGTCAACAAGTCCGACCGAGAGGGCGCGTCCAGCACGGTCCGCGACCTGAAGGGCATGGTGGCGCTGGGCAGGTCCGGCACCGCGGGGCCCGAGCGCTGGCGGGTGCCGGTGCTCTCCACCATCGCCGCAGACAACGCTCGAGGGTCGGCGGGGCCGGCCGGGATCGACGAGCTGCTGGCCGCGGTGTCCGACCATGATCAGTTCCTCGTCACGCATGGCGGCGCCGCGCTGCGCCGGCAGCGGCGTGCCGAGGTCGCGGTGGAAGCGGTGGTGCTGGAACGCATTCACGGAGTGCTGGAGTCCGCGGCGGGCCGGGCGCACTTGGCGGCCGCGGCGCACGTGGTGGCCGGCGGGGCGACCGACCACCACCAGGGCGCGGTGGAACTGCTGGCCTGGTTGGCCGGGGAGGTGGCCGCCGACGGCTAGCGTTCCGCTGGTGATGGCCGGCACGCTCGCCTTCCTGGCGATCGGTCTGCTGGTCGGGTCGGTGGCCAAGACGGCAGAGGGCGGCAGCGGGCTGGCGAACCTGATCACCCTGCCGATGGCGTTCCTGTCGGGTGCGTTCATCCCGTTGGAGTCGGCGCCGGCGTGGCTGGTCACCGTGTCCAAGTTCCTGCCGATGGGCTACCTGGTGGAGGGCATGAAGGACGTGATGGTGCGCGGTGAGCCCGCGTCCGCGCCGTTCCTGCCGATCGCGATCCTGCTTGGCTTCGCGGTCGTCATCACCGCCATCGCCACCCGGGTGTTCAAGTGGGACACCGCTTGAGTGTCAGGCTCGGGCGTCAGGCAAAGTCACCGGCCGCCCTGCGCACCTTGGTGAGCAGCGTGGACAGCTCTTCGAGTTCCTTGTCGTCCAGCCCGACGAACCCGAAGTCGGCGGTGGTCACCGCGGTCGTCGCGTCGAGCAGGCGGGCCCGGCCGGCCTCGGTGAGCTCGACCAGGGTGGTGCGCCGATCGGTCGGGTGCGGCAGTCGGCGCGCGAGGCCGTCGGATTCGAGCCTGTCGACGATGTTGGTGATCGACGTCGGGTGCAGTTGCAGCCGTTCGCCCATCAACCGCATCGGCAGCGAACCGCGCTGGGAGAAGGACAGCAGCACCAGCGCCTCGTAGCGGGCGAAGGTCAGGCCGTGCGGCTTGAGGCGCTCGTCGACAGTGGCTTGCAGGATCTGCTGGACCCGCATGACGTTGGTGACCGCCGACATGGACGCGTTCGGACCGATGCGTTCCGACCAGGTCTGCGCTGCTTTGGCAATGGGATCGAACGGCAGCGCGGGTGCTGGGACGTGCGAGGTCATGGCAGCACGGTAGCGCAGCACGGTCGGCCGCTCGCGCAGCGCACGTGCGCAGCGGGCGGGCGGCAATGCTCGGTGGTCCGACTATCGGATATCCTGGTATTTGTGGGGGCATGACGGCCCCCGAACCGGAAGGACGTTCGGATGGGCAGCATCGACGCAGGTCACCTGGACATGACAGTCGCAGATCACCAGGACGCGATGACGGACGGGGCGGCACGGCGGTCCACTGCCGACGGCCGGCGGCGCTGGTCGGAACGCTTCGCGGCCGCGCAGGACGCCGGGCGGGTGCGTGACGCCGATTACACGACGTTGTCGGGGATGAGTGTCGATCCTGTCTACGGACCCGGCCCGGGTGACGTGGTCGAGGGGTTCGAGCGCATCGGTTGGCCGGGGGAGTTCCCCTTCACCAGGGGCCTGCACGCCACCGGCTACCGCGGGAAACCGTGGACCATCCGCCAGTTCGCGGGTTTCGGCAACGCCCAGGACACCAACACGCGCTACAAGATGATCCTTGCGCAGGGTGGGCACGGGCTCTCCGTCGCCTTCGACATGCCCACGCTGATGGGCCGCGATTCGGACGACCCGCGGGCGCTCGGCGAGGTCGGGCACTGCGGGGTGGCCATCGACTCCGCCGCCGACATGGACACCCTGTTCGACGGGATCGACCTGGGCGAGGTCACCACGTCGATGACGATTTCCGGGCCGGCCGTGCCGGTCTTCTGCATGTACCTGGTCGCCGCGCAGCGCCAGGGCGTGCCGGTCGCGACGCTGAACGGCACACTGCAGACGGACATCTTCAAGGAGTACATCGCGCAGAAGGAGTGGATCTTCCCGCCGGAACCGCACCTGCGGCTGATCGGCGATCTGATGGAGTACTGCACGGCCGACATCCCCGACTACAAGCCGCTGTCGGTGTCGGGTTTCCACATCCGGGAAGCCGGATCGACCGCCGCGCAAGAACTGGCCTACACGCTGGCGGACGGTTTCGGGTACGTCGAACTCGGCCTGGCCCGCGGTATGGACGTCAACCGGTTCGCACCGGGGTTGAGTTTCTTCTTCGATGCGCACATCGATTTCTTCGAGGAGATCGCGAAGTTCAGGGCCGCCCGGAGAATCTGGGCACGCTGGATGCGGGACGTGTACGGCGCGACCGACCCCCGCGCGCAGTGGCTGCGGTTCCACACCCAGACGGCCGGGGTGTCGCTGACCGCCCAGCAGCCAAACAACAACGTCGTGCGCACCGCGGTGGAGGCGATGGCGGCCGTACTCGGCGGCACGAACTCCTTGCACACCAACGCGTTGGACGAGGTTCTGGCGCTGCCCAGCGAGAAGTCGGCACAGATCGCATTGCGCACCCAGCAGGTGATCATGGAAGAGACCGGCGTGGCCAATGTCGCCGATCCGCTCGGTGGGAGCTGGTACGTCGAGGCGCTCACCGACCGGATGGAGGCCGAAGCCGAGCGGATCTTCACCCGGGTCAAGGACATGGCGGCGCTGGCGGTGCCGTCCGGCCGTCACCCGATCGGCGAGATGACCAGCGGCATCCTGCGCGGCATCGAGGACGGGTACTTCACCGGGGAGATCGCCGACGCGGCCTTCGCCTACACGCTGGCGGTGGAGAAGGGCGACAAGAAGATGGTCGGGGTGAATTCCCGGATCGGCGGGATCGGCGACGATCTGGAGATTCTGCGAATTTCCGGCCAGGTGGAAATGCAGCAGAACGAACTGCTGGCCGAACGCCGGGCCGCCCGAGACGGCGATGTGGTGCGGGCCCGACTGGACGCGCTGGTCGCCGTCGCCAGGGGGAGCGGGAACATGATCCCGGCCATGCTGCAGGCCGTGCAAGCAGAGGCCACCCTGGGCGAGATCTGCGACGCGTTGCGCGACGTGTGGGGCACCTACACCGAGCCGGCCCGCATCTGATCCCCAGCTCATCAGGGACCTTCGGCCCTTTCACCCGGACCGCCAGGAAAGGGACGCTGGGAGTCGATTAGCCTGGCCGTAACGGTCGGGGCCTGTCCCGCGCGGGACCCGGCGGGCATCACCTCGATCGACACAGCGTCGTCCGGCCGACCGTTGGAGTTCACTATGTTGTCCCCTTACGCCGCTGATGCGGTGCGGGCCACCATTCCGGTGGTCGCCGAACATCAGGCCGAGATGACCCGGAAGTTCTACGGGATCATGGCCGCGACTCATCCCCCCGTGCTGCAGGCGTTCGATCGCGGCTTCCACGATGCCGGCGTCGACCGTGAGGCGCTGATGAGCGCGGTGCTGCACTACTCCCGCCGGCTGGTGGACATGGCGGCGATCAGGGACGGCGGGAACGTGTCCGAACCGGGCCCCCAGTCCAAGGGGCTCAGCCCGGTCATCGCCGCGTACCGGGCCTCCGGGTTGACCCCGGACCAGGTGCTGATCGCCGCCAGGGTGCTGTCGAAGGCCTTCACCGAGGTGCTGGGGGACCGCACAACGCCCGAGATCGCGCGGCATTGGGATCAGGTGTTCTGGCTGTTCGCGACCTCGTCCATCGCGGACGACGCGATGCGCCATCAACACGGCGCGCCCGCCGAGGACGTGCCCTGGCGCACATGGACGGTCGTCCGACGAGAAGACGAGGCGACAGACACCATGTCCTTCACCCTCGCCCCCGCCGACGGCGGCCCCACCCCGGGCTTCAAGGCAGGGCAGTACGCGGCGGTGGCGGTCACGTTTGCGGATGGCACCCGGCATCTGCGCGACTACACGCCCGCCCGCGGCCGCAAGCCGGGCACCATCCGGATCACCGTGCGCCGGCTGCGTGGCTACGACGGCGCTCCGGACGGTCTGGTCTCGACCTATCTGCAGGATTGCGTGGGCGAGGGGGACACGCTGGACGTCGGACCGTTCGTCGGTGACGTCACCCTGGACACCAGCGCGGCTCCGCTGGTGCTGATCAGCGCTGGGGTCGGGATCACCTACACGGCGGCGCTGCTGGACGATGTCGCGGAGAATCAGCCGAACCGCAAGGTGATCTCGGTGCACGCGGACCGGAGCCCGGGATCGCATGCGTTGATGAGCGAGATCGCCCTGCACGCCTCGCAGCTGACAGATTTCACCCAGTACACCTGGTACGAGGCGCCGGACGAGGCATCTGCGGGCCAGGAAATCGAAGGGACGGACGCCGTTCAGCCGGACGAGGCCGGGCACGTCCGGTGGGGCCGGGTCAAGGTGCAGGAGTTGACCCTGCCGGGCACCGCGCAGATCTACCTGTGCGGCCCACTGGGCTTCATGAACGACATCCGCAACGGGCTGATCAGGATCGGGCACAACCCCCACCGCATCCACTACGAAGTGTTCGGCGCCGACCTGTGGGCTCGCCGGCACGGCGCCGCCGGTCCGCTGATCCCGAATCAGGAAGTGCCGTCCAACGAAGAGCACGTCGATGTCCCGGAAGGGCAGGGACAGGAGCCGGACCCGGCCTGGTCCTGGTGACCCCCGGGTGGGCCGGTGGCGGGCCTGCTGATCGGTAGAGCCGACGGCGGATGATCCGGTGCGCCAGGTCATGTGAAGATGGGCCCATGACTCGCCCGCAATCCCGGCAGCAGGCCGCCATGTCCGCAGCCTTCACCGGCGCTGTCGACTTGTCCGGTCTGAAGAACCGCCCGGCGGCCCCGGCGCCCGGTACCGCCCCCGGCGGCGGGCCGGGCCTTGGATCGGGCGCTGTTCCGGGTGCCCCCGCCCCTGGACCGGGTACCGCCGGCAGGTCACCATTCGTCGTCGACGTCGACGAGGCCACCTTCGGCGACATCGTGCAGGCGTCGACCCAGGTCCTGGTGGTGATCGACCTGTGGGCGACCTGGTGCGAGCCGTGCAAGCAGCTCTCGCCCATCCTGGAGCGTCTCGCCGCGGCCGCTGGTGGCTCCTGGGTGCTCGCCAGGGTGGACGTGGACGCCAATCCGCGGATCGCCCAGGCGTTCGGCGTCCAGTCGATTCCCACGGTGGTCGCCGTCGCCGGCGGTCAGCCGGTGGACGCCTTCTCCGGAGCCCTGCCGGAACCGCAGGTGCGGCAGTGGATCACCTCGCTGCTGGACGCGTTGCGCGACCAACTTCCGGGCATCAAGGCCGCCGAGGCGCGGGCCGCCGCGGAGGTCGGCGACGGCCAGCAGGAGCCCGAGCCGGAGCCGGAGGACCCGCGGTTCGTGGCGGCCGAGGAAGCCCTTGCCGCCGGCGACTACGCCGCCGCCGCGCGAGGCTACCGGCAGATCCTGGACGTCGAACCCGCCAACGCCCAGGCGGCGGCCGCGCTGGCACAGACCACGCTGCTGTCCCGGGTGGAGGCGGCGCCCCCGGACGTGCTGGAAAAGGCAGCGGCGTCGCCTGACGACGTGGACCTCCAACTCGCCGCCGCTGATCTCGAGCTGACCTCCGGGCTGCTGAAGGAGGCGTTCGACCGGCTGATCAGCACGGTCCGGCGCACCTCCGACGAGGACCGGACAAAGGCCCGCGAGCATCTGGTGGAGCTGTTCGGTCTGTTCCCGCCCGACGACGAGCAGGTCGTCAAGGCCCGCCGGGCATTGGCGGCGGCGCTGTACTGAGCTGTACTGACGTGTACTGATAGGTCAGCCGCAGCGCGCGTGTACTGATAGGTCAGCCGCAGCGCGCGGAGCCACCGTGGAATCCGTCGGCATAAGCGGCCACCTGCTCGAACGTCGCGCCCGGTCGGCTGCGGATCAGGTCGAGCGCCTCGTCGGCGTCTCCCGGCCACGATCCCAGCTGACCCGCCTCGGCCTTTCCGAACACCGACGCCGCCCAGGCGCCGGCGAAACATGCTGCGCCGGTGTCGGTTCCGGTGATCTCCCGGCCGGCGGCCAGTGCCGCAGTGGTGGCCGCGGCGAACTGTCCGTACGGTTGCGCGGCGGCCAGGTCCGCTTGGTCAGGAATTGCCGGCGGGCCGGTTTCGGGCAGACCCTGCGTGCGGACGAAATCCGCTACCGATGCGGTCGCGGCGGTGAGCAGCTTTTCGGTGGAGGCGAACCTGGGCTGTGTGCCGGCAACCTCGGCGACGCCGTCCCGGCCGAGGGTCAGATCGAGGTCATCCCTGGTCAGCGAATGGCAGGCGGCCGCGCCGTCGCGATACCCGCGCAGCAGGAAGGTCAATCGGTCAAGGCCGAGGCCGTGCGCCGTCGGGTCCGCCGGGGAAAGGGTCACCGGATCACGGAAGTCGAGCACCGGGGTGATCGCCCGGAGCACGGACCCGGTCGGCACCCGGACCCGGGACGTGTCGCCGGCGACGGCCCAGGCCAGGAAGGCTCCGGCGTCGCAATCGGCCTGCGCCTCGATCAGGATCGAGGGCAAGCGGGTTGGGTCTGAGCGGCGGTCGGCAGCCGTCGGGCCGATCCTGGCCTGCACCGAGTGGGCGAACTCGTGCGCGAACGCGGTGGCCAGCGCGGCCGGGCCGTACCGCCCGAGCAACACCGGTACCAACGCGGCGGAATCGAAGACGATGCCGTCGCCCTGCGGACAGTAGAAGGCGTTGCCGACGATCTGCGACGGCTCCTGGATACACAGCGCAGACTCCCCGGCCGAGCCGCCGGAAGGGCCGACCGAGGAATCCATGGCGAAGTATCCGCCGGCCGGCCGGGCGGACCCCGTCAGGCCGTGCGCCGACCAGAAGTCCTCCAGATCGGCCAGCACGGCGCCGACGTCCTTCTCGTTCGCCGTCAGGTCGGATTCGGAGCCGGTGGGAACGGTGGAAATGGGTGCGCCGCCCGCTGCCGGATCGATGCGCTCGGCGGGTGCCGGCGAGCCTGCGTCCCTCGCCGCGGCCATGCCGACCGCGATCGCCGTGACGATCGTGACCGTGCCGGCAAGAACCAGCGCCGCGGCGACAACGACAGCAACGCCGACCCAGGTGGGCCGGCGTTGCGCTCCGGTGCTGGTCAGCAGCTCACTGAGCTGATTCGGGAACCAGCCACAGTGCGCCCAGCGGCGGGATGGTGATCGTTGCCGACGCCGGTTGCCCGTGCGAGGGGTTCTCGGCGGCCACTACGGCGCCCATGTTGCCCGCGCCCGACCCGCCGTACAGCTCCGAGTCGCTGTTCAAAGCCTCGCGCCAGACGCCGCTGAAGGGCAGCCCGATCCGGTACCCGCTGTGCGGCATCGGGGAGAAGTTCAACACGCAGGCGACCACGGAACCGTCCGTGCCCCACCGCAGGTAGGCCAGCACGTTGCCCTCGCGGTCGTTCGCGTCCAGCCAGGTGAACCCGGACGGGGCGAAGTCCTGGGTGTAGAGCGCAGGGCTGCTCTTGTAGATGCGGTTGAGGTCGCCGACCAACCGGCGCACGCCGGCGTGCAACGGGTAGTCCTTGAGCTGCCAGGGCAGTTGGATCGCCTGGTTCCATTCCCAGGGGTTGCCCAGTTCCTGCCCCATGAACAGCAACTGCTTGCCCGGGTGCGCCCACTGGTGGGCCAGGAACGTCCGCAGCGTGGCTGCCTTCTGCCATTCGTCACCGGGGATCTTGGACCACAGCGAACCCTTGCCGTGCACCACCTCGTCATGCGAGATCGGCAGCACGAACTGCTCGGAGAAGGCGTACATCAATGAGAAGGTCATCTCGTTGTGGTGCCACGAGCGGTAGATGGGGTCGCGGGAAATGTAGCCGAGACTGTCGTGCATCCAGCCCATGTTCCACTTCAGGTGGAACCCGAGCCCGCCCAGGTGGGTGGGCCGGGTGACCCCGGGCCATGCGGTGGATTCTTCGGCGATCATCAGCACACCCGGAACCCGCTTGCCCACGGTCGCGTTGGTCTCCTGGATGAACGCCACGGCGTCGAGATTCTCGTTGCCGCCGTAGATGTTCGGCAGCCACTGGCCGTCCTCGCGGGAGTAGTCCAGGTACAGCATCGATGCGACCGCATCGACCCGGAGGCCGTCGATGTGGTACTCCTCCAGCCAGTACAACGCGTTCGCGACGAGGAAGTTGCGGACCTCCCGCCGACCGAAGTCGAAGACGAACGTGCCCCAGTCGGGCTGCTCGCCGCGCCGCGGATCGGCGTGCTCGTACAGTGACGTGCCGTCGAACTTGCCGAGCGCCCATTCGTCCTTCGGGAAGTGCGCCGGCACCCAGTCCAGGATCACCCCGATGCCGGCCTGGTGCAGCCGGTCGATGAGGTACCGCAGGTCGTCCGGTGAGCCGAAGCGCGAGTCCGGGGCGTAGTACGAGGTGACCTGGTACCCCCAGGACGGTGCGAACGGGTGCCCGGCCAGCGGCAGGAATTCCACGTGGGTGAAGCCGGTGTCGCTGAGCTCGCTGATCAGCTCGTCCGCCATTTCGCGGTAGCCGATGCCCATCTTCCAGGACCCGGCGTGCACCTCGTAGATCGAGATGGGCCCGTTCAGCTGATCGCTCTGCGCCCGGGTCGACATCCAGTCGGCGTCGCTCCATTCGTGTCGGGCAACGGTGACCATCGACGCGGTGGCCGGCGGCACCTCGGAGAAGAACGCCATCGGGTCCGCCTTCTCCCGCCAGACACCGTCCTGGCCGAGGATCTGGAACTTGTACCGGGTGCCCTCGCCGACGCCGGGCACGAACAGTTCCCACACACCGGACGAGCCGAGCGACCGCATCGGGGTGCCGGCCCCGGACCAATGGTCGAAGTCGCCGCTGACCCGGATGCCCCTGGCATTGGGCGCCCACACCGCGAACGACGTGCCGCTCACCTGGCCGCCGGGGGTGTCGTAGGTCCGGACGTGAGCACCGAGCACGTCCCAGAGGTTCTCGTGCCGGCCCTCACCGATCAGGTACAGGTCGATCTCGCCGAGAGTGGGCAGCCATCGGTAGGGGTCGTCCACCTCGTACACGGCGCCGGGGCCGTAGTCCACCCGGATCCGGTAGTCACCGACCGGGCCGTCGAACACCGCCGTGAACACCCCGCCGTGGCTGTGGGTGAACGGGGTTTCCTCGCCGCCCATCAGCAGCGTGACGTTCTTGGCATGATGGCGCAGCGTGCGCACCACCGTCCGGCCGTCGCCGGTCGGGTGCGCGCCCAGGATTCCGTGCGGATCGTGGGTGTCGCCGCCGATCAGCTTCTCGTACTCGTCGATGCTCGGGCCGGCCGGCGTCGACGGCTGCGCCGCGTCCGGTGCGCTGGCGTCATGGGTGGTGGTGACGCCGCCGGGCTTGGTCACGTCTTGACTGGTGCCGGCGCCCTGTCCGCTGGCCAGCGGGGTGTCCACGCCCCGCGGAGCCGTGGACCCGGCGCGGACGGTCGCCGACCCGGCTGCACCGGAGGTCGCGTGATCGGTAGCTGGTTCGGGCGCGGCTGCTCCGGTCGAGACGGTCGCAGCGGTCGGGGCCTTGGCCCTGGACTTTGCGGGGGCTTTCGCCGCCGTCTTTGCCGGGGCCTTGGCTGTGGCTGTCTTCTGAGACTTCTCAGTTGCGGCCTTCTCAGTCGCGGCCTTCGCGGTTGCGGCCTTCTCAGTTGCGGCCTTCGCGGTCGCGGGCTTTGCCGCAGCCGGCTTGCGGGTCCGGGTCGCCTTGGCCGGTGCAGCCGGGGCGTCCGCCGCAGCTGCCGGTGCTTCGGCGGACGCAGCGGGGTCCGGTGTGTTCTTCGTGGTCACGAGTTTCCTCCGGCGTTGATGAGGGCGACAACGGCCTGCATGGGGATGGCTACCCACAGCGGACGGTGTCCATGTTCGTAGACAACTTCGTAGAGCGCTTTGTCAAGCTCGAATGCCCGCAGCAGGCTCCCGGCCTGGCGGGGGTCGTTGCCGGCCACACTCGCGTATCCGTCGCTGAACGCACGGCGGTTCCGCTCGGCCCATTCGGCCGCCCGGTACTTGTGCTGTGCGTCGGTGTGTGGGCTGATCACCAGACCGCGCGCCGCGTAGTCGAACGAGCGCAGCATGCCCGCGATGTCCTTCAGCGGGCTGTGCAGCGACCTGCGGTACGCCAGCGGCTTCGACGGCTCACCCTCGAAATCGATGATGCTCCAACCGTTCAGCGTGCGCAGAACCTGGCCCAGGTGCAGATCGCCATGGATGCGTTGCACGTTGAGCCCGGCCGCGTGATCGCCGGCCCTGGCAAACGTCGCCAGGATCGCATCGCGGTGCTCGGCGAGTTCGGGCACCAGGTTGATGGCGACCTCGGCGTCGGTGACCATCTGATCGAGGATCTTCGACAGTTCGCTGTGGTGGGCGATCGTGGTACCGAATGCCCGGGCCAGATCGGCGTGCACGGCGGCCACGGCCTCGCCCAACCGGTGCGATTCGGCGGCGAAATCGCCGCCGACCTCGTCGGCGCGCAGATCGCCCTCGCTCATCAGGTCGCGCACGCTCGAGGTGGCCATGGCCCAGCCGTCCGCACTGTTGGCGAAGAACTCGGTCAGCAGCCCGAGAGTGGTCTCCTCGCCGTGCACCGGCCCGGTGATCACGCCCAGCGGCTGCGCGATGTGCGTCGAACCGACGGCATGCAGCGCGCGGTGGATCTCGGCGTCCGGGTTGGGACCGGGTTCCAGCCGGCGAAACACCTTGAGGATGGCCGAATGCCCGTACACGATCGACGTGTTGGATTGTTCGGCACCGATCACCAACCCTGGTGCGGTGGTGTCGATGACGGCGTCCGGCTCGGCCCTGGCCTGCACCTCACCGAAGTCGATGTTGTCCGCGATGGCCCTGATCAGCAGCGCAGCAGCGTTCTGGTCCTGCAGTGCGTCGTAGGCGACCCGTCCCCACCCGGAGCCGATGGTCGCATGGGCCAGCCGATCCGGCAGCCGCCAGCTCCAGCCGATCCACAATTGGTAGCGCTGCTTGCCGAACAGGGTGTCCACGGTGAACAGCACCTGCTCGATGTCGGAACCGTCCAGATCCCTGGCGGCCACGGCCCGACCGATGATCTCGATGGTGCCCAGTTCCTGTCCCTTGGCCGAGAACCAGCGCTGGTGGGGTAGGTACTCCGCGAGGATGGGGATCAGCACGTCGTCGGCCAGGCCGACCCCGTCCGATGCTGCTGCTGATGCCGCCGATTCCGTCCCAACTGATGCGTCGTCGCTCATATGGTCACATCACCTTCCTACGCCGGTGATGTCGAGCCAGTAGAAACCGTGGCCCGGGAGGGTCAACAGATAGGGCAGCTGGCCGATCCGGGGGAACGGCGTGCCACCGGTCAGCTCGACCGGCACCGCCCCCTGATGGTCCCGCAGGTCCAGCTCCACCGGCTGAGGAAAGCGGGACAGGTTGTTGACGCACAGCACGGTGTGCGCCGGCTGACGCTCGTCGCCGTCGTGGTGCAGCGTGTACGACAGCACCGTCGGGTTGGAACCGCCGAGATCGGTGAACTGACCGACGGCGAACGCGGCGTACCGCTTGCGGATCTCGATCATCCGCCTGGTCCAGTGCAGCAGCGAGGCGGTGGAGTTCATCTGCGCCTCGACGTTCACCGTCTGGAACCCGTAGATCGGATCCATGATCGCCGGCAGGTACAGCCGTGCCGGATCGCAGCGGGAGAATCCGGCGTTCCGGTCGGGTGACCACTGCATCGGGGTGCGGACGCCGTCCCGGTCGCCGAGCCAGATGTTGTCGCCCATCCCGATCTCGTCGCCGTAATAGAGCACCGGCGAGCCCGGCAGACTCAGCAGCATGGCGGTGAACAGTTCCTGCTGGTTGGTGTCGTTGCCCAGCAGGGTCGCCAGCCGCCGGCGGATGCCGATGTTCGCCTTCATCCGTGGGTCCTTGGCGTATTCGGCCCACATGTAGTCGCGATCCTCGTCGCTGACCATCTCCAGGGTCAGCTCGTCGTGATTGCGCAGGAAGATGCCCCACTGGCCGCTATCCGGGATGGCCGGCGTCTGCGCCAGGATCTCCGAGATCGGGAACCGCTGTTCGCGCCGCGCGGCCATGAAAATGCGTGGCATCAAAGGGAAGTGGAAGCACATGTGGCACTCGTCGCCGCCGACCTTGGGATCACCGAAATAGTCGACGACGTCGGCGGGCCACTGGTTGGCCTCGGCCAGCAGGATGGCGTGCGGGTATTCGGCGTCGATCACCTTGCGGCATCGCCTGAGGAATTCGTGGGTCTGCGGCAGGTTCTCGCCGTTGGTGCCCTCCTCCTCGAACAGGTACGGCACGGCGTCCAGCCGGAAGCCGTCGATGCCCAGGTCCAGCCAGAACCGCAGGATGTCGATCATCTCATCGCCCACGGCCGGGTTCTCGAAGTTCAGGTCCGGCTGGTGGGAGAAGAAGCGGTGCCAGAAGTACTGCTTGCGCACCGGATCGAAGGTCCAGTTGCTGGGCTCGGTGTCGACGAAGATGACCCGCGCGTCGGGGTAGCCGGTGTCGTCATCGGCCCAGACGTAGTAGTCGCCGTACGGACCGGTCGGGTCCCGGCGCGATTCCTGGAACCAATGGTGTGCGTCGCTGGTGTGGTTCAGGACCAGGTCGGTGATGACCCGGATGCCCCTGGCGTGCGCGGCATCCAGCAGCGCCACGAAGTCCTCGACATTGCCGAACTCCGGCAGCACCTTGCGGTAGTCGGAGATGTCGTAACCGCCGTCGCGCAGCGGCGAGTCGTAGAAGGGGGGCAGCCAGAGACAATCAACGCCCAGCCAGGCCAGGTAGTCCAGCCGGTCGATCAGGCCCCGCAGGTCACCGGTTCCGTCGCCGTTGGAATCGGCGAAGGCTCGGACGAGCACCTCGTAGAAGACCGCGCGTTTGTACCATTCCGGATCCGGCGCAATCTTCCGTGCGGAATGAAAATCGCTGGCCAGCGGCTCGTGGACAGGCGCGTGCCCCACCGGGCCGGCGGTCTGGGTCATGCTTACCCTTCTTCGATCAAGTGTGGTTCATCAGTCGCGTGTGCTGGGGACGCGGGCGCTGCGGTCAACGGTCGGTGACGGGTGAATGCCTAGTGCCGTACCCGCAGGATGTGTGCGGCCCGCCAGTGCGGATCCAGCCCGACGGCGTTGCGCTGACCCCACTGGTACACCTCGCCGGACAGCTCGTCGGTGACCTCGACGACGTCATTCCAGTCCAGACCAAGGGCCGGCATGTACAGGTCGGTCTCGCCCCACTGCTGGGTGTGCGAGTCCAGGCAGACGACGACGATCACGGTGTCGCCGGTGGTCTCGTCGCGGCGCGAGTAGCAGAGCAAGCTGTCGTTCGAGATGTCGTGGAACCACAGGCCTTTGATGCGTTGCAGGGCCGGGTGCTGGCGGCGGATCTCGTTCAGCCGGGTGATCAGCGGCTCCAGCGACCTGCCCTGGGTCAGCGCCGCCTGGTAGTCCCGCTGGCGCAGCTGGTACTTCTCCGAGTCCTGGTACTCCTCGCTGCCCGGCTTGACCGCCTCGTGCTCGAAGAGTTCGAACCCGGAATAGACGCCCCAGGTAGGCGACAGCGTCGCGGCCAGCACCGCGCGGATCGCGAACATGCCGGGACCGCCGAACTGCAGCGACGCGTGCAGGATGTCCGGGGTGTTCACGAAGAAGTTCGGCCGCATGTAGTCCGAACCCTCGACCAGCTCGACCCCGTAGTCGGTGAGTTCCTGTTTGTAGGTCCGCCAGGTGAAGTAGGTGTAGGACTGGGTGAACCCGATGCGGGCAAGTTCGTGCATCATGGTCGGCTTGGTGAAGGCCTCCGCCAGGAAGATGGCCTCCGGGTTCTTGTCGTGGACCTTGGCGATCAGCCACTCCCAGAAGTTGATCGGCTTGGTGTGCGGGTTGTCCACCCGGAAGATCGTCACGCCGTGGTCGATCCAGTACTGGACCACCCGGAGCACCTCGGCGTAGACCCCGGCGGGGTCGTTGTCGAAGTTCATCGGGAAGATGTCCTGGTACTTCTTGGGCGGGTTCTCGGCGTAGGCGATCGATCCGTCCGGCCGGGTGGTGAACCATTCCGGGTGCGCGGTGACCCAGGGGTGGTCCGGCGCGCACTGCAGGGCCAGGTCGAGCGCCACCTCGAGCCCGCGCTCCTTGGCGGCGGCCACGAACTCGTCGAAATCCTCGATGGTGCCCAGTTCCGGGTGGATCGCGTCGTGGCCGCCGTCCTTCGATCCGATCGCCCACGGCGACCCGACGTCCCGTGGATCGGGGTTGACGGTGCCACCCGGCTCGGCAGGATTGTTGCGGCCCTTGCGGTTCACCTCGCCGATCGGGTGGATGGGCGGCAGGTAGACGATGTCGAAGCCCATCGACTTCGCCCGGTCCAGCTGGAAGATCGAGTCCTTGAATGTGCCGTGCCGGATCGGCAGGCCGGCCGAGTCGATCTCCGCGCCGCTGGAGCGCGGGAAGAATTCGTACCAGGAGCCGAACTCGGCGAGCGGCCGGTCGACCCAGATCTTCACCGGATCCGAGGCGGTGACCAGTTCGCGGATCGGGTCGGCAGTGAGCACCGGCCACATCTCCGTGGACAGTGCCGGTCCGATGCGCTCGGGCACGGAGCGGAAGGCGTCCCGTAGTGCTTCGATGGCGGCCTTGATAGCACTGGCGTACCGCTGCTTGGGGCGCGCCGCGATCCTCTCCAGCAGCAACGCCCCGGTCTCCAGGTCGTTGGCCATCTCCTCGCCGGATTGGCCGGCCCCTGACTTGGCCTCGACCGCATGCCGCCAGGTGCCGAGCGGGTCGCTCCAGGCCTCGACCTGCAGCGTCCACAGGCCCTGCCGGTCGGGCACCACGGTCGCCTCGTACTTCGTGCTCCAGGATGCTTCCCTGGCCATCCGGAGCAGCGGCCCGGCGTCCTTGGCCGACGTCCGTCGGCGGGTGCCGGGCGGAACGGGTGGGCGCCACACGACATTGGCCGCCACGGCGTCGTGTCCCTCCCGGAACACGCTCACCGAAACGGTGATCACTTCACCGACCACGGCCTTGGCCGGGTAGCGGCCGCAGGCGACGATGGGGGAGATGTCGTTCAGTCCTATGCGTCCAGCCACGGGGCCAACGTACCGGTAGGTCTCCCGGGGCGCAGTTCAGGTCCGGCCACCCGCGCGGCGCCTCTCGGAACCTGCCGTGCGACCTGACAGGCACCACCCGCGACGACGTCACCGGCAGGTTCCCCCGTGGCAGGCCGTGTCTTGCCCGGGGGAAGATCGAGCGGTCGAGCGGATGCTGGTGGGCGCACCCAGGCAACCGTCCGGCGCTTCGTCGGCCTGGTCGCGCAGGCTTGGGGAAGACTCGGGGATGCCGGGTGATTACTCAGCGTGGCGGGCGATCGACGCGGGGTGAACCGCTGGCAGTGCATTTCGGTGGATTCTGTGGCGGGAACGTGCCGTTCTGGGGGTTTGGCCGCCCATTTTTCGCATGCAGCACCTGCGAGCGAACCTGTGCCCGATGTGCTAAACCGATTCTGCCTGGGCACTCTCCTTCGGGTTACAAACTGTTGAACACCTCTCCGCTGGTTTTTCGTCAGGGCCGCGAGGAAGTAAATTGATCCGTTGTGAAGGCCCTCCGACGTTTCACCGTGCGCCCGCAGCTGCCAGAGGCGCTGCAACCGCTTGGTGCGCTGATCCGCAACCTCCGGTGGTCCTGGCATCCGGCGAGCCAGGATCTCTTCGCCGATATCGACCGCCGGCTCTGGACCAAGCTCGAGGGTGACCCCCTCAAGCTGCTCGGAGCCGTGTCGGTGTCCCGCCTGGAGGAGCTCGCCGTCGACGAGTCCTTCCTGACGCGCATGCACAACCTGGCCCAGGATCTTGATCATTACCTCACCGATCCGCGGTGGTACCAGAACCAGATCGCCAGTGGCGAGGACCTGCCCGCCGCCATCGCGTACTTCTCGATGGAGTTCGGCGTCACCGAGGTGCTGCCGAACTACTCCGGCGGCCTGGGCATCCTGGCCGGTGACCACCTGAAGTCCGCCTCCGACCTGGGTGTGCCGATCATCGGGGTCGGGCTGCTGTACCGGTTCGGGTACTTCTGGCAGTCGCTGTCCTCGGACGGCTGGCAGCAGGAGCACTACCCCGCGCACGACCCGCAGGGTCTGCCGATCGACCGGGTGCTCGGTGCCGACGGTCAGCAGCTGTCCGTCATCGTGCCGATGCCAGGTGGCCGCCAGTTGACCGCTCGGATCTGGGTCGCTCAGGTGGGCCGGGTGCCGCTGCTGCTGCTGGACGCCGACAACGAGGCGAACGACGACTTCCTGCGGCAAACCACGGACCGGCTGTACGGCGGCGACCAGGACCACCGCATCAAGCAGGAGATCCTGCTGGGCATCGGCGGCGCCCGTGCGGTGAACCTGTACGCCGGGGCGACCGGGCACGCGATGCCAGAGGTCTTCCACATGAACGAGGGTCATGCCGGCTTCCTCGGTCTGGAGCGGATCCGGTCACTGATCGCCGAGCACGGGCTCACCTTCTCCGAGGCACTCTCGGCGGTGCGGGCCGGCACCGTGTTCACCACTCACACCCCGGTGCCCGCCGGTATCGACCGTTTCCCGGTCGACCTGGTTCGGCACTACCTGGACGCCGGCGGGGACGGGCACTCACGATTGCTGCCGGGAATCTACGCCGACGAGGTCATCGCGCTCGGCTCCGAAGACGATCCCAGCCGGTTCAACATGGCGCACATGGGCCTGCGGATGGCCCAGCGCGCGAACGGGGTGGCCAAGCTGCACGGCTCGGTGTCGCGCAACATGTTCGCCCCGCTCTACCCGGGATTCGAGCCGGACGAGGTGCCGATCGGTTCGGTCACCAATGGGGTGCACCTGCCCACCTGGGCGGCCCGGGAGATGTACGACGTCGCCGGCGACATGGCCGACTGGCAGGATCTGGCCTCCGCATCGGAATGGCCGGCCGCCGAGAAGGTGTCCAACGAACGGCTGTGGGACCTGCGGCAGACGCTGCGACAGCGGCTGGTCGCGCTCGCCCGGAACACCGTCAGGAGCTCGTACCTGCAGCGGGGCGCCACCGTCGCGGAGCTGGGCTGGACCGAGAGCATTCTCGACCCGGCGATCCTGACGATCGGGTTCGCCCGTCGGGTGTCCACCTACAAGCGGCTGACGCTGATGCTCCGCGACCCCGCGAGGTTGCGGAAGATTCTGCTCGACCCGGAGCGTCCGGTGCAGATCATCGTCGCCGGTAAAGCCCACCCGGCCGACGACGGCGGCAAGCGGTTCATGCAGGAGATGGTGCGGTTCACCGACGACCCCACCATCCGGCACCGGATCGTCTTCCTGCCCGACTACGACATGGGCATGGCCGCGGTGCTGTGCGCGGGCGCCGACGTCTGGCTGAACAACCCGGTCCGCCCCCAGGAGGCATCGGGTACCTCGGGGATGAAGGCCGCGCTGAACGGCGGGCTCAACCTGTCCATCTCCGACGGCTGGTGGGACGAGCTGTACGACGGTCACGACGGTTGGACCATCCCGACCGCCGACGGGGTCGGCAACGAGACGCGACGGGACGACCTGGAAGCCGCCGCGCTGTACGACCTGATCGAGAAGCGGGTGGCCCCGTTGTTCTATCGGCGGAACGAGGTCGGCCGTCCCGACGGCTGGGTCGACACCGTGCGGCACACGCTGGCCTACCTGGGCCCCCGGGTGCAGGCCACCCGGATGGTGCGCGACTACGTCACCGGCTATTACGGTCCCGCGTCCGTGCTGTCCAGGGACGTGACCACGGACCTGACCGTGGCCAAGGGCCTGGCCGCCTGGAAGGACCAGGTGCGCGCCGCCTGGCCGAACGTCAGGGTGGTCAACGTCGATACGTCAGGGATCGGCACCGAACCGTCGCTGGGCAACGTGATGACCGTTCGTGCCTACCTCGACCTCGGGGGCCTGTCCCCGGAGGACGTCGAGGTGCAGACGGTCACCGGGCGGGTCGACATGAACGAGCAGCTGCATGACATCTCGACCATGCCGATGACCTTCGTCGGCAACGGCGACGGGTTCCGGTACGAGGCGCACCTGCCGCTGACCACCTCCGGGCCGATCGGCTACACGGTCCGGGTGCTGCCCAGGAACAAGCTGCTTGCCTCACCGGCGGAAATGGGTCTGGTCACCACCGCCTGACCCCCGCAGGGGTGTTGAGCCGCGCCTCTTGGGGCGCGGATCATCATCGCCCGCGCGTGCGAACGTCGCGGTTATGGGAATGGTGGGACAGGAGTCAACCATTTGATGCGCGCCGGCAATGTTGATCCGCGCCGGGTGGGGGGCTAGCGGTGGGCGCGGAGCAACCAGACCGTCCGCCCGGGCAACGTCAGCGGGACGCCGGCCGGCAGCGGCGTCGCGTCGGCAGGCTCGCCGGTGCGGGTGTCGGTGTCCAGCACCGGCGTGTATGCAGTGCCGTAAGGCTCGCCCGGCAGGGTGACCGTGGTGTCGCCACCGTCGGCGTGCAGCACCAGCAGCCAGGAATCATCGGTCAGCGGCTCGCCGCCGCGGTTGTGACCACGCACGTCCCGTCCGTCGACCCACATCTGCAGGGTGCGCCGGGTGCCGTCGAACCAGTCGTGGTCGGTCATCGGTTGACCCCACGGGTTGAACCAGACCAGGTCCGGGATGCCGTCACCGCCGCCCGGTGCGCGGCCGTCGAAGAACTCGCCCTGATGCAACGCGAACGCGTCCCGGCGAATGGCCAGGGTGCGCTGGAAGAACGTCAGCATCTGCTGCGCTTCCGGCCTGCCGTTGACCGGATTCCAGTCCAGCCAACTGATCTCGTTGTCCTGGCAGTAGGCGTTGTTGTTGCCGCCCTGGGTGCGCCACAGTTCGTCGCCCATCGAGATCATCGGGGTGCCGGTGGACAGCAGCATGGTGGCCGCGATGTTGCGCGCCTGCCGGGTGCGCAGCGCGACGATGGCCGGGTCGTCCGTCTCGCCCTCGGCGCCGTAGTTCCAGGACCGGTTGTGGTTCAACCCGTCCCGGTTGTCCTCGCCGTTCGCCTCGTTGTGCTTGTGGTCGTAGGACACCAGGTCCCGCAGGGTGAATCCGTCGTGCGCGGTGACGAAGTTGACCGACGCCCACGGCCTGCGGTTCGCGCCGAACAGGTCCGATGAACCGGACAGCCGGTACCCCAGGTCCCTGATCCCGTCCAGCCCGCGCCAGAAGTCGCGCGTGGTGTCCCGGAAGCGGTCGTTCCACTCCACCCAGTTCTCACCGAACCGCCCGACGGCATAGCCCTCGCCGGTCGCGTCCCACGGTTCGGAGATGAGCTTGCGGGCCGAGATTATCGGGCTGGCCGCGATCGCGGTGAGCAGCTGCGAGTTCGGGTCGAAGGGCCCACCGCCCGGCCGGCCGTGCACGGAGGCCAGGTCGAACCGGAAGCCGTCAATGCCCAACGCGTCCGCCCAGTAGCGGAGAGAGTCGGTGATCATCCGGACAACGGGCAGGGTGCCGGCGTTGAGCGTGTTACCGCAGCCGGTGATGTCCATCCCGCCCGGGAGGTAGTACGACGAGGGCGACAGCCCGCGCCAGGACAGGTCGACCGTCAGTCCGTGACCACCCTCGCAGGTGTGGTTGTAGACCACGTCAAGGACCACCTCGATGCCCGCCGCGTGCAGCGCGTCGACCATCTGGATGAACTCGCCGACCTCCAGCCCGGGCACGGTGGCGAATCCGGGATCCGGGGCGAAGTAGTTCAGGGTGGAATAGCCCCAGTAGTTCTTGCGGCCGCCCGCGTGCAATTGCGGCTCGGCGGCGCTGGCATGCACCGGCAGCAATTCCAGCGTGGTGACGCTCAGACCCTTCAGGTGCTCGATGACGGCCGGATGGGCGACGCCAAGGAACTTGCCGCGCAGTTCCGGGGGAACGTCCGGATGCAGCCGGGTCAGGCCGGTGACGTGTGCCTCATAGATGACGGTCTGTTCCCACGGCACCCAGGGACGCACCGAGGTCGATCGCTGAGGCTCGGTGACGATGCCAAGCGGGACCCGACCCAGCGTCTCGACTCCGTGCGATGCGGCGGCGATCAGGTCGTAGTCGGTGGTGGTCACCTGCCGGGCGTACGGGTCGAGCAGGATCTTCGACGGATCCCGCTCCGGCACCCGGAACCCGTACCGCTGACCGCGTCGCACGTCCGGCACGAAGGTGTGCCAGATCCCGTAGGTCTTCTCGTCCATGGTGACCCGGCGCTCGTTGCCGTCCCGGTCGATCAGGCAGAGCTGCACGTCGCTGACGCCCGGGACGCCGTCGGCCACGACGGCGAAGTTGGTGCCGTTCTCGTACGGCGTCGCGCCCAGCGGGTACGGCAATCCGGGATAGGGGCTGGACCCGACCCGCGGCGCCGCCTCAGGGTCGATCTCGCCGGGACGGGTGCGCTTGGCGCGCCGCTTCTTCTTGCCGGCCTTCACCTTGGCCGGCCGGGCCCGCGCCTCGGCGGGGGTGTCGGCGGGGGCGTCGGCGGGAGCGGCAGCTTCGGCGGCGCCGTCGGGCTCTGTCCGGTCAACGTTGTCGCCAGCGTGGTCGGCGCGGCCGACGTCGACGGCGGTGCGGTCGGTTGCGCGGCGAGCCATCGTCAGATTGTCCCCGACTTCCGACCACCCGGTGACCGCCGGGTGCCGGTGGGAGGGGACGGTACGCGCGGCGCGCGGAGCGCCCGCCGT
>Ga0209584_10000021_pt1 | contig 32728 bp, 33 predicted proteins | sample NGEPerD_FD_184507 | JGI IMG/M metagenome (GOLD analysis project Ga0209584, IMG submission 184507) | Arctic peat soil microbial communities from the Barrow Environmental Observatory site, Barrow, Alaska, USA - NGEE PermafrostAB12-D... | ecosystem: Environmental > Terrestrial > Soil > Wetlands >...
CAGCTCAACGCCGGACCGCCTGGCGGCGAGCAGCGAGGCACCGCCCAGCGGCGAACCCGGTTCCGCCGAGAAATGCGGCTTCAATCCGTTCGCGTCGCTCTTCCGATCGGTGTGTAGCACGGCGATGACCGGTGCGAATCCGATCGCCGACATGGTTTGCGCGATGGTCGTCATGGTCGGCCCCTCTGATCGCGGGTCCTTCGGACACCGTCGTCGCCGTTCGCCCGGGTCAACTCCACAAGACGAGTACGACGGCGAGCGCGGCGTACGCCGCCGCAATCAGGAGCCGGCGACGACCCGCGGTGATGCGATCCGCCAAGGCCAGTACCGTCACCGCGGCCATCACCAGCAGGCCGGCCGGCAGGTGATCCGCGGCCATCATGGCCAGCATCGGCAGTGCGCAGAACCGGACATCGCGTCCGGCGGTCAGCACGCCGAACCGGGCGCAGTCCACGTCCGCCTCGGAGCCCGTGGCCCGCAGCCGCATGCCGCGGTCGCAGCGTTTCACCTTCTCCGGCCGGGTCGGATCGAGCTGGGCCAGCGCGCACGCGCCCAGCAGCACCGCCGTCCCCGTCGATGCCGAGCCCAGCCAGGTTGTCCACGCCGCCGCGACCACGGCCAGGCACAGCGCGATCACCGTCCAGGTCAGCAGGAACGCGACCAGAAAAAACGCCGCGGCCCGGCCGGCCCGCCACCACAGGCTGGTGAACGCCGTCGAGCGCACGCCGGACAGCGCAAACGGGGCCATCATGGCCACCGTCATCGCCGCCGGATGAGCGATCCCCGCCAGGGTGAACAGGCTGCTGCCGCCACCTCCGGCATGGTCCGACCTCGCATGGTCCGACCCGGCACCGTCGGTCAGCGCCGGGTGGGTCAGCAGCAGGACCGCCCAGCCCACCGCGGACGCGACGATCGGCAGCGTCCCAGGGTGCATGGCCAGCACGGTAGGTCGGCGCCGTAGCGGCGCGGTCGGGCCCGCCGTGCGGACCCGGCCGAGAAGCGACACCGGTGACTCCCTCGTCCCTGCGTCCAACGCGCTGTCCTCGCCGGCGTCCACGACCGTGCCGGACCTGGCTGCGATCCGGCCTCGCCCAGGCTTAGTGGTCAGGACCGGATATTCGTCCAGGGTCTGCCGGGCCCAGATGGCGCCTCACTGCGTTGCACTCGTCGCCGATACAACAACGGTATCGGCTCCTCGCGCGCCTTGCGATCCATCCATCTGGAACCCTGCAACCCCCGAACAACATCCGATCCTGACCACTTAGCCCTGGTAGAGGTTGAACGTACCCACTCTGACCGGCGCGGGCGCGTCGGCGGCCAGGCCTTCCGGTTCGTCGTCCGGCGTGACGGGCAGCAGCGTCACCCGCATGGTGTCCGCCGTCCAGCGACCGCCGGCCCTGAGGTTGTTGACCACGTCGGTGACGTCGAAGCTGTACCGCATGCCGTGCGGCTCCTTGCGGGTGGCGGCGGCTGTCGCCGGATCGGTGTCCTCGATGCCGAAGAACGAGATCAGTCCGGCGAGGGAATCCTCGCGTTCCGCCTCGGCCGCATCGTCGGGGAGGTTGAGGTAGACCCCGAACACCACGCCGGGATTGCGCGTGCCTTCGATGTCGGTGACGTTCAAGTACATCCGGGGCACCGCAGCCGACCGCGCGGCCAGACCCTCTGGCACGGGCGTCACGGCGAGCGTGGTGCTGGCGCCGCGCCGGCCGACCTCGACCGGCCGGTCGTTGGTGCCGATCAACAGGGGTTGGCTCTGCTCGGGCACGCTGCGTACCTCTCTGGCCGCCACGCCGGCCCGCACCGGAAGCGACTCATAGGTGTAGTCGAGCTGGCCGACCGTGTCCAGCACGTTGCGCGGCTTCATCCGGACCGCCGCGCCGGTCGCATCGCGCAACGGAAAAGCCTGATCCAACCAGGCCTTTCCGGCCGGGTTGGCCCCACCACCGATATTCCAGACCTCCCACAGCCGATCGATGTTGGCGTGGTGCAGCCAGAAGATCGGATCGGACGCGGCGGTGTTGGGATCGGTCATCAAGCCCGCGTTACCGCCCACCTGGACATGCACGGGCCCATGCGGCTGCGCCTCCAGCTGGCCGAAAGCCGGTCCCTGGTGCGCGAACCCGGTCTGCGGCCCGCCGAACCCGACGGACGCGCCCTTGGCCGCCGAGGTGAACTGCTGGTCGGCGAGCGCCCGCTCGGTGCTGGTGACGACGTCCGGCAGAGCCACCCCGTCGTTCACCGATTTGCGCCGCTCCGGAACGAACAGCGGGTTCGGTGTGTTGTCGGGCAGGGTGCCGACGCGAAAGGCGGGCGGCAACGCGTTACCGGGCGATCCGCTGCTGTAGTCCCAGAAGGGCAGCGCCCAGGAATCCCGGTCGGCCGCCGGCAACAGGGACCGCAGGATGCTCTCGAACTGGAACAGGTACATCCGGTGCCACGGCACGAAGAACCAGGTGGCGTGCTGGCACTGGTTCCACGGCGCGCCGCTGGGTTTGCCGGTCAGATAGGTCCCGTGGATGGCCGATTGGTAGGCCCAGCTCCGCGGGTCGGCGACGGGCAGTTGTTGCATGGCGCGCACGCCGAGCGCGTAGCCCAGCGTGATGGGATGCCAGGGTTTCTGCGGGGTACCGAGGTTCCAGATGTTGTGCCTGAGCCGGGTCATGGTCACCTCCTGTGTCGACGCGCGCACGTCGATCACCAGCGCGGATGGACCCAACAGATATCACCTAGCAGCGCTCCGGGCACCCGAAACGGTCCTGGACCACCCTTCGGGGAAGCGGCAGGTTGCGCCTGGTACGCGCTACGCGCCGGACCCGGGGGCCGCGGCGCTGTCCCGTGCGTGACCCTGCACCGACGAACTCAGCGCCATCCGGACGCCGGCCGCGGCGAGCCGGTGCCATCGTCGCCAGTGCCGGAGCATCGCGTGCCCGCCACCGTCGATCAGCGTCGAGCTGATCACCGCACCCGCGGCGGCCGCCGCCGCCAGCCACGCTCGGGTGCCCGGCTCCGGCACCATCCGGTCCTCGGTGCCCTGCACGATCGCCAGCGGGACCCCGGCGAGCTGGTTCACCGGATCCCCCGGTTCCGCCCACGGTGCCAACCCGACCGCGCCCGCGACCCCGTCCGTGCCTGCGAGATGCAGCGCCACCCGGCCGCCGAGGGAGTGGCCGACCAGCACGACCGGCAACCCGGGCCAGCGGTCCGCTATCTCGTCCAGCGCCCATCTGGCGTCGGCCAGCACCTCGGCCCCGTCACCGTTCCAGCCGCGCACCGAGAACCGCAGCCGGTACACCGCGACGTCCGGCAACTGACGGGCCACCGCCCAGGCGACCGGGATCAGCCGCAGCACCGCGAGGGACAGCGGCGCGACCTTCATCTGCGAATCGGACGCGCCGCCGTGCAGGACCAGCATGGCGGCCGTGGGGTGGTCGGGGGAGGACGTTGCGGTCAGCCGGGCGCCGAGGGGGCTGCTGGCGTGGTGTCGGGAGGTCACACTCCGAGTATCCGTAACCGGCGAGCCGGCGGATGGGTTCGGGATCCTCGCCCGATGCAGTCGAGGCCCGCGCATCACCCTTACCGTCTATGGCGCGGGAAGCATTCTGACTCCTCAAGTCAAGCAGGGGGATACCCGGGCACGGGCTCCCGTCGCGCATCAATACGGCCTATATATCAGTGAGGCCAGCAAAAGGAGATTCTCAGTTCTTGGCGACGTAGTAGCCGGAGACGTCGGCGACGAGTTGCACGGTGCCCGGCCCGCTGTTGTACAGAGTGACCTTGCCGTTCGGCCCGACGGGTGCGATGACCAGCCTGGAGACGGTTTGGTGTGCGCCGAAGTTGAGGTTGGACAGCGGCGGTCGCGCAAGGCCTGAGGCGTAGGCGGTGATGAAACCCGCGGACTTGGGATCTGTGGCCGTCACATTGAGGACCACTGCGGAGACCCCGGTCGCGGGTATCCCGCCCGTGCCGGTGACCTTGACGTCCACGGTGCCGCCCGACCGGACAGCCGCCTTGGGGGCGCCCTTCCCGGCCTTCGTGTCGAGCACCCGGAAGGGGGTCAGCACTGCGAACCCGCCCGCTGCGGTGACCTGACCGGCGACGTAGTAACCGGAGACGTCGGCGACGAGTTGCACGGTGCCCGGTCCACTGTTGTACAGAGTGACCTTGCCGTTGGCGCCGACCGGCACGATCACCAAGTTGGACACCGTCTGATGTGCCGCGAAGGCCAGGTTGGACAGCGGCGGTCGCGCAAGGCCGGAGGCGTAGGCGGTGACGAAACCCGCGGACTTGGGATCCGTGGCCGTCACATTGAGGACCACTGCGGAGACCCCGGTCGCGGGTATCCCGCCCGTGCCGGTGACCTTGACGTCCACGGTGCCACCCGAGCGGACGGCCGCCTTGGGTGCGCCCTTACCGGCCTTCGTGTCGAGCACCCGGAAGGGGGTCAGCACTAGGCTCACCGGTCATGGTCCGCCGCGCCGTCACCCCGCAGCAGCTGGCCGACGCCATCGCCGTGGCGGGCGGCACCGTCGAGGGCTCGCAGGTCGCTCCCACGGTCCGGGTCACCCTGGCGTGGCTGGCACAGACCAACCCCGGCCGGTCGGTGGAGATCCGGGTGCCGCCGTACGCGGCGGTGCAGGCCGTGGCAGGTCCGACGCACACCCGCGGCACGCCGCCGAACGTGGTGGAGACCGACGGGCCGACCTGGCTGGCGTTGGTGGCCGGCCGGACGAGCTGGGCCGATGCGGTGGCCGGCGGCCTGGTCAGGGCCAGCGGCTCCCGCGCCGACCTGTCGGGCCTGCTGCCGATGCGCAACCCCGTGACCGGTTGACGAGCTGGGTCCGCGGATGGCCGGCAGGGATCTCAGCGCAAATGGGCACAAACGAGAGAGCCGGGGCTCGGCCGGGCCGGATCGGCAGTGGGGCGTCGCGGAGCAGGTACAGTGGGGTACCGGCTCATCCCCTGGCATTTGATTCGCTCGCAGAGGAGCACGGTTACGTGGGTACTGGTTCGATACCAACCCCGACACACTCCTACCCCCAGCCGCTGCCCATCACGCCGGTCAAGGACGTTCCGGCGCCGTGCGCGGGGATCGATGTGCAGGACGACGTGCAGGCCGACAGCGGTCCCCGCGAGGAGTGCGGCGTCTTCGGTGTCTGGGCTCCCGGCGAGGACGTCGCCAAGCTGACGTACTACGGCCTGTACGCGCTGCAGCACCGTGGCCAGGAGGCCGCCGGCATCGCCGTCGCTGACGGCTCGCAGATCGTGGTGTTCAAGGACCTCGGTCTGGTCTCGCAGGTGTTCGACGAGCAGACCCTGTCGTCGCTGAACGGCCACATCGCGGTCGGGCACTGTCGGTACTCCACCACCGGCTCCACCACCTGGGAGAACGCCCAGCCGACGTTCGCGATCACCGACGTAGGGTCCGGGATCGCGTTGGGCCACAACGGCAATCTGGTCAACACCGTCGACCTCGAGGCCAAGATCGTCGCGCTGCCCGCCAAGAACGGTCGCGGCAAGTGCACCACCGACTCCGATGTGATCACTCGGCTGCTGGCGGCCAAGTCCGCCGACTCGGGCCTCGAGCAGGCGGCGATGGAGTTGCTGCCCACCCTGCAGGGGGCCTTCTGCCTGGTGTTCTGCGACGAGCACACGCTCTACGCGGCCCGCGACCCGCACGGGGTGCGGCCGCTGGTGCTCGGCCGGCTGGACCGCGGCTGGGTGATCGCCTCCGAGACCGCGGCGCTGGACATCGTCGGCGCCTCGTTCGTCCGTGAGGTCGAACCGGGCGAACTGCTGGCCATCGACGCCGACGGGCTGCGCAGCGAGCACTTCGCCCCGCCCACCCCCAAGGGCTGCGTGTTCGAGTACGTCTATCTGGCCCGTCCGGACACCACCATTTCCGGCCGCGGCGTGCAGGCCACCAGGGTCGAAATCGGCCGCCGGCTCGCGGCCGAGTTCCCGGTCGAGGCGGATCTGGTGATCCCCACCCCGGAATCCGGCACACCGGCGGCGATCGGCTTCGCGCAGGCCTCCGGAATCCCCTACGGCCAGGGCCTGGTGAAGAACGCCTACGTCGGCCGCACCTTCATCCAGCCCTCGCAGACCATCCGCCAGCTGGGTATCCGGCTCAAGCTCAACCCGCTGCGTGACGTCATCCGCGGCAAACGCCTGGTGGTGGTGGACGATTCGATCGTCCGGGGCAACACCCAGCGCGCGCTGGTTCGGATGCTTCGGGAATCGGGCGCCCTCGAGGTGCACGTCCGGATCGCGTCGCCGCCGGTGCGCTGGCCCTGCTTCTACGGGATCGACTTCGCCTCCCGCGCCGAGTTGATCGCCAACGCCGGCGACGTCGAGGCGGTCCGGCGGTCGATCGGCGCCGACACCCTGGGATACGTATCGCTGGAGGCGCTGGTGTCCTCCACCGAACAGCCGCGCAATCGGCTGTGCACAGCCTGCTTCACCGGCGACTACCCGATCCCGATTCCGGACCAGATCGGCAAACACGTGCTCGAGGGCATCGCCCGCGGCGTCCCCGATCCGCTGTTCCGCGGCATCGCGGGCCCGGCGACCCCGGTGATCGCCGGGACCTACGGCGCCGAGGACGCGCTCACCAGACCATGAGACAGGACGCTGCATGACGACCGCACGCCACCCGCTCGGTTCCGGAGCCACCTACGCCGGTTCCGGAGTGTCCATCGCCGCCGGTGAGGCCGCCGTCGACCTGATGAAGCCGTACACGCAGAAGACCCGCCGGTCCGAGGTGATCGGTGGCATCGGCGGATTCGCGGCGCTTTTCCGGATGCCGATCCACCGCTTCCGCGACCCCGTGCTGGCTTCGTCCACCGACGGCGTCGGGACCAAGTCCGCCATCGCGCAGGAGATGGACGTGCACGACACCATCGGCATCGATTTGGTCGCCATGGTGGCCGACGACCTGGTGGCGTGCGGCGCCGAGCCGCTGTTCCTGCAGGACTACATCGCCTGCGGCAAGCTCGAACCGCAGCGGATCGCCTCGGTCGTGTCCGGGATCGCCGAGGGCTGCGTGCGGGCCGGGTGCGCGCTGGTCGGCGGGGAGACCGCGGAGCATCCCGGCCTGATGGCTGCGGACGACTACGACCTCGCCGCCACCGCCGTTGGCGTGGTGGAGGCCGACTCGATCCTCGGACCGGACCGCGTCCGCCCGGGTGACGTGGTGCTGGGCATGGGGTCCTCCGGGTTGCACTCCAACGGCTACTCGCTGGTCCGGCACGTGCTGCTGGACATCGCCCGGCTCCCGCTGGACGGCCACGTCGAAGAGTTCGGTCGCACCCTCGGCGAGGAACTGCTGGAACCGTGCCGGATCTACGCGCTGGACTGTCTGGCCCTGGCCAGGGAGACCGACACCCACGCCTACGCGCACATCACCGGCGGTGGTCTGGCCGGGAATCTGGCACGGGTGATCCCCGACGGTCTGACGGCCGCGCTGGATCGCCGGGCCTGGAATCCGCTGCCGGTGTTCGGCTACATTGCCAGCCACGGCCGCGTCGCCCGGGAAGAGATGGAAAAGGCCTTCAACATGGGGATCGGCATGGTCGCCGTGGTGCCGGCCGACGACGTGGACCGGGCGATGGCCGTGCTGACCGCGCGCCACCTCTGGTCGGTGGTGCTGGGCACCGTGGAACGCTCAGGCGACCGGACCGAACGGGTCACCCTGTGCGGTGACCACCCCCGGTTCTGAGCCGCCGATCAAACAGCGCGAGGGCGATGCCGGGAACGCGATGGTAGCGATTGACGACCACCGCGCGATCGCCACACGGATGTCGCGGCAAGGGCTGCGCGGCGGAATCGGCGATATCGCCGGCGTGGTCCGATCTTTGGTGGGGATGCAGTCCCAGGAGTTCGGCTATGCCCTGTGGTCCGTCGCGCAGCGCACCGCCCCAGGGTCGGACGCGTCGCATCAGGTCAGCAAGGCGACGATGGACAGCGCCTTCGCGGACGGCGTGCTGGTGCGCACCCATGTGCTCCGCCTCACCTGGCATTTCGCCCTGCCGGAGGACATCCGCTGGTTGCTGCGACTGACCGTCCCGCGGCTGAAGAAATTGTCCGCCTACTACGACCGGCAGCTGGGTTTGGACGACACGGTTTTCGCTCGCACCAACGCGGTGCTCGCCGAGGCGGTGAGTGACGGGCAGCACCGTACCCGCGCCGAGCTGAGCGCCGTGTTGGACGCCGCCGGGATCCCCGCATCCGGCCAACGGGCGGGGAACATCATGATGCGGGCAGAATTCGACGAGGTGTTGATCAGTGGGGCACCGCAGGGCAAGCAGCATACCTACGCCGCCTTCGACGACCGGGTGCCGCCGGACACCGGGTTCGATGCCGACGAGTCCCTGGCCGAATTGGCCCGACGGTTTTTCACCACCCGCGGTCCGGCGACGGTCAAGGACCTGGCCACCTGGGCCAGCCTGACGCTGAGCCAGGCCAGGCGGGGGTTGTCCCAGGTGAAATCGGAATTGGACTCCGCCACTCTCGGTGGTGCGACGGTATATCTGGCTGCCGGATCGCTGGATGCCCCGCGCGGCGAGATCGATTCGCCGACAGTGGATCTCGTGCAGGGCTACGACGAGATCGTGATGTCCTACAGCGAGAGCCGCGGCCCGCTGGCCGGCGGGGCCGCGTATTCACCGATCGCCATCTCCACGCCGTATTTGCACACCATCCTCGCCGACGGCATCCTGGTCGGGCATTGGCGGCATCGCCTCCGGCCGGACTCCGCCGTCATCGAGACCGCGCTGCGTCGGCCGCTGACCCGACGCGAGAACGCCGCATTGCTCGCCGCGGTCCGACGGTACGGCGAGTACCTGGGGGTTCCGGCGACCCTCGGGTGAATTCGTTTGGTCGGCGGGCGCGACTTCATCGGCGGTGAATCGCGCAGCGAATGGTCAATTGCACAGAACGAATTTCGGCGCGCCCGGCCGACGCGAACAAATTTCTGCGGCACCGGACCCCCTGGGCGCGATCGAAAGACAGCCAATACCTGGTTGCCGCGGGCTTGGCGCAAATCCCCGACCGTTCGGGTGCCGGTGACAATTGCACCCATTCGGCGGAACGTGACGGATCCCGCAGTGCGACCCTGTGCTCCACGAGCCACGTTATTCGGTCAATTCGCCCACAGACGCTGGAATTCCTGAGCGGACGTCACCCGCGCTCACCCTGCATCGTCGCCCGCCGTGGAAGGGGAAGTATGCGCTCACCCAGGATCGCCAGTCGTCGCCGTTCGCCGCTGACACTCGTGCTCGTCATGGTTGTGGCGATGCTGTTGTCCTGCACCTGGTTGGTGGGTGTGTCAAGTGCCGGAACGACAACCGATACCCGTCAAGGTGCGCCGACCATCGACGGTCGGTTGTTCGATCTGTCCGCGGGCGCTCTTTCCGCCGCCTGGTGGCGCTTTGTCATGAGCAAGCCTGTCAATGCGAACCCGCTGACCGATACCACCGGCGCCATCTGCGGGCAGGGTCAGTCCGGGCCGATCTTCTTCCTGGTCGGGTCCTTCGACACGGCTGTTCGAGTGCGCGACAAATGCGTTGTCCCGGCTGGAAAGGTGCTGTTCTTTCCGGTGGTCAACGGAGTTGACGTACACGTTCCTGAGGATCATTTGTATACCCCGCGGCTGGTCTGGGACGACCTGCAGGTGACGAATGGGTTCGCGGTCAGGTCGCTTTTCGCCACCGTCGACGGAAAGTCCGTGCCGCTGGACCCGGCCAATAACCACTTCCGGGCCTGTGCCGGACCGGTACGGCGGTGCAGCGCACCGGCCTTCAGCCTGACCCTCCCCGACAAGAACCTGTTCGTTACCCCGGCGGCAGGGAAATACCGACCGGCCGTCGCCGATGGGTATTACCTGATGCTGAAGCCACTGCCGAAGGGCTGCCATACCATCACGTTCGGTGGCGCGGGTCATCTCAATGTTGACCCCACTGTTGACTTCACCCAGGACACCACCTATCACCTGACCGTCCGCTGACACGGGGCGTCCTCGCGCCGGGGCTCAAGGATCGGGTGGAATCCGGACTGAAATGCGTCGGGCTCGCGAAACTGGCCCAGTCTGGCACGGTGAACAGATGGCTGTGGAATCCAGACACATCAGTATCGTCATCGATCGCCCGGTGGGTGAGGTGTACGACTACGCCCGCAATCCGGCCAACCTCCCCGCGTGGGCCGCCGGGCTGGGTGGTTCCATCGAACACGTTGACGGGCAATGGGTTGCCGAGTCTCCGATGGGCCGGGTCGTCGTTGCGTTCGCGCCCGCCAACGAGTTCGGAGTGCTCGACCATCGGGTCACGCTGCCGTCGGGCGAGATCGTCGACAATCCGATGCGGGTCATTGCAGACGGAGACGACTGCGAAGTCGTGTTCACCGTGCGACGGCAGCCGGGGATGACCGACGGGGACTTCGACGGCGACTGCGCTGCCGTGCGGGCCGACCTGGGCACGCTCAAGCGGGTGCTGGAATCGGGGTGAGTGAGCACCCGCCGACCCGCCATCTGGTGACCGGACGCCAGAGTCCGATCCGACGCGCGCCTTGCGGGTGACGTCATGGATGCTCTTCCGCAGGGTGCCGCTCAACGCCCCGGGCCCCAAGGGGCGGCTGCACGAGGCTTCCGGAGCCGGAACGGCCGGGTGCAAGGAGGACGACGTCGATGAGTGTGCCGGACGTTGCGCGGCTGGACCGCGAACTGGCAACCGCGCTGCGCGCCCGGCCCCGGGATCCGAAGGCGTGCGCGGACGTGCTGGAGCGGGCGGCGTTTGCCTGCCGCACCGACCCGGCCGCCGCGGAGCGGTGGGTGGAGGCCGAGCTGTTGGACGAGCTGGTCGATTGCTACGAGGACCTGGGCCGGGTGGACGAGGCGATCACCGTGATGCGCCGGGTCATCCAGGTCGGGTGGGCTGGGAAACCGGACGGGCGGTGCCGGATTGCGGAGCTGCTGATGCGGGACGGCCGGGTGGAGCAGGCCACCGAGATCTGGGAGCAGGTGCGAGCCGACACCCCCGACGATGTGTACTTGTACGACAACGCGGGCCTGGAATACGCGTCGATCGATGACCACGAGACCGCGTTGACCTGGCTCACCCAGGGTCTGCGGCTGGCCATGGACACCGGCGACCCGGAGGATCTGGTCGAACATCTCGCCGACCTGCGCGACGGTTCGCTGTCCGAACTCGGCCGCCGCGAGGACCAACTGCAGCGGGATGCGGAGAGATTCCTGGCTGACCCGCCGCCCCCACCGGCGCTGCGCAACCGGGCACCGGGCACCGCCCCCGCCGCGGCGCGCTCGGCCACTGCACCGCCGAAACCCGCGCCCGCGGTGCGGCCACCGGCCGGGTCCGCGGTGCCAGCCGCCGCCCCGTCACCGATCGCCCACGACACACCGCGCCGGTCGACGCAGGTGCCGGTGGCGTTCGCGTGGTTCCCCGCCACCGACTACCCGGAGGCGTTGCGGCGCTGGCCGCAACTGACCCAGCAGGGCCCGGCGAAGGGCGCCGCGGACCACGCCGCCTACAACCTGGCCCTGCAACGCACCTTGGCCGGGTACGCCGACTCCGGGATCTCCCGGGTGCACGTGGCGGCGGTCCGGGTCGACCCGTTCCTGGCCTGGTGCGAACGGGCCGGGCGGGACCCGGCCACCCCGGACGGGCGGTCCGGGTACGCCGCGGAGCTGCTCCGCCTGGCGGACCCAGGGGTGGTGGCCTGGCCGCCGGGTCGGAACCAGCGGTGCTGGTGCGGATCGGGCCGCAAGTACAAGCAATGCTGCGGATCAGCCGCCCGATGACCCCGCGGGTCGGCCGACCGTGTCGCCGGGGGAGTCGGTCCATTTGCTTCCTTACGGGCATCATCAGACTTTCGCACCACCCGGCAAAGATGGAAGAAGCGCGTGGGTAGCGGCGAAGGGAGGGCCGAGGCGATCCGCTTGGCGTACAACACGTCCGCCGCGGCCTGGGCGCTAGGGCCGGAAGCGCTCTACGGTCGGCTGGCCGCGACGCTGCTCACCGCCGCGCCGCTCCCCATGGCGGGTGCCAGGGTGCTCGACCTCGGTGCGGGCACCGGCGTCGCCGGTCGCGCCGCGATCGCCGCCGGAGCGCGTCAGGTCGTTGCCGTCGACATCGCCGAAGACATGCTGCGCAGCGGCCTCGGTGCAACGGCTGGCGTCGTGCTGCCGGTCGTCGCCGACGCGACCCACCTTCCGTTCACCGCGCAGGCCTTCGACATCGTCTGCGCTGCCTTCTGTCTCGGGCACCTCTCGGATCCGGTCGCGGCGCTGAAGGAGGCCCGTCGGGTTGGCCGGAGCATCGTGGCCAGTGCCTTCGCCGCGGGCTGGAGCCATCGCGCGAAGGCCGTGGTCGATGACGCGCTCGGCGAATTCGGCTACTCCGCACCGGCCTGGCATGTCGCGCTCAAGGATCACCTCGAGCCACAAGTCGCTGACCCGCAGCGCCTCGCGCTTGCTGCCACTGCCGCCGGGTACCCGCGGGTGGACGTGTCGGTCGTATCGGTGCCAAGTGGCCTGAACACCCCGGCGCAGTTGGTCAGGTGGCGGCTGGGCATGGCCCACCTGGCGCCCTTTGTGCAGGGCCTTGCACCCGCGGACCTGGAGCGGGCGACGCTGGCTGCGGAGGCCGCGCTGGTCGGCGCGCCACCCCCGGTGGTGCCTATGGTCGTGCTGGCCGCGAGCTGATCACCGTCCGCCAGCGCTCGAGACGCCGATCCGCGTCGCGATGCAGTTCCGTTGCCCGCGGGCCGATCTCGCGCGCGAGTTGGGCGACCCGGTCCTCGGCCCGCGCCAGCAGGTGGCTGCTGCCGAGGTCGGCGGCGGTTTCCCCGGTCCACCACCACGATTCGAGCGCCACGCAGGAATCGAGCAGGTCGAGCGCCGATTCGACCTCGGCGGGATCGGTCGGCAGTCCCTGGCGGGCGCGCGCCCGGTGGGCGAGCAGCCGGGCGACCGCCGCATAGCGGGGCACCCGCATCCTGGTGGCATCGGCGTTCAGCGCCTCGGCGATGGCGGTGGCCTCATGGGGGAGACCGGTGTCCAGCGCCAGTCGACCCTGCAGCAACCGCAATTTGAACTCCAACCGCCAGCCGAACACCAGATCGCCGTTCAGCGCGGACGACGCCGTGCCGATCAGGGCGGCGGCACCGTCCGGGTCCTCGGCCACCAAGCGCGCCTCGGCGAGGTCCTCCAGCGCCGCAATCCTCACCTCCGGGATACCACCGTGGTCCGCGGCTTCCAGCGCCTCCAGATGGTGATCGACGCCCCGCGCGATCGCCCCGGTGCTGCGCAGCACCCAGCCGGCGAAGTTCACCCCGCGGCCGGCGAAGCGCGGCACCTGCCGGCGTTCGACCTCGGCCGTGTACTGCTCGAAGGCCGAGAGCGCCGCCTGGGGATACCCGGCAAGCGCCCATGCGTGCCCGGTGAACAGCAACGCATGCAGCAACGCGGAGGTGTGCTCGACCCCGCTGTACCTGGTGACCGGACGGAGTAGGCGGAGGGCTTCGGCCACCCGGCTCTGATGGGCGCGCAGGACACCGAGCCAAGCCGACGCCACGATCCGGTCGGCACCGGTCGCGAGCTCGACGGCCGCGCCCAACTGCTGTTCGGCAGATTCGAGATCGCCTGCGGCGTGGTGGGTCCGCCCACCCACGGTCAGGCACCGTGCCCGGATGCCGGAGTCGTCGGCGACAAGCTCGCCGTCCTGCGCATACTGCAACGCCTGGTCGAACCGGCGATCGAAATAGGACGCCCAGGCGCCCACCTCGAGGGCGGCCGCACCCGAGCACCGCGCCACGTCGTCATACGCTTCGACATAGCGGCCACGCCTGGTCCGTACGCGGGCGCGGTCCAACCAGCCCTCGGCGTCGGGGTGCAGGCGGATCGCGTCGTCGAGCAGGCCCTCGGCTGTCGCGTGGTCGAAGCGCTCCGCGGCTCGTACGGCGGCGGCACGCAGCGAGCGCGACGCCAACTCTAGGTCGCCACCGAGCTGGGCGTGGTGGGCCACCATGATCGGGTCCGCGTCGATTCGGTTGTTCAGGAGTCGGGCCGCTTCGCGGTGCAGCAGTGCCGCGCGGCCGACTGTGGCGCTGGCCGCCAGCGCGGCACGGATCAAGTCGTGGCGAAACGCAAAGGCCCCGTCGGACTCGATCAGCAGTCGCCGAGCGGCGCCCAGTTCGACGTCGTCCAGCAACTCGATCACCGGACGATGCAGCACACCGGCGAGCAGATCCAGGTCGATCCGTGATCCTCCGATCACCGCCGCACTGCGCAGGGTGGCCGATGCCCGACCGAGATCGTCGCACCGGTTCGACACTGATTCCACAAGGGACACAGGTAGTTCCACGGTATCCGAGGCTGCCAATTCGGACAGCAACAGTGGGTGGCCCTGTGAGCGCCCGAAAAGCTCGTCCAGCCGTGACGTGCCCACCAGCGTCCGGACGGCGTCGCGGTCCAACGGTCCGACGTCGACGGTGGTGCCGGCCGGCAGGAGGGCGCCCTCGCCCGACCGCACCGCCGCCACGATGACCAGTGGTACCGGCCGGCGCAGCACGAAGACCAGCCATTCGGCCAGGGTGGGGCCGGCCTGATGGGCATCGTCGAGCACCAGCACCACCTGGGCCCCTCGGCCGATCCGCTGCAACGCACCGACCAGCGCCGTGAACAGTATTGATGGGCCGATCACTCCTTCGGCGAGCAGGTCCAGCGAACCCGCCGGGGCGGTCAGACCCAACAAGCGGCCCAGCAGTTGGTCATCCGGGCCCAGCACCTCCGCCGTGCGCTCCGGACCGGCCATGCGCAGGTGGTCGACAAATGCAGTGATCAACGCGTCGAGCGGGGCGGACCGGTCCAGCGTTCCGCAGGTGCCGAAAAGTACAGCGTCGCCCGCGGCCGCCCGAGCCGCCGCCCACGCGCGGAGCAGCGACGTCTTGCCGATTCCGGCCTCACCCTCGACGACCACGAGCTGAACCCGGCCGTCCTTGGCGCGTGTCGCTGCGGCGTCGAGCCGGTCGCGTTCGCCGTCCCGGCCGACGAGGCTCCAGACTGTCTGCGCCGGCACAGGACCAGCGACCTCACCCCGCAGGATCGCCGCGTGCAGGGCTTCCGTCTCCGGTGACGGGTCGGCTCCCAGGTCGTCGGCCAGCCGCTCCCGCGCCCGCGCGTAGGCCGCCAGCGCCGCGCCGACCCGGCCGCCGGCCACGTTGGCCCTCATCAGCAGTCGCAGCGAATCCTCGTCGTAGGGATCATGTTCCACCGCTGCGGTCGCCAGATCGCTTGCCTGGAGCCAATTCCCGGCCGCTGCGAGCGCGGACGCCGCGTCCCGCCGGGATCGGACCACCAGTCGCTCCAAATCGGCCAGCGCCGCGTCGGCCCAGTCGCCCAGAACGCCGTCGGATCCCACCTCGCCGCGGATCAGTGACAGCGCGGCCGATGCCGCTGCGGCAGCTCCACGCGCGTTGCCGTCCGCGAGCCGCCGCCGCGCCTCGGCGCTCAGCGCGGTCAATTCGTCGGCGTCCAGCCAGTCGTACCGCAGCCGGTAGCCGCTGTCGCCGTGCTCAAGGCGCTCCCGGCCGAGGACCGCCCGCAGCCGGCTCACCAGCACCGACAGCTGATCGGCCGGACGGGACGGCGGCCGCTGGCCCCACAGCGCGGCGATGATCGCGGGGCCGGGGACGAACCCACCACGGCCCAGCGCCAGCAGTCTGAGCACCGTCCGTGCCTTACGACTGCCCAGCGCGGCGGGCTCCAGCCCGTCCACGCTGAACTCGCCGAGAACGCGGACCGACAAGGACTGCACGCCAACGATCCAACGCGCGGCGGCGGCCCGCCGCCAGCCGGGCCGTTTTGCACGCGGCTGCAAGGACGCTGCAAAGGCCATCGCCGACCATTGCCACCAGCGAGGTCAACAGCCACGCATTCGATCGAGAGAAGGAGCACGCCGTGAGCGAGCAGCGAGAGAAGGAGCACGCCGTGAGTGAGAAGGCAGAGCAGAAGAGCTTCGACACCCCGGACGAGACCCGCAGCTTCGACTTCGGTGCGGTCGACCTGCTGTCCATCGGCGGCAGCGAGATCGGCCGGCTGACCCTGCGGCCGGGCTGGCGTTGGTCGTCCCATGTCAAGCCGTTGGCCGGCACCGAGCTGTGCGAGGCACCGCATTTCCAGTACCACGTCCAGGGCACGCTGCACATCCAGATGGCCGACGGCACCGAGTTCGACGCCCGCCCAGGTGATGTCACCGCGCTTCCGCATGGTCACGACGCCTGGGTGGTCGGCAGCGAACCCGTCGTCGTGGTGGATTGGTGGGGCGCCAGCAATTACGCCAAAGGTCCAGTAGGGCAGCGGTGACAGCCGTTGCATCAACAGCTGTACCGCGGGCCGGGCGGTTCTTTGCCGGGGCGGCGATCACCGTCCCTGGCCGGTGACTGGCTGACCACCAGCATGCACCACCTCCAGTCGTCGGTCAGGTTCCGGCGACGAAGATGCAGAACGGGTGCCCCGCGGGGTCGGCGTACACGCGCAGGGGCTCCTCAGGATCGTCGGACCGATCGAGCAGCGGCCGCGCGCCCAGACCAAGGGCGCGGACGTGTTCGGCGTCGAAGGCGGCCACCGTCGACACGGTCAGATCCAGGTGGGCCATCTGCGGGTACGGACCCTCCGGCCAGGTGACCTCGGGGAGGTCGTCCACCTGCTGGAAGGCCACCTGCATTCCTGCGGACGGGTTTCGCAGCACGAGCCAGTCCTGTCCGCGTGTGTCCGGTTCGCCCGGGGCCGGCGGTTCGTTCCCGGGGCGGTAGTCGAAACCCAGCAGCTGTCGGTAGAACTCGGCCAACCGTCGAGCGTCCGGGCAGTCGAGAACAACCTGTCGTAGCGCGACCGTTTCCGCCATGCTGTCGATCCTGCCCGAGCTCCGGCTCCGGGTCGCGCCGCCCCGGGACTACCAGCGGTTGTGGCGGGAGTGGTAGTCCTCCCAGCGCCGTCGGCGAGCGCCCCTGCCCATGAACAGCATGGCCATCGCGATCCAGATCAGCGGGAACAGAAAGAACCCGTGCGTCATCGCGGTCATCGAGAACAGCATCGCGATCACCACGATGACCGGCAGTAGCACCAGGATCCGCGGCGGCCGGTGGAACGGCGGCCCCGACCACGGACCGGTGCGCCCGGCCGGCACGAACGCAGCGGCGCCATCGTGGCCGGACCGGCCAACGCCCGCACCGGGCCCACGGCGAGGCGACGCCTCGGGAAGGTCGGCGAACAGCGTCGGCAATTCGTCGAGATAGGTGGCCGCGTAGGCCTTTCCGACCCGCTCGTCGAACTCGGTGGGATCAATCCGGCCTTCGGTGAAGTGGCGGGTCAGCCCGTCCACCGCCGCCTGCCGATCACTGGTGCCGGCGCGCATTCGTGGCGGGGTCGGCGAGGTCATGACCGCGTGCTCCCCTCGGCGCCGCCGTCCTGGTCGCCGAGGATCCGGTACAGGTCCGCCCGGGTTCTGGCGAGCACTTTGCGGGCCTCGGCCATCTGCTCGGGGGTTCCGGTGCGGGCGACGTGCACGAAGGCGGCGCCGACCTGGAAGATCAGGTCGCCGAGCTGGGTGTCGTCCTCGCTCGGGGCGACACCTTCCCACAGGGTCGCGAACTCCTCCGCCCGATCGGCGGCGACCCGCTGACCCTCGTCGGTGAGCCGGTAGACCCGCCGGCCGTCCTGTTCCTGCGCACGGACCAGGCCCTCGTCCTCCAGTTGCTGGAGTGTCGGGTACACCGAGCCGGGGCTGGGCTTCCAGGATCCCCCGCTGCGCCGGTCGATCTCCTGGATGATCTGGTAGCCGTGCATCGGTTCCTCGGCCAGGAGTGCCAACACTGCGGAGCGGACGTCGCCACGGGCACGTTGCCCACGCTGGCGACGCGGTCCGCCACCCCAGGCCCCGGCACCGGGCGGACCCCAACCCGGGCCCCGCCCACGCTGATCCTGCCCACGCTGATCCTGCCCACGCTGATCCTGCCAGGGTCCTCGCGGCCCCCGAGGACCGCGAGGACCGCCGAAACCGCTGTCGGCAAACGCCTTGAACAGCGACCCGAGATCCCACTCACCCCCGCCGCTGCCGCATGCGTACGACGTCATGGCTGACCTCCTCAGTGAGCACTTCCCGATAGTTCGACGATATATCGCGATACAGCGGTGTCAAGGGCTGCAGGTTTCGCCGGAGGCGAATTCCACGAGCGCGGCGCTGGGTATCCGGCCAGCGGCGATCGGCGCCCGCCGCGGCTGACTGCTGGGCCGGCATGGTCAATTCTCCCTGCCGTTGCGGTGAGCGCGTTGCAGGTGACCTTCGACCCTGGTCGCACCGGCCGGCACGCCCCTACCGTCGGAAGTGGTCCGAACACTCGAGGCGATCGCCGATGACCCTCACCGCGCCCAGACACCGTCCCGCCGCCACGACCCGACGCTTCGGGTACGTCGTGGCGGTGCTGATCAATGCTGTCCTGTTGTATGCCGCCAATGTGTGGCCCGGCTGGGAGGCGGTGCCGTTCCTCACCGCCGACACCGCGCTGGTGATGGGGCTGGTGAATGCCTCGATCATCGTGAGCCTGGCGGCGAACGCGGCGTACGTGATCACCGACCCACCCTGGTTCAAGGCCTTGGGTACGGTGCTCACCTCTGCCGTCGGATTCCTTGCGGCAGCACGGATCTGGCAGGTGTTCCCGTTCGACTTCACCGGCAGCGCGTTCGACTGGGCTGTCGTCGTCCGGATCGTGCTGGGCCTGGCGATGGTCGGCAGCGCAATCGGGGTCATCGCCAGCTTCGTCACCGCCGCGAAGCGCGCGACAACCCGATCCGGGTGAAATGCCCGAGCAGGTCTGAAGCGACCGCTGTCACCGGCTTGCGGTGTGGCGAGCCAGGTGGTTGACCGGTCTAGCATGCTGGCGGCCGACCGACCTGCCCTCCTACCTCGCCCGGATTCTCCTCGAGGACGGGTGGGAGGTGACGTCGGTCGGTGAGGCGGAATCGGCCTCCGCCACGCTGAACGCGGGGAGTGCTGACGCTGCAACGGATCTGGTGCTCAGTGACGTGATGTTGCCGGGCCCGCACCGGACTGGAACTGGTCACCGAGCTGCGTGCGACCGAAGGCACCGCGCGGCTGCCGATCGTGGTGCTCACCGCACGCGGGGGCACGTCCGCCGCTGCCGAAGGGCTGGCCGCCGGCGCCGACGACTATCTCACCAAGCCACTCCCGACACCGGAGCTGCTGGCAAGGGCCAGGGCGAACTACGAGTTGAATCAGCTCAGCGAACGGGCCGTCGACGTGGCGGACACCCGCGCGGCGCAGCTCCGCAGTGCCCTGGACAGCAACCGGACCATCGGCACGGCGACCGGCATTCTGATGGCGACGCACCGGTTGTCCGCCGCTCAGGCCTTCCAGCTGCTGACCAGGGCCAGCCAGGACAGCAACCGCAAGCTCCGCGACCTTGCGGTGCAGGTGGTGGAGATCGGTCGGCTCCCGTTCAGGCCGACCGTCGTGGACAACCTCATCATTCGGGTCACCACGCCGAGGCCCTGATATCAGCCGGCCCCTCCCGCGGTCGCGTCTCCGGCAGTGTCGTTGTCCGCAGGGGAGAACTCGTCGGCCAGCAGGTCCATCAGCAGGCCGTCGTGCCAGCGGCCGTCATTGCCCCGCTCGCTGCGCCGCCGTATGCCGACCGGCCGGAACCCCACCTTGGTGTAACAGCGGATGGCGGCCGCGTTGTCGGCCGCTGGGTCGATTTCCAGCCGGTGATGACCGTGATCCACGATCAGGTGCCGGGCCATCGTCCGTACCGCGTCGGTGCCGAGCCCGCGGCCGTGCACCGCGGGGTCGAGGTAGATGTCGATGCTGGCATAACGGTAATCCGGATCGTCCTCTTCCGACCACTGGATCCAGCCGACCACTCGCCCGGCGAATTCGATGACGTACGCCGTCGAGTCCGGCTCCTTCAGGTCCTCGATGACAGCGGCCACCAGATCGGTGCCCCCGCGCCAGAACGCATGGACCTCGGGTGTTCTCCGGATGGCGGCCAGCGCCGGGACATGTTCTGCTGTCGCGGGTTCCAGGCGGACGAGCGAGCCGATCAACGTTGGCATGAGCGCACCCTATGACCGGCCGGTGCGTCCGGCGGGCTCTCGCGATTCCAGGTCCGATTCCACGTGCTACTTCCATCGAAAGTGCACGAAGACCCGGCCGAAGTTGGTGGAGTCCTTTTCGATGCGGTGGTACAGCGCCTTGATCTCTTTCTGGTCGAGAAAGCGCAGCACGTGCTTCTTGAGCGCACCGGAGCCTTTTCCGGGAATGATCTCGACGAGCGGTGCTTTCTTGGCGACGGCCTCGTCGATGATCGCTCGCAGCGCACGATCGATGTCGCCGCCCTTGTTGTAGATGTCATGCAGATCCAGCTTCAGCTTCATGCCTGCCCTGTTTCATCCGCATGCGCGGTCAGGCGCCCGCGTGGCCCTTCCGTCGCAGGATAGTGGGGTCGGCGGCTGCGCCGGGATGCGTTGATGTGTCACCGGTCCCGGTACGGCCTAGCCGGCCGCCTGGTAGGTGACGCCGGCGGATTCGCCCGCCCGGTCAGCGCGTGGGATCGCGCCGGTACAGCTTGCGCGACCAGAGGTAGCCGACGAGGGCGATGAGTGCACACCAGCCGACGGCGATCAGCGCGGTGGCGGTGTCCACGTTGCCGGTGAACAGTCCGCGCACTGTTTCGATGATCGGGGTGAAGGGCTGATGTTCGGCGAACCACGCCAGGCCAACGGGCATGGAATCGACCGGGACGAAGCCGCTGCTCAGGAACGGCAGGATGACCAGGAACATCGGCAGGTTGCTGGCCGTCTCGACACTCTCGGACACCAAGCCGAACGCGACGCACAACCAGGTCAACGCGAACGCGGTGAACGACAGCAGGCAGAGCAGGGCGAGCCAGCCGAGCGGGCTGGTATCGGGCCGGAATCCGAGCAGCACCGACACCCCGAGCAAGGTTCCCATGGCGAGCAGTGACTGGATGACGCTGCCCAGGACGTGGCCGGTCAGCACCGAGCTGGGCGAGATGGCCATCGTGCGGAAGCGGGCGAAGATGCCCTCGGTCCGGTCCATGGCGACGGAGATGGCGGTGCCCTGTGCGGCGGACGCGGCCGCCATCAGCAGGATCGCGGGGGTGACGTAGGTCAGATATTCGGCCCTACTGTCGGTGCCGACGGCGATGCCGGACAGGCCGGCGCCGAGCGTGCCGCCGAAGACGTAGACGAACAGCAGCAGGAAGAGGACCGGCAGCCCGATGAGGAGCAGGGTCATGCTGGGATAGCGCCGCATTCGCAGCAGGTTCCGGCGAAGCATGGTGGACGAGTCGGTGACGGAAAGCGAGATGGCATTCACGGGGCGACCTTTCGTGCGTCGGGACCGGTCAGAGCGAGGAAGACGTCATCAAGCCCAGGGCTGGTCACTTCCAGATGGCTTGCGGTGACAGCGGAACGCTCGAGCCGGTCGAGCACCGCCCGGATAGCGGGAACGTCGCCACCGGCGGACAGGCTCAGGGTGAGGGCGTCGTTGTCGCGGACGCCATCGGGGAATGCTCGGACGGCGGCCTCCAACTCGTCGAGGTCGTTCAGGTACAGCGAGATGGTGCCCCCAGGCACACGGCGCTTGAGTTCGGCGGGGGTTCCCTCCGCGACGATCTTCCCGCTGTCCAGGACGGCGATCCGGTCGGCAAGCTGATCGGCTTCGTCCAGGTACTGGGTGGTGAGCATGATCGTGACGCCGTCGGCGACCAACCCGCGCACGATGTCCCAGAGTCCGCGGCGGCTGCGGGGATCCAGGCCGGAGGTCGGTTCGTCGAGGAAGATCACCGTCGGCGAGCCCATCAGGGTCATGGCCAGGTCCAGCTTCCGTTTCATCCCACCGGAGTAGGTCATCGCCGGCTTGCGAGCGACGTCCTCGAGGTCGAACCGCTCCAGCAGCGCGGCCGACTGGCGGCGCCCTTCGGCCCGGCTCAGGTGATGCAGGTCGGCCATCAGGCGAAGGTTTTCCGCACCGGTCAGCAGACCGTCGATGGCGGAGAACTGCCCGGTGACGCCGATGGCCGCCCGAACGGCGGTGGCATCCCGATCGATGTCGTGGCCGGCGACCCGGGCCGTGCCGCCGTCCGAGGAAATGAGCGTCGAGAGGATGTTCACGGTGGTGGTCTTGCCGGCCCCGTTCGGCCCGAGTAGCGCGAACACGCTTCCGGCGGCCACCGTCAGGTCGATACCGTCGAGCACGGTGTGGTCGCCGAAAGCCTTTCGTAGACCGGTGATTTCGATGGAAATAGGTCTTGGTGACGCCATGATCGGTCTCCTCGTTCGGCACGTCGCTGGTGAGCCTGAAGCCCGAGAACGTGCGGCAGCTCGATGGGATGGGTGTGCGAACGCCACGACGGGGAGTACCCCGGCGGTGGTTGATGGGGCGGACCTGGCAGGGCAGCTGGAAGCCGGCTCAGATATCGAGGTCCTCGATGACGGGTTGGTCGATGGCGGCTGTGACCAGGTCGTACAGCTCGGCGGGGATCTTCACCCGGAGCTCGTCGAGCGAATCGACGACCTCGAGGGTGGCGGTGGGTGCCGTCGAACCCCATTGCTGGTCGCTGCTGAAGTGCTTGCGCCAGCCGTGTGCGGTTCCGTCCGCCCCTGCAGTCCACAGCGTCTCCGCCGATCGCTGCACGTGCACGACGTACTTGCCGGTCCGGCCCCGGTACACCCGGAACTGCTCGACGCGGTCCTTGGTCGAGCGCCCCAACTCGGCAAGCAGCACACCGATGAATCGCTGCCGCCGACCGGCGCCGGGGCCCACCCTGACGGTGATCTCCTCGTAGCCCTCGAGCTTGCCTTCCTCGAGCTCGACCAGTCGTCGAAGGGCGCGCGTGATGGTCGCCGAGAGGTTGCCGCCGGTGAGCTCCTGCGCGCGATCGAAGAGCGGCAGGTCGCCGTCGGCAACGTAGATGGTCTTGTTCGGCACGGCATCATCATAACCTCCGCAACGAGTATACGTATATGGATACGCATAGGGCAATGGATTACCGTCGTCGGACAGCCGAGCGTGTTTTCGGCGCGCGGGGTGGGATCCGACGTCGCGCATCCGCCACCAACGCTGCGGCCTGCGAGCGGCCGTCATGATCGTTCCGGTCGATCCGCCCGGTCGGTCGTTCCGGGCATTCATGTCAGCGGCCGCGGCTCATTGGGGGCGGCTCAGCGGCTGCGGCGCTCTTTGAATAGTGCTGGTCGCTGGTGCGGCCACCTCAACCTGAACTGAGTGCCGGGCAGTTCGCTGACGCCCACGCATCGTCGCGGTCGCCACGCTGGATGCGGCGAAGCAACCCGCTGCCACCACCACGATCGCGGTGCCGGCACCCAGCTGATCGGCCAGTGGCCCGGCGATCAGTGACCCGACCGCGATGGCGCCCACGTTGAGCTGGTCGTACACGCCGAACACCCGGGCGACGACGTCGTCCGGGGCCGCCCGCTGCAGCAGCGTCACGGCAATGACCTCGGCAATGAGCGTCGCCGCCCCGGCCAGCGTGACGAACGCAACCGCCGGCGGTAGCGACCCGGACAGCCCGATCAACGCAACGGACACCGCGAAGGCCGCCATCACCGCGAACAGCACAAGGGCGGGCCGTCGATGTGAGGCGAGCCGGTTGACCACGGCCATCGCGGCGAGTGCGCCGCCGGACAGGCCGGCGCTGAGCCAACCGACCGCGTCCGGTCCGCCGAGCCCACGCTCGGCCAGCAACACCAGGGCGACGACCAGGTACCCGTAGAGGAAGTTGTCGATGACCGCGACCGTCATCGGCCGCCGGATCCGGGCCTGGAGCGCCACCAGCCGGAGCCCGGTGAGCAGTTCCGCGAGCAGTCCGTCGGCCGCGGGTCCGCCGGCGGGCCGTGGCAGCCTCACCCGGGCCGCCAGCAGGGCCGCGAGCGCGAACAGTGCCGCGGAGCTCGCCGTGGCGATCGTGGGTCCGTATCCGGCCAGCACGACAACCCCGAAAGCGCCGGGCCCGGCGATCCAGGCCGCGTTCTCCACCCCCGTCACCAGCGCGTTGGCCGGCGGGAGTTGCTCGTCCGCAACGCATTCCGGGGTCGCCGCTGCCAACGCAGGGTAGGACGGCGTCGCGAGGACGGCGGCGACCGCGGTGATCACGATCAGTACCGGGACCGGCCAGCCCAGCAGCAATCCGGTCGCCACGGCAGCGGCGCAGGCCGCTCTCGAGGCGAACGAGAAGAACAGCACCACGCTGCGGGACCAGCGGTCGGCGAGTACGCCCGCGTACCCGGAGAACACGACGTACGGCACGAATCCCAGCGCGACCGTCACCGACACCCACAGGCTCGATGACGTCCGGTCGAGCGCTTCGATGCCGACGGCCAGCATCATCATCAGCTGGGCGATGGTGCCCGCCCCATGACCGAGCAGCAGCAGCCGGAAATCACGATGGTGGAGGGCGGAACGGAACGTGGGCGCGGCGTCGGTGCCGGTCCGCCGATGGTTGCTCACCGGTAGACCTCGCGTAGCGGTGCGAAACCGTTGAACCCGACCGACGAATAGGTGGTCGTGTACGCACCCGCCGACTGGAATCTCAGCCGGTCGCCGGGCCGAAGGTCCAACGGCAGCCGGTAGCGGTTCTTGCGGAAGAGCACGTCGATGCTGTCGCAGGTCGGGCCGGCCAGCACCGTCTCGCCCGCCTCGCCGATCAACGGCGACCCGTCCCTGCGGGCCTCCAGGCGGTAGCGGATGCTCTCCCCGTACGCCTCCGCCAGGCCGCCGAACAGTCCGACGTCCAGGTAGACCCATCGGACGCCGTCGCGTTCCGCGACGAGCACCACCTCGGTCTCCAGTACGCCGGCGTCGGCGACGAGGGCGCGCCCGGGCTCGGCCATCACCTCGGGCGGCTGCGCTCCCAGATGCCGGGCCAACGATGCCATGATCGTCGCGCCGTACCGATCGTCGAACGGCGTCGCGTCGAGCGTTGCCGCAGGAAACCCGCCACCGATATCGATCACCGCCAGGTCGCCCCCCGCGGCGCGCAGGCCGGCCCGCAGTCGCGCGGCCGCGGCCAGCGGAGGGTCCCAGGCATGCGGCCGGCGCTGTTGGCTCCCGACGTGGAATGCCACGCCGACCGGATGACCGGCGTCGTGTGCCAGCGCGAGCAGGTGCCCGGCTTCCGGCTCGGGGCAGCCGAATTTTGATCCCAGCGCCCAGTCCGCGCCGGCGCCGGAGGTTGCCAGCCGGACCAGCACCGTCGCGCGGGGAGCCAGTGCGATGATCTTGGCGAGCTCTGGCCCGCTGTCAACGGTGAACCGCCGCAGGCCGTGGGCTGCTGCGTAACTGATGTCGGCAGCCTTCTTGATGGTGTTGCCGTACGACATCTGCTGAGGTTTGCCGCCGATGTCGAGCACCGCGTCGAACTCGCCCGGGCTGGCGACGTCCCATTGGCAGCCCAGCTCCAGCAGGGCTGTCAGGACCGCCGGTGCTGGGTTCGCCTTCACCGCGTAGTGCAGCTGAACCCCGGGCAGAGCACCTTGCAGGACGAGGTACCGCTGACGGACCAGTTCGGTGTCGACCGTCAGCACCGGAGTGCCGGGTGCGGACGCCTGCGGAGCTGCCTGCACCGTGGGATCGGTCAGCGCCACGGGATCGGTGAGCGCCACGGTCGTTGCCATGTTCCCCCCTGCTGGCAAGCCGGCCGCCCGTCAGCGCGCACGTTGGCTCTTGACGGAGTAACGGCGGCGCGCGCAGATACCGGCATTTCGCAAGAAACTGGTCACATTCTCCACGCCGGAGTCAACCCGGCATAGGGCCGGCGGTGTAGGGGCCTCGCGGACGTGCCGTCGCGGAGCTGCCACAGTCGGGGAGCTTCCGCAGTCAGGGATTACTGTCGTTTCCGGTGGGCGGTTGGCCGGTCAATCGGTCCCGCGACGGCGAAGCGGAGGTCGGCGTGCGCGTCAGATTCATCCTTACCCCACCGGTTGTGGACCAGCAGGCCACGGCAGAACGTGAACAGCACGCTGTGCAATACACACCTGTGCAGTACACGCCAGTGCAGTACACGCCAGCGCACTACACGCCCGCCGGCGCTGCGGCGGGCGATCCGGTGGGCGCGGGTCATGCCGCCCAGTGGACGGTTGCTCCGACCACGGCAACCATGCCGACCCGCCCCGATACGGGCGGCCGGGCGGCCGTCGTCAGTGATCACTCCGTCGACGAGTTACCGGCGCTGCTGGCCCGGGACGACGGGCTGGTCTGGGTGGACGTCCCCACCTGGGACGACGAGGCCCAGCAGGTGCTGGCCGAGGTCTTCTGCTTCCACCCGCTGGCGATCCAGGATTGCATCGCGCGTAATCAGGTGCCGAAGGTCCATGTGTACGCCGCGTACCTGTTCCTGGTGCTGCACGCGCCGGAGGGCGGCAAGGACGGTCATGTCCACTTCATCGAACTCGACCAGTTCGTCGGACCGAATTACCTGGTCACGGTGCATGGACCGATCAATGCGGCGGCCGACCCGGCGGTGATGACGGTCGAAGTCGAGTCGTTACTGCACCGTCTCGAGGCGGGCCGCCTGATCCCGGCCGCCTCCTACGACCTGTCCCATGCGCTGGCCTCGGCGTTGAGCGGCAGGCTGCGGAACTTCACGGCTCGGCTGACCCAGGACGTCTGGCGTCTCGAACAGCGGGTGACGGCAGGGCATCTCGGCGATCCGGAACAGTTTCTCGAGGAGATGTTCCGGGCCAGGCACGGGCTGCTGACGGTCAAGACCATGGCAGCGCTGAGCCGCGAGGTCTACGCGCGGATGGCCAAGATCCACATCTTCGGCCACGACCGCGGCCAGTTCTTGCTCGAGGACACCGTCGACCAGTTCGACCGGCTCCGGGCGATGGCCGACGGGCAGAAGGACTACCTGCAGGGCACGATCGAGTTCTACCAGGCGCGCACCAACACGAAGATGACGATCGCCGCCGAGCGGCTGGCGGTGATCGCGGCGGTGACCCTGCCGATCACGGCCCTGTCCTCGATCCTGGGCATGAACGTCATCGTCAACGATGAAACCCATTACGGGCAGCTGGCCGTCGCGCTGCTGATCATGATCGTGATGTCGACCTCGCTGTTGATCTGGGCCAAACGAAAGGGCTGGTGGTAGGCCGTTCGGCACTCGGGCCGACCGGTGGTGGTGGTGCCCGGTGGTGATGCGGAGATGATGCCCGGGTCGCCCGAGACCGCGCGGGGCGTCAGTCGAGCTTCGCGATCCGCCGCAGCCGCTCCCAGCGGCCCGACTCGTACTCGGTGAACCAGCTGTCGGAACCGAGCAGCTCGACCGCCGCCGCCGCGTGCTGCTGTGCCTCGTCCGGCCGGCCGGACGCCAGGCACAGCTCGGCGATTTCCTCCTGGACGTAGCCGTCGGGCGGTCCCTGCTCCACGAGCTGCTGCTGGATTGCCATGGCCTCGTCGAACCGGGCCAGCGACCGCAACGCCCGGGCGACGGCCCAGCGGGCCACCCGCACCTGTTCGGCGGTGCCGTGCGTCTCGTAGGCGTACTGGGCCGCCTCGAACTCGGCCAGCGCCGCGGCAAAGTCACCGGCGTCGTGGCGCGCCCAGCCGGCGTTGTTGTGCAACGAACCCGCCCACCGCCGGGTCCGCGGGTCGGTGGACGTGCTGACCTGTCGCAGCGCTTCGTTGGTCCAGTGCTCGGCCCGGGCGCGGTCGGCGATCGCCAGCATGTGTGCCGCGTCGACGGCCAGGAAATCCTCTCCTGCGCTGCGGGCCACCTGCAGGGCCTGCGCGAACAGCTCAACCGAGTCGGCCGGTTTCCCCGACGAGTTGAGGACGCGACCGCGTTCGAGGGCAACGCGGATCACCACGATGGGGGGCGGCGGGGTTGCCGACGGCCCGGATTCGGCCTGACTGCCGGGCTGACCTCCCTCGGCGTCAGTGGCGGGCTCGGCGTTCTCGATGCCGGCCACTACCGCGTCCAGAATCTTCAGAGCATCGTCGTACCGTCCCTGCAGACCCAATGCCCGCGCGAGCTGGGTCTGCACCTCGGCTCGCGCGGTCGGTGGCAGGTCGCCGGTCCCCAGAAGCGACTCGAGTCTGCGCTCCGAGGTTGCCGGGTCGTCGAAATCCCACAGCTCGTCGAGCTGTCGCGGGTCGAACCTGTCCGCCTGCAGACGTGCGGCTTCAGCGGTCAACTCCTCAGCGGTCAACTCGTCAGCCGGTGTCATGTGATGAGTATGCGGTCGCCATCAGCCCGACGCGGCGGATACCGCGGGCGCACCGAATGCCGTGGCGACGACCGACCGCCGGTTTACCGGCGGCGCGACGGCGAGGAATACTCGTCGACCGGCTCGTCCTCGTCCTCGTCGGTGTAGTACGAGGAGTACGGATCGTCCTCGTCGTCGTCATCGTCGACAACCGGGGGCGGGGATTGGTACACCGCCCCACCCGTGAGTTCGCGCTGCAAGGCGTTGACGTCGATCGACGAGGTGTGGTACTTGAGCTCCCGCGCGACCTTCGTTTGCTTAGCCTTCTGACGGCCACGCCCCATGGCGGACCCCCTTGCAGTAAGAAGCGGGGCGGCCGATGACGGCGGCCCCGGAATCAGGTGTGTGTCGTGCCGTCAACAGTACAGGTTCAGCGGTCGTGCTCCCACTCCCACCTGTCGGCATTCGGGGCGTTTCCGGCGCCCTCTCCCGACCTGGGTTGATGCCGGGTCGGTGCGTCGAGCAATGGTGGCAGCGACGCGCCGGTCCGTCCCCACGCCGTGACCGCAACAGCGCTAAGGGGGACGCTAGAACACGTCGGGGGCGAGTTCCACCGTGCCGACCGGGACCCCGCCTCCCAGGACCGCTCCGGTGCCCATCTCCTGAAGAAGCTGCTGGGCCTCGCTGGGCAGGCCGGCCCGATCGACACCGGGCGCCGGGTCGGATCCGGTGCCGGTCCTGCGACCGCTGCCCAGCCCGAGTCTGCGCAAGCCGCCGACCAGCACAGGCATCCGGGCCCGGTCTCCACCGTCGGCGATCTTCACAGCGACGCAGCGGCCGTCGGGCAGCGCGGCACAGTGCACACCTTCGGCGCCGCCCTTCACCAGCAGCCCGGGAAAGGCGCGCATCAGCAGGGTGTCGTCCCGTCCGGTGCCGCCCACCATCTCCGGGTACTCCCGCATGGCGCTCGCCACCAGGTGTTCGGGCGTGCCCGCCGGCGCGGCATTCACCCGGCCGAAGGCGCGGGCCAGCGCCTCCAGCGGGATTGCGAAGAGCGGCGCGCCGCAGCCGTCGATGCCCACCGCGGTCGGCGTCTCGTCCGACAGCCGGGACACCGTCTCGGCCACCAGTCGCTGCAGCGGATGCTCGGGGTCGAGGTAGTTCGAGGTGTCCCACCCCTGGGCCACGCAGGCGGCCAGCATGCCGGCGTGCTTCCCGGAGCAGTTCATGTAGATCCGGCGCGCTCCACGGCCTTCGGCGATGACCGCGTTCCGGGCCACCTCGTTCAGCGGAAGCGCGGGCGGGCACTGAAGGTCGTCCTCGGTCAGCCCGGAGCGCTCCAGGATGGCCAGCCCCCGTTCCACGTGTCTGGGTTCGCCGGAGTGCGAAGCCGCCGACAGCGCCAGGTCCTCCCCGGCCAGCGGCGCGCCGCTGGCCAGCATGCTGACCGCTTGAAACGGTTTGTTGGACGACCGCGGGAAGACCGGAGTCCAGACGTCACCCCGCTGGTGCTGCACCCGTCCGTCAGGGCCGGTGATGACCACGGAGCCGAAATGCGACCCCTCGTGAAAGCCGGACCGGAAGACCCGGACCAGTTCGGCATAACTTCTCGACACGCGCTCGTTCACCACTGGTCTCGAAATCTCTTTCCGGGTACGCCCGCGCGCAGGCCCGCGGCGGGAACTGGGTCAACCCACCCGCCACCAGGTCCTGGCTGCTGTGGCGTCGAGCGGTGGGCGCCCGGCCAGCCGCGCCAACCCGCCGGCTCGTGCCACGAGCGCCGCATCGTCCCGCCCGGCGGTCCGTGGATCGTCGGTGAGATCTTGCCGTATCGGATTCGCCGGGGTGTCGGCGGTGCCGACGCGTAGGTGCGCGCCGACGGCGAGGGCGGCGAAAAGCACCGTCAGCCCTGCGTGGCCCCGGCCGGCCAGGCTGACGTGATGCGAATGTTCGCGGTCGATGCGGACCACCTCTGCGACCAGATCGACGTCGTCCAGCCCCTCGTCGAGCACCACCTCGGAGAAGTCCGACGGCATCCGGTCCACCAGTTCGGCCGCCGGATGATCCGGCGCAATGGTGATCACCAGGTCCGTCTGCCGGCGCAGACCGGCGACGACCGCAACGATGTCCTGTTGATCGGACGCCAGGTGAATTCGGGTGGCGCCCACCTGTTCGGCGTCGATGGCCGAGCGCAGCAGGTGGCTGAGCGTGCCGGCAGCGGGCGCAAGGGTGATCAAGGTGCCCAGCCGGCGTGCCTGGTCCGGATGGTCGGGGCGACCCGACGGATCAGCCATCGGCCATCAACGTCCGCAGCACGGACGGATCGATGTTGCCGCCGCTGACCACCGCCACCGCACGACCGGCGGGGAGCTGGTCCCGGTGATGCAGGAACGCCGCCGTGGCGACTGCTCCGCTGGGCTCGGCGACCAGCCGTGCCTGCAGGATCAACCGCCGGGTGGCATCGGCGATCTCGTCCTCGCTGACCGTGATGATGTCGTGCACCTGCGTGCTGATGTGCCGCCACGGCAATTCGCCGACGCCGAAGGCGCGCAGCCCGTCTGCCATGGTGCGCGAGGTGTCGGCGGGGGACCAGGCTGTCCGCCGCCCGGTCCGCAGGGACTCGGCGGCGTCACCTGCCAGTTCGGGCTCCACACCGATCACCTTCGCATGCGGCAGCAGCGCGCTGATCGCCGCCGCCACACCGGAGATCAGCCCGCCGCCAGAGACCGGGACCAGCACCACCGCGACGTCGGCCGCGTCCTGGCTGATCTCCAGCCCCACCGTGCCCTGACCGGCGATCACGTCGGGGTGGTCGAACGGTGGGATCAGGGCCTTGCCGGTCTGCTCGACCAGTTCGGCGGGTCGGGAGAACCGTTGCTCCAGCGGAACCAGTTCGACGGTCGCGCCGAGATCGCGGGTCGCCTGCACCTTGCGCGGGGAGGCGTTGTCCGGGATGACGATGTGGGCGTCGATGCCGAACGCCCTTGCCGTGTAGGCGACGGCCTGCGCGTGGTTGCCAGAGGAGTGCGCGAGCACGCCGCGCGCCCGCACATCGGGGTCAAGCCGGGAGATTGCCGTGACGGCACCGCGGATCTTGAACGCCCCGATCGGCTGGAGGTTCTCCGGCTTGAGCCAAAGGCCGGGCCAGGGCGACGCCAGCAGCGGGGTGCGAACCGCATACGGCGCAATGAGTTCGGCCGCCTGCAGGATCCGGTCAAGACCAACCAGTTCCTGCTCCGCGGCCGGCCCGGTGCCTGAGCTGCTCATCGGATGCTCACCAGGCCTAGCCACGCCGGATGTCGCGCAGCGCCCGCCTGTCGATCGCGGACACCGGCGTCGACTGGTCCGGCTCGTCCGCGAGATCCGCCGGGTCTATGGCGGCATCGACCGAACCGGCCATCAGTGCTGTCGCGCTGTCCATCCCGCGCTTGACGAGCGCAAGGGCGATAGGCCCGTCCTCGTGGTGCTGCGCGACCGTGCCAACCCGGCCGACCACGCGTCCCTGAGCAGTCGTCACCGCGTCGCCGGTGATCGGCAGGCGGTCCGCGGACCCGTCCAGGTTCAGCATCACCAGTCGCCGCGGGGGGCGGCCGAGGTTGTGCACCCTCGCGACGGTTTCCTGCCCGCGATAGCAGCCCTTCTCCAGGTGAACAGCCGTGTGCAGCCAGGGAACTTCGTTGGGGATGGTGCGTTCGTCGGTGTCCAGTCCCCAGCGCGGGCGGCGGGTCGGGATGCGCAGTGCGTCGGCGGCCCAGCTGCCCGCCGGTACGGCGCCGGCGGCGATCAGCGCGGCCGCCACCCTGGGTAGTTCGGCCCTGGCCACGAACACATCGAGACTGTCGGTCGTGGTGCGGACGAAACCTGCTGTTGCGATCGGCACTGCACGACCCGGTGCTGGCGCTGAGACGCCGAGGACGTGCTGCACCACCGCTGCCGACCGCGGGCCGATGAGGGCCACCTGCGCGAGGTCACCGGACGCGTCGCCGACCTCGACCTTGGACCAGAAGCGCATCGAGTCCAGGTATTCCCGCAGCGCAATCGCGGCGCCGGGCTCGGTGTCCAGGTAGGTCACCCCGCCGATCTCGGTGACCCAGGCGTGGTGCTCCACGTGGCCTTGCGGGGTGAGAATCAGCGCCTGCGTCGCGTCGCCGTCGCCGAGCGTGGACAGGAACTGGCTGGTCAGGGTGTGCAGCCAGGTGAGCCGGTCGGGGCCGGACACGCTCAGCATCCCCCTGTTCGACAGGTCGATCAGGATGGATCCGGTCAGGGACGCGCGCTGCTCGCCGATCGGGTCGCCGTAGTGCCATGCCGTTCCGTTGTCGAACCCGCTGGCCGGCACCGCGCCGGGGAGCCCCAACAGCGGAGACGGACCGTTCGATGCTGGGGTCGATGTGGCTGGGGTCGATGTGGCTGGGGTCGATGTGGCTGGGGTCGATGTGGCTGGGGTCGATG
>Ga0209584_10000023_pt1 | contig 32417 bp, 30 predicted proteins | sample NGEPerD_FD_184507 | JGI IMG/M metagenome (GOLD analysis project Ga0209584, IMG submission 184507) | Arctic peat soil microbial communities from the Barrow Environmental Observatory site, Barrow, Alaska, USA - NGEE PermafrostAB12-D... | ecosystem: Environmental > Terrestrial > Soil > Wetlands >...
CTACGGCGCTGAACGGGCCCAAGGCTTCGCCCGCTGCATCCGCGAAGGAGCCAGCGGTGGTTGCGCCGAAGGCGCCGCGCGTGACAGCCGGGCCCAAGGAGCCGGCGGTGGTTGCGCCGAAGGCGCCGGTCGTGGCAGCCGCGTCCAAGGAACAAGCGGTGGTTGTGCCGGAGGAGTCAGCGGCGCAAGTAGCGGCGAAGCCGACGTCCTCGCCACGACCTGGGGATGCTGAACTGGACGCAGCCTTTGGTCCGGATGCCGAGTCTGCGACGCTGCCGAAGGAGCCGGTGGCGGTGAAGGAGCCAGTCGCGACAGCGTCGGCGACGAAACCGGCCTCGGTGCAGCCGGAGGAACCGGCCAAGCCGATCGCGCCGGACCGACGAACCCGGCCGATTGCCCCCGACGACGTGATCGATGACTTCGTCAAGCGACTGGACGAATCGGAGAATCCGTTCGAGCTAAATATCGGAAAGAAACGGGCACAGCAGATCGCCAGCGGCGAGAAGAACTTCCCGTTGGACACACCGAGCACCTTCGACGTCGACGAACCACTGGCCGTCGGTGCCGAGAACATCAAGCCGAGCCGCGCTGTGACCCGCGCGTTGGACCCGCACAACCGCCAGTTGCTCGATTCACCCACCAACCGGCTAACCAAGCACCTCCGGGAAGGCACAGCCGACGTGGCCCGTCACCGGACGCGACTCACGCCGGTCTCGGTAAAAGCCGATCCGAACGCGATCATCACCCGCCGGTTCGACGAAGTCGTGGAGCTGAACCAAATCTTTGACGAGGCGGTCAGGCGCGTCGGCAACAAGGGATCGTTGACGCCCACTGCTCTCAAGGCCGCCATCAACCACAACCTGCGCGACATCATCAAGAATGGCAGTACGCCCGCCGGGGCTGCTGTCCGCGACGCCCTGCGCGATTTGGGTTTCGCCTATGTCGAGCGTCGCGGGTTCGTCATGGTGAAGGCGACCCCATGAGACCCCATGAGCGCCCCGGCTGAACACGCAATTTCCCACCGTTGCTAGAAACTTGCGAGATCCCGATCAAAAGGTGTTGTCTACGGCGCTGCTGCTTCGGCCCATTCGTGGGCTGCGTGAGGTTCCCCCGGTACAGCGGAACAGTTGGTCCCGCCTACTCGGAGTGAGAGCGGGGGTACTGCCGTCAAAGTGCCGCTGGTCACGTAATTCCCCAGGGTGGGGATCACGTAATTCCCCAGGTGGGCCCTGCGTGGTCAGGTCTACCCGGCGGCAGGAGTGTCGAGTCGGCGCGCCCGGGACTCTTGGGGTCAGAACATCGTAGGCATCCCAGTCGACCCGGGGGCGACCGCGGCTGCCGACCGCGCACGCCACCAGATACTCCGCGAGCATTCCCCTGACGGCGTTGGAACGCAGATTAGACAGCGCCCACGCCCAGAAATCCCGAACGGTCGCCGACGCCCCCGCGATGACCTCAGCGCCCGTCAACAGACCAGGCGGCGGAGGTGTGATCCACGGGCCTTCGACCATGATCTCGAGCATGCCGCCACTGGCACCAGCCCGGCACTCCTGCCCACCAGCGCGCCCTTTGGGCTTGCTTGAGCCGGTTGCGTGGCAACACGCCAGTCCGGTTCTTAGGGGGGACGGGCGCAGTAATGCGCCCGTCCTACCCGGCCCTTCCCGGAGCCGGCGTGGTATGAAACCGTGACAGGCATGGATGGAGACGTCGTCGGTGATCGTGGTGGCCAGTGGGTCGGAGGCCGAGCAGATGCTGCTCGCCGGAGACATCGGCTGCCCTGGATGCAGCGCGACGCTGCGTCCGCACGGCCACGGCCGTACCCGCATCCTCCGGGGTGTCGGGGCGCAGCGGGTCACCCACACGCCCCGCAGAGCCAGGTGCGGTGACTGCGGACGCACCCAGATCCTGCTGCCCACCGAGCTCACCGTCCGGCGCGCCGACACCACCGAGGCCATCGGAAACGCCTTGGTAGCCAAGGCCAACGGTGCCGGGCACCGCACCATCGCCGCGACCCTGGATCGCCCGGCATCAACCGTGCGCCGCTGGCTTCGCGGCGTCCGCGGCGCACATGCCCAGTGGCTGTACCACCAAGGCGTGCAGAAAGTCGTGACCGTCGACCGGGACCTGCTCACCCGACTGGCCGCACAGCGCACCCCGCTCGGATGGGCGCTGAACACCCTGATCGGCGCCGCCATGCACTACCGGCACGTACTCGGGCTGACCTACCCGCTGTGGTCGTTGATCGGGACCTTCACCCGCGGGCACCTGATCGCACCCAATCGGCGGACCTGAAATCCGGTCCCGCGCTGTCCTTGCGCGCCCTCAACCGACCGTCACCGTGCCGATAAACCCTGGACAGGTCGAATCGGACCGCCGTCACTTCGCGGCGATCGGCGTCACCGTGCCGACCAGACCCGCAAAACCCATCCGCATTCTCGATGACGGCAACATCGGCAGAATCGCCGACGCTCAGCAGCCCATTCCGGGACCGACACTTCCGGGACTTCATCCGAACCGGCAGGACGCACATGCTCGCCGCAGACGAGTCCTACACCCACCCCTCGACCAGTTCCGCGGCGCGGCGGTTCAGCTCATCGGCGCGCCGCTCGACGTCGGCGAGCACATCGATGATCCCGGACAGGTCTTGTAGATCCTGACGGCGGCGGTCCCATGCCGCCGTTGCGTCTGCCGCTCCGTAGGCAGCTCTCGGCGCCGCTGTGACTGGTCGGCTCTCCGGCGCGGACGTCTCCGGCTCCGGGTCGGGATCAACAGGTAAATCGCGATGCGCGCCGAGATCCCCGGCCAGCAGGTCCCGGGTGCGGCGGGACAGCGAGTGCGGGGTCAGGGGCTGCAGCGGGAACGGTTCGTATCCCCATTGGTTGATCGGTGGCAGCAGCGGCACGCACATGGTCGCCGCACCGAGGACCGGTCCGGGGTGGCACACGTGCGGGGAGCGGTGGTCGACCGGGTGCGTCTTCTTCAGGGCGCCGGCGATCGTGCGGGTGCTCAGGTGGGTCACGGCCAGGTCCAGGATTTTCAGCCACCGGACGATCGCGCACGGGCCGCACAGCTCCACGTCGTCGGTCGAACGAAGCGTCCACTCCCCCGCCGCCGACCGGCTCGCACCGACGCCGTCCGCGATGGAGATGTCGCCGGCGGTGAGGGTGGCGAGGTGTCGGTAGGGCACCCCGGCCAGTTGGGACAGCACCACCAGGCAGCGGTCGCGGCGGCCGAACATGCCCTGGGTCCAGCCGTGGGAGGGCAGCCCGCACCGCCACCGCCTCCCCCGGGCGCTCGTGTCCGTGGGCGGTGTGGTGGTGGTCGATGGCGCTGACCCGGCGCCGCCGGGTGGCCGGCGCCGCCGGACAGCTGTCGAGGAAGTCGACGACGGTGTGCGGATCCGCCGGCAACGCCGGGAGGCCGTTGACGGCAGTGGTCGGTGAACAGCGCCCAGTCGGACGCGTAGGCGGCGCGGGTCCGCGCCGACAACACCCTCGCCGGCGCAGCGGTCCCGATATCGGTCGTGGTGGTCATGACGGGGTCAGAGGCCCAGGCGGGTGACGGCGTTGCCGACCAGCGGGGCGTGTTCCCGGGCGTAGACCTCGAGCATCACCGGGGAGCGGTGCCCGGTCTGCCGCATGATCGCGTGCGCGTCCGCGCCGGCCCGGAAGGCCTCGGTGACGAACCCGGCGCGCAGCGAGTGCCCGCCGAGCTTGTCGACCTGGGCGGGGGTGAACCCGGCGGCGGTCGCGCGGCGCTGGATCATCTCGTTGATCGCGTTCCCGGTCATCGCGGTGGCCCCGATCGCGCCGGTGGCGTGCACCCGCGGGAACAACGCCCGGGCCGGGTCGGCCGGTTCATGGAGCCGGGCGCCGCGGCAGCAGTGCTGCGGCTCGTTCTCCTCCTCCGCTTCTCCCCCACCCAAGCTGGTGGTTTGGCGGCGGAGGACGGTCATCACCGCCCGCCGGCGGCCGTCCGGGTCGGTGGTGTCCCAGGCCTGCAGGATCTGCCGCCACCGCACGTAGGCGCAGGGCGGGCAGGTGGTTGGGTCCCGCCCGTAGGGCAGCGCCTTCACCGTGCCGCGGGCTTCCTGGTCGGTCTTGGAGGTACGGACCCGGACATGCAGGCCGTCGGTCGGGTGCAGGGTGACGTCGGCGAGGGTGAGCGCGACCAGTTCGGAGCGGCGGTGCGCGCCGGCGAACCCCATCAGCAGCAGCGCCATGTCGCGGCGGGCGGCCACCCCCGTCGGCCAGCCGCCCGCCTCCGTCGACAACGACGTCAGCAACAGTCGGATGTCGTCCAGTAACAAGGGTGCGCGCCGGTTCTGTGGGGTGGCCCGGATCCGGCGGATCCCCGACAGCGCGCGGCGGACCACCTCGGCCCGGCCCGGCGCGTCCAGGCCGGCGGCGGTGTGCACCTGGTTGATCGAGGCGACCCACCGGGTCAGCGTCGCGGGGGCGTACCGCCACCTGCCGATACCGGTCTGTTCGGCGGCGGCCTCGGTGACGTAGTGCGCCAGCACGGCGGGGGGCGCCGGCAGCGGGGGGAACCGCCGGCGCCCGGCCCAGCCGGCGAACCGTTCCCAGTCCGAGCGGTACGCCCTCTTCGTCGCAGCCGCGGTGGAGGCCTCGACCGCGTCCAGCACCCTCGCCAGCGCCTCCGCCGGCAGCTGCTGTTCATGATCAACCGCCGGGGCCGGCACGGCAAGAGTCGCGGCCGCCCGGTCAGCCAGCCGCGCCAACCGCGCACTCGGCAGGTCCTCGCGGACAGCAGATGGCGCCGGCTCCGGCGCGTCCCGGCCGGGTCGCGCGGACGGCGGATCAATCGACACGGCGGCCGGGTCGGCGGCGTGCAGGGTGCTGCTCTCCCCCACCGGGCACCTCCCGCGACCTCGGTCGCCGCTAGTCGCGGGTCGGGTTCACCGATGTCCCGTGCCAGACAAGTTGGCACCTGACCCGTGCTCCGGTGCCAGCTTGCTGGCACGGAATCGAACGTTGGTGTGCCAGGCAGATTGGCAGCGCGACCCCGGTGAGGCGGACGTCCGCACCCTGTCCCGTCATCGGTGATGCGCTGCTGTCGTGCCTGGTCACACCCGTTCACAGCACCGGTGCCGACATCCTCCGGCCGCCCGGCGGTGCCAACTTCCCGGCACGGGTGCCAGGTCGGTGCCAAGAAGCTGGCACAGGTGCCGTTTTCCCTGGCACGGGACAAACAGTAGGTGCCGACGGAAAGATCTTGTGGAGGATCGCCGGGATCAGGGGGTAGTCGGTTTCATCGGCCGTTGGGTTACCTCCGATAATTGTTGGTTATGCGAGTTAGCCGCCGCGCCGGGAATGGCCCCGGGTGAGCGGCGACCGACCGGAATTCACATCCACGGCAAACACTTGATGGGGCGAACGTGCACATTTCGTCACGTGACGTCCCGCGCCGCTTTGGTCGCACCGGTCGGCGCGGGCCATGGGCGGGGGTGAAGTGGGGGGTGCCAGCCGGAGGCACCGGCGAGTGTGGCTCGCTGGGTGGCCATCGTGATGTCCGGCTCCCGCCAGAACGAGGTGATCAGGTTTGCCGCTGCTGGTCTCGCCTGCAGCAGCGGTCCGACGTGACCGGCGCCGGGGAGGATGGCCATGGTTCCGTTGCGCAGCTGGGTGGCTGCGGCCTGTGCGGCGGGAATGGTCCACATCGGATCATCGCGTGCGGTGGCGATCAGGGTCGGCGTGTCCAGCCGATCCAGAACCGGGGTGAGGTCAAGTCGACGCAGGCTCAACCAACGGACCGCGTCGTACATGCCGAGGTGGCCGGCGCGTGTAAAGGCGCGCGCCACGATGGCGGCGCCGGCAGGGTCCTCTGCTCGGGTTGCGGGTCCGACGAGCGCGTCCACCAAGGGTCGGAGCACCGGCCGCGGTCCGCCGACCAGGTACAGCGCCGCCAACAACTGGATCCGTCGACGTTCCTTGATAGTGAGCGGGTGGACCGGGGCGCCGATGGCCATCAACGTCCGGCATCGGTCCGGGTGCGCGGCCGCGAACAGGATGCCGACGTGGCCGCCCCAGGCGTTGCCCAGCCAGTCGACCGGCCCGTGAATGCCCAGGTGATCGAGTACGTCGATGGCGGCGCCGACGCAGTCGTCCAGTGAGAACGAGGTCTTCCGCCGGGGATTGGCACCGTGGTTGGGGCCATCGACGAATACGAGCCGCCTGTCGGCGGCCAGGCGTGGCCTGAGCCGGTCCCATGTGCTCGAGTCCACGAACAGGCTATGCCAGAGCAGAGCAGGTGGACCGGATCCGGTGACCTGCACGTGCAGGGGTCCCACCCTGGTGGTGATCCACATTGATGTCGTCGGCGCGGGCTGATCCATGACCGCCTCCAATATGCTTCGGAACTCGAAGCTTCGGTGACCGAAGTATGCTGCGGTGTTGTGCCGACGTCAAGAGACCTGTCCCCGGACCGCCTTGCGATCGGGCAGCTGCTGGGCCGACTGCTGCGGGAGTTCCGGGCTGAACTTTTTTCCCCGGCGAGCGAGCACGGTTACGCCGACCTACGCGAACCTCATCTGCACATCTTCGGCAACGTAGGCATCGACGGAATACGGCTCACGGACCTGGCGACCCGGGCGCAATTGAGCCTGGCCACCACCTCTGAACTCGTCAGCGATCTGCAACGGCTGGGTTATCTCGAGCGCCGCCCTGATCCCGCCGACCGGCGAGCGAAGTTGATCTTTCCCACCACCCGCGGCCGCCAGGCGCTTGACGACGCCGGCAACCGAGTCGCCGAAATCGAACAACACTGGCGAGACGTTCTCGGGGGACATCTCTTCGACGACATGTGCACGACCATGCAGGACTTGGTGGATGTCCTGCACGTGCGGGCGGACGAGCCAGATGCCTGACAAGCACGCCTCACCGATGCCAAGCGCCTGCACAGACGGCCCCCGATCACGAGCAGCCAGCTCCGGCGAAGGATGCAGTAGAACCGCTACTCCCCCAGCCCGATGACACGATGTTCCGGCGTGCCGTCCGCGGGAAAGCGTCACCCGACGATTCGGCCGACGCCACGCAGTTGATCAAGAGCGGCGCGCCGATCGCCTTCCCCACGTGCGGCTCTCAACCCGACCGGCCGTGACCGCCGAGAGCTGATGCGCCTCGCCGTGGCGTGCGTGTGGTTCTAGGGACTGCGCTGAAGGCGAGTCGAGGCCGCGCTGAGTCACACTGGATGGATGAGCAGTCACCCCCCTCGCCGCATCGCCGGTCTGGTACCGGCCGTGGTCACCACCGCCGGCCTCACCGCTGCCTTGGCCACCCTGACCGGGCTGACCCGGGCCACCCGAGGGCTCCCGGAAGCTCTCGGCGCCGGGTCATCGCAGATCGGCCCGACGGCAGCCAGGTCGCCGCACTTCGCCGACGGCACGTTCCACAACACCGAGCCGAGTCACGTGCTCGCACCCGGTGACGCGGTCTCGATGATTCCCGCGCTGATCCGGCACCGGGGCGCCGGGCGCCCGTCGGGACCCGTGCCGCTGATCACCGAGCGTCCCGCCGCCGCGGCGGGCGAGCTGGCCGTCACCTGGCTCGGTCACGCCACAGCACTGATCGAGGTCGACGGCCGGTATGTGCTGGCCGACCCGGTGTGGGGCGAGCGGGTCTCGCCGTCGCCGGCGATCGGCCCCGCGCGGATCCACCCGGTGCCGCTGCCGATCGCGGACCTGCCCGTGCTCGACGCCATCGCGATCTCACACGACCACTACGATCACCTCGACCTGCCCACCGTGCGCAGCCTGGTGTCGTCCCAGACCGCGCCGTTCCTGGTCCCGCTCGGGATCGGGTCACACCTGCGCGGCTGGGGAGTGCCGGAGAACCGCATCGTCGAACTCGACTGGGACGAGCAGCACGTCATGGGCGATCTGACGCTCACCTGCACCGAGTCCCGACACTTCTCCGGGCGAGGACTGAAACGCAACCCGACGTTGTGGTGCTCGTGGTCCATCGCCGGCCCGCGGCACCGGGTCTACTTCGGAGGGGACACCGGCTACACCGCGGCCTTCGCCGAGATCCGCAAACGGTACGGCCCGTTCGACATCACCGTGCTGCCCATCGGGGCCTACGGCGACCAATGGCCGGACATCCACCTGAATCCCGAAGAGGCGGTGGCAGCACACCAGGACCTCGGCGGCGGACTGTTCATCCCGATCCACTGGGCGACCTTCGACCTGGCCCTGCATTCCTGGGCCGAACCCGTGGAACGGCTGCTCACCGCGGCCGGGTCGGCGCAGGTGGCGGTGCCGCGACCTGGTGAGCGGGTGCTCGGGAATGAGCCGCTCAGCCCCGACGGCTGGTGGCGCCGGCTGAGCTGACCTGAGCTGAGCCGTGGACTACCAGATCTGCACCCGATCGGCCGGATCCAGCCACAGCCCGTCACCGGGCCGCACCTCGAAGGCCTGATGGAATTCGTCGAGGTTGCGCACCACCTGGTTGCACCGGAATTCCGCCGGTGAGTGCGGGTCAAGGGCCAGCAGGCGCACTACTTCGGCGTCCCTGATCTTGGTTTGCCAGACCCGCGCCCAGGACAGGAAGAACCGCTGCGTCCCGGTCAACCCGTCGACCACCTCCGGTTCGGCGCCATTCAGCGAGATGCGCCAGGCCTGGTAGGCGATGCCCAGACCGCCGAGGTCGCCGATGTTCTCGCCGACCGTCAACGCGCCGTTCACGTGGTTGCCGGGGGTCTGTGCGGGTTCGAGCACGTCGTACTGCGCGATCAGCTTCTTCGTCAGCTGGTCGAACGCCTCCCGGTCGGCGGGGGTCCACCAGTCGTGCAGCGCACCGCGACCGTCGTACTTCGAACCCTGGTCGTCGAACCCGTGGCCGATCTCGTGCCCGATGACGGCTCCGATCGCCCCGTAGTTGACCGCGTCGTCACCCTCTGGGTCGAAGAACGGCGGCTGCAGAATCGCGGCCGGGAACACGATCTCGTTCATTCCGGGGTTGTAGTAGGCGTTCACGGTCTGCGGCGTCATGAACCACTCGTCGCGATCGACCGGGGTGCCCATCTTCGCCAGCTCCCGCTCGAGCTCGAAAGCGGCGGCACGCCGGGCGTTCCCGGCCAGATCATCGGGACTGACGACCAGCCCCGCGTAGTCGCGCCACCGCCTCGGGTAGCCGATCTTCGGGGTGAACGCGGCGAGCTTGTCCAGCGCGCGCGCCTTGGTCTCCTCGCTCATCCACGGCAGGTCGACGATGTTGACCCGGTACGCCTCCAGCAGGTTCGCCACCAGCTGGTCCATCCGCGCCTTGGCGGCGGGCGGGAAATGGCGCTCGACGTACAACCGGCCAAGGGCTTCGCCGGCCGCCATCTCGACGAACCCGACGGCCCGTTTCCAGCGCTCGCGCAGCTGCGGGGTGCCGGACAGGGTGCGCCCGTAGAAGTCGAAGTTCAACTCGACCAGCGCGGCGGGTCCGAACGGCGCGCTCGACCGGATGACGTGCCAGGTCAACCAGTCCCGCCAGGACTCGATGCGGTCGTCGGTGAGCAGCGCGGCCAGCGCGGAGAGGAACTCGGGCTGCCGGATCACCGTCTGGTCCAGCAGCGTCGGCGGTCCGTCAAGGCCGGAGAGCCAGGCGTCCCACAGCGGGGCGGGAAGGAGCTCGTCCAACCCGGCCCGGTCCTTCGGGTTGTAGGTCTGCGTGCTGTCCCGGGAGCGCACCCGATCCCAGTGGCCGGCGGCGAGTTCGGTCTCCAGCGCGATCACCCGCGCCGCGCGGGCCTGCGGGTCGGACACGCCGGCCAGCTCCAGCATGGCCGGAACGACGTCGGCGTAGGCGGCGCGGATCGGCGCCTGCTGCTCGCCGGAGTAGTACGACTCGTCGGGCAGCCCAAGACCGCCCTGGTAGATGTTCAGCACGTAGCGATCCGGGTCGGCCGGATCCGAATCAATGTTGATGGCGAACGCGCCGCCGATCCCGTCGCGCTGCAACCGACCCAGTAGCCGCAGCAGGCTCTCGACGTCGGTGACACCCTCCACCAGTGCGAGCTGCTCTCGGATGGGGGCGGTGCCCAGCCGCTCCACGGTGTCGGTGTCCATGAAGCTCCGATACAGGTCGCCGATCAGCTGCTCCGGTGAGCCGACCGGGGCGGCCAACGCTGCGGCCTCTTCGACGATCGCCTTGCTGTCCGCCTCCGCTGTGTCCCGCAACCGGTAGAACGCCCCGTCCATCGAGCGGTCCTGGGGGATGACGGCCTTCGCCAGCCACGTGCCGTTGACGTGCAGGAACAGGTCGTCCTGCACCCTGGCGGTGACGTCGGCGGCCAATTCGGAACCCTCGGCGGAACTCTCGGTGGGCACGGCGGTCATGCGAACTCCTTCGGATCGATTCCGCACAAGACGCTACCTGCGGGCTCGGCGGGTTCGATCTCCGGTGGCCGGATGCCCGGGCTCGTGGTGTCGGTCGCTCAGCCGGACGTCGCGTCCAGGTGCTGCAGCAGATCGTGGGCGGCGATCTCGACGTCCTTGTGCCGCCATTCGGCGGCGCGGTAGACGCAGGCGATCAGCCCGGTCCGGTGGATACGGCGGAAATCCCCGTAGACGAACGCGTACCGCGCCTTGGTCTCGTCCTTGGCGCCGTCCGTCAGCCCGAGGTGCCAGGCCGCGTAGTCGTCCCAGCCGTGCGACTCGAGATAGGCATTCTGCGCGGCGGCGTCGGGCTGGACGTCACCCCAGTCACTGTCCAGTACGTACTGCTCGGCGTCGATCAGCTTCTCTTGGCCTGATCCACCGCACGCTGGTTCAGCAGGTATTTCGCCACGACGCTCACCCTAGGTTGGCCGGGCGTCCGAGTGTCCGCAGACCCTGCGGTCGGACTCTCTGCCCGGTCGTCGACGTGGTGGTGACAGTGTCGGGGCTCCACGCCGGATCGCGCCCGCTCAGTCCGATCGCCCGGTCCAGCAGCGGGGCGTCTTCGGGCACCGGCACCACCGGTCCGAAAATGGGTTCCCGCTGCGCGGGGTCGGTGGACGCCGCCAGCAGTTCGAAGGAACCTCGCACCGCCGATTCCGCCGGGTCGAACGGCTGGCTGGTGGCGCGGGCGAGATCCCAGCCGTGCACGACGAGCTCGTTCAACGCCACCCGCCCGGCGATCGGCGCCGGGAGCGTCACGCCCCCCGCTTGCGTAATGCCGTCCCATGCCGCGGGTTCTCGCCACGCGGCGGCAAGTTCATCGAGCCGCGCCGAGATCTCCGAACGCCACAGTGCCGGCAGGTTCGGGTACGGAGGCGCGTCGCCAACTACTGGTTGATGCGTCACCGGCCCGAGATCAGACGGCAACGCATGCGTGCCACGCTGATGCACTGATCAACACACGCCGATCCGGACAATTCCGGCGGGCTCGCGTGGTGTTGATCAGCGCATCGGGCTTGCGGACGGCTGACCCGCCGTGGCTACCCCGCTAGGACAACCGGCGCGGATCCGCGGGCAGCCGGGGATTGAGCAGGTGCGCCACCAGCGCGGTCCAACCGGTCTGATGGGTTGCCCCAAGCCCCTCCTCGAGTACTGGCGGGTCGATGGCCTCGGGCACGCCCGGTCGCGTGGCCGGACGTCGGGGTCCTACATGGACCCGAACGGGCCGGAGGCGACCCAGATCATGACGTCGTTCTTCCGGCAGCACAGGCTGCCGTACTCGACCAACGGTCCCGACGGTCGAGCCTTCGAGGAGGTCCTCGGCTGACCCGGGTCGGATGGTCGAGTCGGGGGCATGATCGTGCCATGCCGATCCCCACCCGCTCGTTCGCCCACATCCGCCTGACGGTCACCGACATCGATCGATCTAGGGCCTTCTACGACGACGTGTTCGGCCTGCCGGTGCTCATCGAGCTGCCCGCCGACGCCGATGAGGCCACCCGGGAGCAATTGGGATTCCTGTTCGGCGGGGTCATCTACCGGCTCGGGGATTCACTCTTCGGGCTGCGACCGGTGGGTGCTGACCGTTTCGCGGAGGACCGCACCGGTCTGGATCATCTGAGCTTCGCCGTCGACTCCGTCGCGGACCTGGAGGCGGCCGCGTCGATGCTCGAGGACCGCGGCATCACGCACAGTGGGGTCAAGGACATCGGCGCCGGTCATATTCTTGAATTCCGCGATCCCGACAACATCGCGTTGGAATTGTTCGCGCCCAAGCTCGTTTCGCAACGGTGATGGCGGATCTCATGGATCAGCGTGAGCGCGTCGCGGCGATCTTCGACCGCGCCGCCGAGAGCTACGACCGCGTCGGCGTTGACATGTTCCAGCCCATCGCGGCGCGACTCGTCGAAGAACTGCAGCCGAAGGTCGGGGAGCGGGTTGTCGACATGGGCTGCGGGCGCGGCGCGGCGTTATTTCCGTTGGCCGCAGCGGTCGGGCCGACCGGACACGCGACCGGGCTCGATCTGGCCCCACGGATGGTCGCCGCCGCGGCGGCCGAGGCGGCGCAGGCGGGGGTCGCGGTGGAGGTTGTGGTCGGTGATGCGCAGGAGCCCGACCTGCCGGAGCAGTCCTTCGATGCGCTGGCGTCATCGCTGGTGCTGTTCTTCCTGCCCGACCCCGAGGCCGCCCTGCGAGCGTGGCGAATGCTCCTGGTCGACGGCGCCCGGATCGCCGTGTCGACATTCGGCAGCTACGGCACGGCATGGGAAGCGGTCGACGCCGTCTTCGGCCCGTACCTACCGCCTGGGATGCGCGACGCCCGGACCTCGGGGAAGTCGGGCCCGTTCGCGTCCGACGCCGGCGTCGAGCGACTGCTGTCCGACGCGGGATTCGCCGACGTACGGACGGTCAGGGATTCCGTACCCGTGCGGTTCGACGATGCCGATCATTGGCACCGCTGGACGATGTCGACGGGCCAGCGGTTCATGTGGGAGTTGGTGCCCGAAGGTGAGCGGGCTGCCGTCCGGGCGCGCGGATCCGCTGCGGCCGAGGACACCCGGCAGTACAACGCGGACGGCCGGATCGGCTTCGACCAACAGGTGCGGTACACCCTCGGCCGCCGGTGACGCCCGGCTCCTCCGGGGTCTCGAGCTGACGGGACGGCCGCCTCAGCCGCGAGCCTCAAGCAACTTCAGCCAGATCTCGCTGACCGTCGGGTAGGACGGCACCACGTGCCACAGGGTGTCCATCGTTACCCCGCCGACCACCGCGACAGTGGCGGCGTGCACGAGTTCGGCGACGTCGGCACCGACGAAGGTGGCGCCCACCAGGGTGTCCGAGGCGCGGTCCACGACCAGCTTGGCCCTGCCCACGTAGCCGTCCCGCAGCAGCGAGGTGCCGGCGAACCCGGCCATGTCGTGTTCGATGATCTCCACGTCCAGACCCGCTGCGGTGGCGGCCTTCTCGGTCAGCCCGACAGAGGCGACCTGCGGGTCGGTGAAGGTGACCTGTGGGATCTTCTGCTCATCCGCGATGTCCCGGAAGCGCGTGCCGTTCAGTGGCCGGCCCTCGGCGCGAGCCCCGATCACCGCGCCGCAGATCCGGCCCTGGTACTTGCCCATGTGGGTGAGCAGCGCCCGACCGTTGATGTCGCCCACCGCGTAGAGCCACTGGCCGGGGATGCCGACCACCTCGAGATGTTCGTCGGTCGTCACGTACCCGCGGTTGGTGGCGGCATCCAGACCCAGGCTGGCCAGCCCGATGTCGGCGCTGGACGGGGTGCGGCCGGTGGCGACCACGACCTCGTCGACGGTGATCTGCTCTCCGCCGAAGACCACGGTCACCTCGCCGCCGTGGACATGGCCCTCGCCGGTGTACTTCGGTGCGACGCGCTCGACCCGATTCACCTTGCTGCGGGGCACCACTCGGACGCCGCGCCCGGCGAATGCCTGCCGGACCAGCTCGCCGGCGAACGGCTCGTTCTTGCCGAGCAGGCCGGCCGCCGATCCGATGACCGTCAGCTCCTGCACCCCGAGACCGCGCAGCCAGCAGGCGGATTCGCAGGCGACGACCCCGCCACCGATGACCGCCACCCGCCGGGGCACCTCGTGCAGATTGGTGACGTCACGGGAGGTCCAGGGCAGCGCGTCGCGCAATCCGGGCAGGTCGGGCACCGTCGCCGTCGTCCCGGTGGCCAGTACGACGGCGTGCCGCGCGCGCAGCAGCCTGGTTCCACCGCCGGGTTCGGTGACCTCGACCAGCTTCTCGCCGACCAACCTGCCGTGCCCGCGGACCACGTCGATGCCGGTGTCGTTCGCCCACTTCACCTGCGAGGTGTCGTCGTGGTTGCTGGTGAACGAATCCCGCCGGGCCAGCACCGCCGGAACGTCGAGGCCGCGGTCGCCGACGATGCCGGACACGCCCGGCATGTGCCTGGCCGCGTCGAGCACCTCGATCGGCCGGAGCAGCGCCTTGCTCGGCATGCACGCCCAGTACGAACACTCGCCGCCCATCAGTTCGTGCTCGACGATGACGGCCGTGCGGTCGCTGCCCTGGATCGCGTACTGGGCGGCGATCTCACCGGGCGGCCCGCCGCCGATGACGATCACGTCCCAGGTCGTTGCCCTCTCGGAGTTCACCATGAGGGCAGGCTAATCGTCAGTCGCCGCCGCCTATCGGGGTGCGTCGCCTCGTGGGGCGTCGAGCAGCCAGATTGCCGGGCGGCCCGGATCGGGGTCGTAGCGGCACTGCGCGCCGGTGTGCACGGTGTCGCGGAGCAGCCGGGCAAGTGCCGGGTCGTTGGCATCGATGCGGTCCAGCGCCGCCGCGATCGCCTTGCGCACGGCAACCCTGGCCCGTTCCTGCGATGAGCTGAACCGGCGCCGGCGTCCGGCGAGGCCGGTCGCCGCGCACACCTGGTCGAGCAGCGCCTCGCGTTCCAGACGCAGGCGTGCGTGCCGGTTCTCGTCCGCCCAGGATTCCGCCTCGGTCAACTCGGCGTCGATATCGTGCAGCCGCGCTCGGTAGGCGGCCAGCGCCTGGGGGTCGACGAGGTCGCCCGCGTCGGTGTCGTGCACGGTGACCGCCGGATGGCCGGTCGCCGCCGCGGCGAGGTCGAGCGCGCTCACGTCGACGCCGGGACGGCGCAGCAGGTGGGACAGATACTGCAGACCCTTGACGTCCGCTGTCTCGGCCTGCTCCCCGTCGCGGCCGATGATCCACCGGCCCTCGGCGTTTCGATAGAAGTGAATCTGTGCGCGCCCGGTAGCCGCTGATTCACCGGCCCGTTCGCGCCACCAGGTGGCACCGATCCGGGCATAGCACACGACGGTCGCCTGCCGCCAGCGCGTCGCGTCGGGGTCATCGAGCGCCCGATACGCGCGATAGAGGTAGTCGTCGACGACGCCGTGGAAACTGACCGCACCCGCGTTCAGCACACCGCGTCCGGCGTACGGCTCCAGCAGTCGCGCTGCGTCGGCACTGATCTCATCGAGCCCCACCGCGGCGGCGACCTCGACGATCGACGTGACGGTCAGCAGGAAATCGACATCGCGCCGAACGCCGTCCAATCCCGAGCCGGTGAGTTCGAGCGCGAGTTCCCGCGCACGGTCACGACGGCCGGATTGCAGCCAGAACACCGCGGCCTCTGCGGAGACGGACGGTATTCCCTCGCTCGCACCGTAACCTTCGAAAGACTCCGCCTCGCGCACGAGCAGGTCGAGGTCGCCAACTCGCTGGGCCCGGCTCGCAGAAAGGCTGTGCAGCACAGCCGCCACATCGGGTTCACCTACTTGCCCACCCAGCCGTGACGTCAGGTCGATCAGCCGGTCGGCGACCTGGAGATCGGCGACCACCAGGGCGTGCATGGCGCGCCTCGAAGCCGCGAAGAACGCCACTCGGGCCGACCCGGACTCCTCGGCCAAGATGTCGAGGGCGCGCAACTGTCGTTGCACGGCAACAACATCGAGGCATTCCCAGGCAGTGGTCAGGCCCCACAGGTGAGCGGCCAACCGGGGCTCGACTCCGCTCAGGTGTGCCGTCGTGTCCGCAAGCTTGGCGGACAACTGCAGTCGTTCGGAGAAGTCGTCTGGACCCCAGCGCGCCACCAGCGCCGAGTCGAGAGCATCGGCGAGAATCTCGGAATCGCCGAGGCGATCGCCGAGATCCACCGCCTCGACGGCGAACTCCACCCCTCGTGCGGCGTCGCCGCCGTAGACCCACGCCCGCGAGAGCGCTGCGGCCAGCCGACAGCGCATTCCCGGTTCGACCGCGGCCAGGTACGCCTCGTGGATCAGCGCCGGTAGCTGTCCGGGGTGCGCGCCGAACCGTTGCTCGGAGGGCATGGTCAGTGCCAGCGCTGCCATCTGCTCGACGTCACCGGCCGTGCGGGCCTCGTTGAACGCGCCGACGAGCGCCATCCGAGCGTCGGCGACCTTGCCGGGCGCGGGCTCCATGTCCGGATGGTACGACGTGCCGCGCCGGTTCCGAGGCCGCTGTCATCGCCGGATCAGCGCCACCTCGTCGGCGTGGCGGGCGACGTGCGCGCCGTCCCAGTCCCCGGTGCAATAGACCGACAGCTCCGAGATCGAGCCGTCGGCGATGTCGGCCCGAATCAACTCGCGGCAGTACCAGGATTCGCCGTCCTGGTCCCACAACTCCTCGACCTCGATGACGAAACCCGTTGGCGTGGAATCGAAACGGGCTCGCGGGACCAGACCGGGGCCGGGGTGACCGGCCTTGCGCACGGCGACCGCGTCCTCGATGCCCTGCGCCTGCACCCGCCAAAGCGGCATGGTGAAATCCAGGAAGACGTCGGGGGCGAAGAGTCCGTCCGGGACGGTCCCGGTTTCCAGGAACGTGATGACCTTGTCCGCCAGGTCGCGGGCGGTGCGCTCGTCGGTCATGACCGGGTAGCGCAGGTCAGGGGACAAGTCGGTGCGGGTGTTCGGCATGGTGACCTCCGGTGTGGGTTTGAGCCGTCACCAGCAAGGCGTGAGTGCTGCGTGTCACATTGTTCCCCCAGGGGTCACACGTCATCGCCGATTGTGATGCAAGTCGTCAACATTGATCCCAGTGCGGCGCGGCTGGTCGGGAGCCTCGGTCGATCCGATTACTATTCGGCCGACTGCTCTACCAGCACACCGCCCGACGACCAGATGGAAGTCCAGTGACGATTCGTATACAGCAACAGACCCCGACGACGACCAAGATCCAGTTCGTGCTGCCCGACGAGATCCATGAGGGGCCGGTGTCGGCGGTTGGCTCGTTCAACGACTGGCAACCGGGTACTCACCGACTTGTCCGCCGCAGCAACGGCACTCGCAGCGTCACCGTGAGTGTTCCGCGCGGACAGGAGGTTCGCTTCCGCTACCTCGGCGACGGGGGAATCTGGTTCGACGACCCCGATGCGCATGACATCACCCAGGAAGGCTCCTTGGTCCGCACCTGAGCCTTGGCCGTGGGCGCTGCCCTGCCAACCTGCGGGAAGGCGACAAAACCCCTTGCGACACAACGGTTACGATGCCCACACGGACGCATGCACCGCCAGACAGTGGCGCGGTCAACCCATCTCGGCGTACCGCTTGGCCTCCGCGAGGGCCGCGATGAGGCCTGCGGTGTCCAGCCGGGGCAGGTTCGCGGGCGTGTCACGCTGGAACCGCCAGCCCTCGGAGAGCGGTCCGGCGTCGACGACGTCGTACCCGAAGCTGTCGATCAGCGCCGTGACGGCGGCCTTGGCGGCGGCGTCGTCACCGGCGATGGCCAGTGCCCTACGCCCTTGCGTGCCCGACTGCCCCTGTGAGGCCAGGTCGCCCGCACGAATGTGGTTGAACGCCTTGACCACGTGCGAGTTCGGCAGGTGGGCCTGCAGCAGTTCGCTGACGGTCGTCTGTTCGCTGTCCAGCTCTGCGACGTTGCCGTCGCGCCGCGGGTAGTAGTTGTCGGTGTCGATCACGATCTTGCCGGCCAACGGTTCGGCCGGTACCTCGCGGTAGTTCTTCAGCGGGATCGTCACCACCACGATGTCGCCGCGTTCGGCCGCCTGCCTCGCGGTTCCGGCCGACGCTTGCGGACCCAGTTCGGCGATTAGTTCGCTCAGCGTCTCGGGTCCGCGGGAGTTGCTCAGCACCACGTCGTGACCGGCCGCGATCGCCAACCTCGCGACGGTGCTCCCGATGTTCCCGCTGCCGATGAGCCCGATGATCCTTGCCGTGTGAGGAGCAGATGAAGTTGTCATGCCCGTCCGCAACCGACGAACCGGTCCGGATGTTCCGCACGACGGCAGAAAATCGCGTTCCGGGCGGCGCGAGTACCCTGGTTGTCCGGTTCGTGTGCGCTTGCGCCGCGCGCCGACGCCGTCAGCCAGCAGAAGGGTGTGCGTGTCCGAATCCAGCCTCTCCCCTGCCACCGCCCGGTACGGCGGTGATCACCCCGTCGACCAGCCAGGGCGGCAGACCACCGACCTCACCAGCACCGAATCCACCGCCGCCGACCCGGGCAGTACCGGCCACAACAACGCCGACCCCGACCCCGCCGCCGAGCGGGTCGCCGAGGAGCAGGCTCACCTGACCCTGCTGTACCGGCGGCTGGACGCACTGCGCCGGGAGCGGGTGGAATTGCGGGACCGGTACGTGCGGCACAGCGACGGCACTCCCGGTGGCCGGGTGGAGCGGGACGTGGCGTACGCCCGGCATGCGGCTGCGGTGCTGACCCTCAACGCCGCCGAGGACAGGCTCTGCTTCGGTCGCATCGACCACACCGACGGCGAGAGCATGCACATCGGCCGGATGGGCATCTTCGACGACACCGGCGACCACCGGCAACTACTGATGGACTGGCGCGCGCCCTCGGCGCGGCCGTTCTACGTGGCCACCGCGGCCAACCCGCTGGGCATCCGCCGGCGGCGCTACATCCAGACCAGGCGCCGCCGGGTGGAGTCGGTGACCGACGACCACCTGGTGCTGGCCGGCGGCACCGAGGGCGGCTCGTCGACGGCCGGGCTGGCCGGCGAGGCCGCCCTTCTGTCCGCGATTCAGGCCCCACGCACCGGCCGGATGAGCGACATCGTCGCCACCATCCAAGCCGAGCAGGATCGGATCATCAGGGCCGACCGCAACGGCATCCTGGTCGTGCAGGGCGGACCCGGCACCGGCAAGACGGCCGTGGCCCTGCACCGCGCCGCCTACCTGCTGTACACCCACCGCGAGCAGTTGGGTCAGCGCGGGGTGCTGATCATCGGGCCGAACCCGACGTTCCTTCGCTACATCGGCCAGGTGCTGCCCTCCCTCGGCGAGAACGCGGTCGTGCTGTCCACCATCGGGGATTTGTTCCCCGGTGTGTCGGCTCGCGCCGAAGAGGACGCCAGGGCCGCCCGCATCAAGGGCCGAACCGCGATGACGGCGGTGATCGCCAACGCCGTGTTGCACCGGGAATCGATGCCCGGCCGTGCGGTGCGAGTGAAGTTCGACGGTGCTCCGGACGGGGTTCTGCACCTGCATCGCGGACTGCTGAAAGCCGCGCAGGGCCGCGCCTGGCAGTCCAGGCGGCCACACAACCAGGCAAGATCCGTCTTCATCAGGCGGATCATGGACGCCCTGGTGCCTCAGGTTGCCGAACGCCTCGGCCGCGGGCCGGACGGCGAGAGTCTTGCCACCCCGGACGATCTCGACGCGATCCGGCGTGATCTGCTGGAGCACGAGGCGCTGGCCGTGGCCCTGCGCGGCATCTGGCCCGCACTCACCGCCCAACGGCTGTTGGCGGACCTGTTCGCGTCCCCGGAGCGGATCGCCTTTGCGGCAAGCAATTTCAGCGCCGCCGACCGGAGACTGCTGGAACGGCCGAGCACTGCGGGCAGTTGGACGCCCGCCGACGTGCCGCTGCTGGACGAGGCGGCCGAACTACTCGGCCCGGTCGGCCAGGAGAGACTGGCCGCCGACGCCGCCGCCGACCTGGAGTACGCCGGCGAGGTGCTCGACCTGATGGGTGTGTCGTCGGATGAGCAGGAAACCTACGGCGACGAGGCACCTTTGGTGTCCATGGTGTCCGCGGCAAACCTGGCGTCGTTGCACAACGACGTGGTGGCGATGACGTCGACGGCCGAGCGCGCTGCCGCGGACCGCGAGTGGGCTTTCGGGCACGTCATCGTGGACGAGGCGCAGGAGCTGTCGCCGATGGCGTGGCGGATGGTGATGCGCCGCTGCCCGGTGCGCTCGATGACACTGGTCGGCGACCTGGCCCAAACCTCGGACGCGGCCGGCGCCTCGTCCTGGGATCGGGTGCTGAAACCCTATGCACGACAACAGCTGCGGATCGAGGAGCTGACCGTCAACTACCGCACCCCCGCCGAGATCATGGACGTCGCCGAGCCGACGTTGGCCCGGATCGACCCGGGGGCCAAGCCGCCGCGATCGGTGCGACAGTCCGGTGTGCCGCCCTGGCACCGCCAGGTCGACGCCGCGGAGCTGGCGGACGTAGCGGCAACGCTGGCCGCACAGGACCACGCCGAAGCCGGCGAGGGGACGCTGGCGATCATCGTTCCGCAGGCCGTCCGGGACGTGGTGGCGGCGGCGGTGCACCGGGCCACGGCCACCGCCACGCCCGGCGACAGCGGCGAGGATCTGCGGGACGGGGTCTCGGTGCTCACCGTCCGGGACGCGAAAGGTCTGGAGTTCGACCGGGTGATCGTGGCGGATCCGAACGGCATCCTGACCGAATCCGATCGAGGGCTCAACGATCTGTACGTCGCACTGACCAGGGCGACCCAGCAACTCGGGGTGCTGCACACCGGGCCGTTGCCCGTGGTGTTGCACCGGCTGAAGGGCGCGGCGGCCTGAGCCGCTTGTTCGCTGGTCACGGGCGGGGCTCCGAGGTGGGGGGCTCTCAGGTGCGGGGCTGTCAGGTGCGGGGTTTGAGCCGCAGGCCCGGCATCTCCGGAGCGGGCAGCGGGCGCCCAGGGTAGCCGGCGACCGGGCCGAAAAGCTCTTCACCCTGCGAGAAGTCGGATTTCGCTCCCGGGGCGTCGATTTCGGCCATCCCGATCGCAGTCATCCCGATCCCATTCATCCACTGCCTGCGGAACTCGACGATCTCCTCGTGCGTCCGCCCGATGAAGTTCCACCACATGACGATTCGTTCACCCAGCGGCAGCCCGCCGAGCAGCAGCGCGCGCACGGGTGCGTTCGGTCCGGCGCCGACCCGCAGCGTGCTGGCGCCGGGCGGCAGATAGCCCATCGACGCGGCCGGGACCGGAACCCCGCAGACCGTGGCGTCGCCCGAGTCGACCAAGAGACCGTGCTCGAAGTCGATCTCCAAAGGCAGCTCGGCCGAAAAGCCTGGCTGGACGATCAGTTCCGCGCCGAGGATCGGCGAAAACGCGGTGGCCGGCGAGGTGCTGCCCAGCCAGGATCCGAGGAACACCCGCACGGCGATGCCGCTGTCGCTGGCGGTCGGCGGGACGACGTGTTCGAAGGCGGGCGGAGTGAAGCGGTCCGCATCGGGCAGCGCGATCCACAGCTGCACACCGTGCAGCACCGAGGTGCCGGGCGTGGACACCTCGGAGTGAGCGATGCCGCGCCCGGCCGTCATGAGGTTGAGCTCGCCGGGCCGGACCATCGCGTGTGAGCCGACGCTGTCCCGGTGCTCGATCTCGCCGGTGAACAGCCAGCTCGCCGTCTGCAGCCCGGTGTGCGGGTGCGGCGGTACCGCCATCCCGCCGCTCACCGCGACGTCCTGCGGTCCGTAGTGATCGGCGAAGCACCACGGACCGATGAGCGATCGGGACTTCTGCGGCAAGGTCCGGCGGACTGTCATCGCCCGTGGTCCGCCGAGCGGGACTTCCCGCGGCTCCAGCACTTCCAGCTCCGCGGCATTGCTCCCAGGTGGGCCGCCGGCACCGGGTGACGTGCCGGTGCAGACGATCTCGGCGGGGTTCAGCTCGGTGTTCGTCATGCAGGAAGGGTAGGCCGGGAAGGACGTGCCGGGGGGGTGGCCCGGCCGCGCCGGGTCCGAAGCTGTCTACCGCGATCCGGGTGCGGGCACGGGCGGTGCGGCTCATTGTCGGTCGTCACGGATAGCGTCACGCGCAAATCCGAGGTCCGTGCTACCTGAGGGAAGTTCGCCACGTGGTTCTTCGCCGGTTCCTGCTGGTCCGGTACTTCCGCCGGGTGTGCCTGACGGTGCTGGTCGTCGTCCCGCGATCCGGACCGGCACGGATTCCAATCGAGAGGTTGCCACGAGCAGCGGGCCGGTCGCCACAGCGATAAATGCGGACGGCGGTTGACGCCAAATTCAACGGCCGGTGGACGACTGCGGTTGTTGTCACGGACTCGGCGGACACGCTGAGGGAAGATCCTGTGCGGCACCGATATTCTCGGCCATCGGAAGGAGCGGGATGCGGATTCTGGTGACCACGTCGCCGCTGTACGGGCATTTCCTTCCGATGCTGCCGCTGATCCGGGCCGCTCGGGCCGCTGGCCGCCAGGTGGTGGTGGCCACCGGTCCCGATCTTGGGGCCGAGGTGCGGCGGCGCCGCGACCTGACGTACTGGCAGGTCGGCCCGAGCATGGCGGACGTCCTGGCCGGCATCGCGCGACGGCCGTCGGATCCCGGCGCCGATCGGATGGGGGCTCTGCGGCAGGATGCCATCGCCTACTTCGGTGAGCCGGGCATCGCCCGGGCGCAGGAATTGCTGCCCCTGGCAGCTGCTGCACCGCCCGATGTCGTGATCCACGAGCAGGGCGACTTCGCCGGTGGGAGGTCGCGGCCGCCCTCGACGTCATCAGTATCGCGCACGGGTACGGACCGCACCTGGCCTTCACCCGGCAACTGGTCGAGATGATCTTCGTGGAGGGCGCTGCGCGGCTCGGCACACCCGATCGCTCCTCGCGCATCGAGGACGTCATGTACGTCGATCCCTGGCCCGCGAGCCTGCATTCGGTTGGAGAGGTCATCTACCGGAGGGTCACCCATGTCCGTCCCGAACCCGAACCCGTGTCGCCGAACGACAGGTTGCCTCCGTCGGTGCTCGACTTGCCGCACACCACAACGGTTTACGCCACCTTCGGCACCGTTTTCGCCGATGCCGGTGTCCTGAGGACCGTGATCCACGCTGTGCAGGACCTCGACGTGAACCTCGTCGTGACCACTGGCCACGGCGTCGATCCGAACTCGCTCGGGTCGCTGCCGGAGCACGTGGTTGCCGTGCCATTCCTCCCGCAGTTCCTGCTGCCGCCAAGATGGGTCGACGATGTGGTGGCATCGAGTGCGGTAGTCAGTGCGGCGGTCGGTCGATCTCCAGCATGCAGCGCGGTCGTGTCGCACGCCGGTTCAGGAACGGTGTTGGGGGCGCGGGCCCAGCGGCTACCCCGGGTCTGCGTCCCGGTCGGGGCGGATCAGTTCGTCAACGCCGAACGGATCGCTCGGCATGGGTCGGCATCGTTCTGCCCCCTGATGCCCGCACACCCCAAGCGGTAAGGGCCGCGCTGCTTTCGGTCCTGCAGGATCCGTCCTTCGCCTCCGCGGCCACGCGGCTTCAGAGCGAGGTCGAGCGAATGCCACCCGCTGACGCGCTCCTGTCGACACTGCTGGCGGGAAATGACGGGGCACTCCCCGAGAGAATTGACTGCAGGGCAGTGGGGTGCACGTCGGCATGAGGTCCCCGCTGTCCATTCTCGGCGGGACGAACTGGGTCCTCTTCGAACCCTCCGCTGGTCGTGCGCCGCCCCGCCCGAGCTTGCGCGGACGGAATTGGCGACTTCCGTCCCTCCAGTCCCACAAGCGCGACCTTCATGCGCGCTGGGGACGATGATCCGCGCCATCAAGGGGCCGCGCGTTGGCGGGTGGAGTCGTTCAGGCCATCCGCACGCCGTTGTCCAGCAGGGTGACGCGCAGCAGCAGGGCGGCTTCGGGGCCGACGATCCCGTCGACCACCGTCAGCATCCGGCCAACGAACTCCGGCCCATGAGCGACCTCTGGTTCATCGGCGAGATGGTGCGACAGTTCGTGCAGCACCACCAGTTCCCGCATCGCCCATGGAGCATTGCCCCGGCTGCCCCGGTTGCCCCGGTGGGCCGGTACCGCCATCACGGCACCCGCGCGCTCGTAGTGGGCCTGCGCGTCGCCGGCGCGTCCGCGCACCACGACCGGCACGGCCGCCCGCGCCCAGCTGGCCCGCACCCAGCCGAGCGCGAGGACCCGGTCGACATAGGACTGCACCGAGTCGATGGAGGCGAACCGGCGCTCCGCCGGCAGGGTCAGCCGGGACCCTCCGACCTCGATCATCGGGTACTCGGCAGATCGGTCGAACAGCCGGTGGACCAGATGTTCGGCGTCGTAGACGCCGGAGCGCTGGGCGTCGCGGGCCGTCGTCATCGCTCGGCCTTCGTCACTGGGTCGTCATGGCCGGGCCGTCACGAACCACCTGCGATCTCGGGCCGTCCGCCGCCGATCGATCGTTCTGCGCCGAGCCGGGCGCGCCGGCCGGCCTGGTCGCCCGCCTGCTGCGATCGAGCGGAGTAACCGCTGGTCGCTCGGGTACCGGTCCAGCTCCCGCGCGCCGTGGAGTTCGCCCGGTAGTGCTCCGCGAGTTCGATCTCCCGTTCCCGCAGCACCAGGGCCACGCTCGCACCGTCGGTCCCGTTGCGCACGCTGTCCACGTCGCCGCGGTCGGAAACTCCGGTCGTCCGCGTGGCATCCCGTTCGACCTGCTCGCGCGCCTCCGTCAGCCTGGCCCCGATCCGCGCCGCGAAGGCCTGCTGGAAGTTGATTCTGGCCGTGGTGGCGTGCACCGGCCGCTCGACCAGCTCGTAGTCGCAACTGACCTCCCGCCGCCACCGGTTGTACCGCTCCGAACCGGGGATCTTGACCTGTTTGGTGACCTTCTCCCTGGCGTAGTCGCCGGACTTGATGTACGCGTCGGAGGCCCGCACCATCTGGACGACCAGGGATGCGTACAGCGCCTGCACGGTGTCGATGTCGGTGTCGAATCCGTACGCGTAGACCCGGCTGGAGTCCCTGGCGATGTCGCAGGTGAGGTTGTTGGCCCGGCCGATGGCCAGGAACAGCTGGACGTAGGTGCGCAGGCCGCGCTTGCCGGACTCGCCGATGGTGACGGTCCGCTGGGTGGGCTGGACCCGCCGCTCGCGGTGTTCGCTGTGCGCCCTGGCCAGCGCGATATCGACCGCGGACAGCGTGGCCAGCCGCTGCGCGGCCTGCAGGTAGGCGTCCGCCTCGTGTTCGTTGTCGGTGCTCTCGGCCTTGCGCAGCAGCGCCGCGATCCGAGTCAGGTCCTTGTCAGCCATGTGCGGCCCCCGCAGTCAGATGGTGATGGTGTCTGTCGCATGAGCGGCCCTGCGAGTTCGGCGTCCCCGCCAGGACCATCCTTCCTGGACGAGAGCATGCCAACGACCACCGACAGCCCGTGTTGCGCGCCGACCGGCCTACCTGCCGCACGGTTCAGTTCAGCTCAGTTCAGTTCAGCGCCGGTGGCCTTCAGACAGAAGTTCCACAGCCGGCGGCGCGCGTAGGGATCATCCTTGTGCCACGGCAGGTAGTGGGTCGGCCGCACGCGCCGGTCGTGCCAGAACTGGCCGGTGCTGAGCCCCGGTTCGCCGGCCGCAGCCAGCCAGACGATCGTGTCGGCGCCCTGTTCGGCGGAGCGCAGAATCGGCCGGGTGACTTTTTCGAACGTCGGCAGCGAACCGCTGACCCCGGGTGTCGCGGCCCATCCTGGATGCATGCTGTGCACGACGGGGTCGCCGGGCTGGATGAAAGCGGCGGCGAGCTGTTCGGCCAGAACGACCTGCATCCGCTTCGTCCGGGCATATGCGGTGGCGCCCTTGTACTCAGCGGACTCGTACTCCAGGTCGTCGGCGGGCAGCGGAGCCGTGTACATGCCGCCGGAGGACACCCAGATCACCCGCCCGTCGCCGTCGGCCTGCAGCAGCGGTCGCAGCCCGGCGGTGAGCAGGAACGGCCCGAGCACGTGGGTGGCGAAGGTCACCTCGTGGCCCTGTGCGGTGACGGACCTCTCGGGCGGCAGAACGCCGGCACAGTGCACCAGGCCGTGCAGCGAGCCGACCACACCGCCGATGGTGTCGACCAGCGCGCGGACCGCGTCGAGGTCGCTGATATCGGCTTCGTGCTCGACCAGTTCGGCGTCCCTGACCTGCAGTCGGATCTTTGCGGCGGCCGTGCCCAGCCGATCGCTGCTCCGGCCGACGAGGTGCACCCGCGCGCCGAGGGCCGCCAGGCCCTCCGCCGTGGCCGCGCCCAGACCGGAACTGCCGCCGGTCACCACGATGTCGACCTGACGAGAGAACGGCGCCGGATCCGCCGGCCACCACGACTTGCGCAGCCAGGGTCCGATCGCGCTGTACCCGGGAACGACGAGCACGTCCAGCAGCCGGTCCAGCGCCGTGGCGGGGAAGGACGGTCCGGCCGGCGGCAGGCTGGTCTCGGTGGTGCTCTCGGAGTTCATCTGGGTGCTCATGTCTTCGATCGTAGGTGCGCCCCGCGGTTGTCCCGGCGGGTCACACGGGAGCAGCGCGGCGGTGGGGACTGCCGACGGGCGCCACGGGTGGGCATGGGCGGCCCCGCACCCGAGTCGCCACTTTCGGCCCTTTCCCCGGCTCGCGAAGGGCCGAAAGTGGCGACTCGATGGGCGTCCGCCCCGCCGGGCGCAGAACGTTGGGACAGTAGCGGTCACTATCTGTCCGCTTCATCCGGCATGCTGGGCCCATGTCGGACACCTCGGCGCGGCTGCTGCGGCTGCTGTCGCTGCTCCAGGCCCGTCGCGACTGGCCGGGTGACGCGCTGGCCGAGCGACTGGCGGTCAGCGCCCGCACGGTGCGCCGGGACGTCGACCGGCTACGCGAGCTGGGCTATCCGGTGCGGGCCACGAAGGGCCCCGACGGCGGTTACCGGCTCGACGCCGGCGCCGACCTGCCGCCGCTGCTGTTCGACGACGAGCAGGCCGTCGCGGTCGCGGTCGCACTGCAAACCGCCACCGGCAGCGTCGTGGGCATCGAGGAGGGCGCGCTGCGCGCGCTGGCCACCGTGCGGCAGGTGATGCCGGCCCGGCTGCGGCACCGGATCGACGCCCTGCAGGTGACTGCGGTGGCCCGCGACGGGGCCGACCGGCCGAGGGTGAACACCGAACACCTCATCTCCATCGGCGCCGCGGTTCGCGCCCACGAGGTGCTCCGGTTCGACTACGAGACCCCCAATTCGACGGGCGCCGAGCGGGCCTGGCAACCGCCGCGCCGCGCCGAGCCGCACCACCTGGTGACGTGGGGCTCGCGCTGGTACCTGATCTGCTGGGATCTGGACCGCAACGACTGGCGCACCTTCCGGGTGGACCGAATGACTCCGAAAGGCCCAACCGGTCCGCGCTTCTCGCCGCGCGAACTGCCCGGCGGCGACGTCGCCGGTTACATCGACGCGGCGTTCCGCGGCGGCGAGTGGCCGTGTCGCGGGGAGTTCATCCTGCACGCACCGGCCGCGCAGATCGACGCCTGGGTGAACGGGCAGGCGGTGGTGGAAGCGCTCGGACCGGACCGATGCCGGGTGATCGCCGGGTCATGGTCGTGGGATCGGCTGGCCGTCTGGGCCGGTCTGTTCGATGTCGACATGGAGATCGTCGGTCCGGCCGAATTGTGCTGCGCCGCAGCGCGTCTGGCTCGCAGGTACCAAGCAGCCGCGGAAACTGTTCCGGCGGCGTCCCCGACACCCCCGACGTCACCGTGACGCAGGCGCCAGCCGAGCCCGAAGCTCGGCGATGCCGTCACCGGAGAGCCGCGGCAGCACCACCAGCCGCCCGGTCAGCAGCAGCAGGACGGCTTCGATCCGACCTTCGACGTCGCGACCTTCGCCGGCCACCCACTGCGTGTCGGTGGCGACGAGCCGGAAGCCGGCAAGCCGCCTCCGCGGCCAGAACGGCCAGCCCCGCTGGCCGCAGCTGCGGCCGCGTCGGTGCGGGTCGGCAGATGTCGACCGAGCGGAATCGCGATGTCCTGCCCGTGCACCAGGATGTCGGTGAGGGTCTCCAGGCGGCTGACTCCGACGTTGCGCTTGCGGGAACCGACCATTCCCCTGATCGCAGCGATCAGTTCGTCGGTCGGCGCGGCGGCACGCCGGCACGCGGCGTTGTGGATCATCCGGTTCATTCCTCCTGGGTGCCTGACGATCTGGGCCAGCGCCTGCCCTGGGCCGATCTGTTGCAGGGTCAGGTGCGCAGCGACGTCACGCACCGTTCAGCCTTCGCACAACGAAGGCTGCGTCCACTCCTGGTCGTTCAGGTCCTCGAGCAGCGCAGCGACGGTCAGGCGCTGTTCGTCGATCGCGTGCCACGCGTCGTCGAGGTTCATGATTGCCCCAGCTGTGCTAGTGAGAAAGATTGCTGGACAACGCTTCCCGGCTACTTCCGGCAGGAATGAGGGTGTCCAGCATGGCCGCAAGACGAGGGCTCGGGTCGAACTCCGGATCGGGGATGGCCAGCTCATGCAGGACCAGGCCGGTCCAGTAGTTCATGATCAGGTTCGCGTCCCGCTCCACGTCGGTGGAGCCGACGACCCGCAGCCAGGTCGCGAACCACGCGTTCACCCGGGCACCCGTCGAGCCCAGTTGCTGACGCAGCGAGGGCAGGCGCGCACTTTCGATCAGCAGCGTGTACCTGGCCAGGGTGAGGGTCCGGTGAGCCCTCGTCGCGTCCACGGCGAAGGCCGACGCCGCCTGAGCCAACTCCGCCGGCGTCGTCGGCGACAGCCGGCCGGCCAGGTGCTCCCAGTTGGCGCGCTCCCGGGCGGAGAAGCGCTCCACGATGCCGTCGAAAAGCGCGTCCCTGGTACGGAAGTGGTTGGACGTGGAGCCCACCGGGAGCCCGGCTTGCGCGTCCACCGCGCGATGGGTCACCGCCCGAACGCCCCGATCTCCGAGCAGCGAGATCGCCGCGTCCAGCAACTGCTCGCGACGATCGGCCATGCAGCCAGACTACAACTGTAGTGAAGTCTACGACAAGTGTAGTTATCCACGTGGTCCGTTGCCGTCAATGAACGGTCCACGATCCGTCCACGGCCCGTCCACGATGAAGGGCCCCGGTCCGCGTCACCGCGACCAGGGCCCTTCATCGTCTGTCTCAACCAGAGTGGGCAAGGGGGGAGTTGAACCCCCACGTCCTTTCGGACACACGGACCTGAACCGTGCGCGTCTGCCATTTCGCCACTTGCCCGAGCGACGCCGAACAGGCTAACACGCAGCGTCGGGTGGCCTCGACCGTCGGCCCTGGGCCCGGTACACATCCGGATCGAGCGGGTGGCGAGCCGAAGGTGCGCAACCGGGACCTTCATCAGGCGTCCACACTACGATCACAGGTTGAGGTGTGTCGGACAGCCGTGCCCGGAAATCGGGGCGTGAACAGGCACGATCGCCAATGGATACGACCGGACAGGGTCGGGACGGCAAAGGAGGTGACGATGGGCGTCATCCAGAGCTTTGAGCGGCGATTGCAGGGCGCCGTCGGCAACACCTTCGCCCGGATGTTCGGCGGCACCGTTCAGCCGGCCGAGGTCGCTGACGCCCTCCAGCGCGAGGTGGGCGACCATGTCCATCACCAGGGCAGCCGCACGATCGCCCCGAACAGCTTCCGGGTCCGCCTCGGCCCGACCGATCGTGAGGTACTGGGTGCCGACGAAGCGAGTGTCGGCTCGGCGCTCTCGGACATGATCCGGGAGTATCTGGACGAGCAGGGCTACCAGACTTTCGGGGATGTCTCCGTCACCCTCGAGCAGTCCGATTCCCTGCACACCGGGCAGTTCCGCATCAGCTCGATCGTCGATCCCGACGTCGACCGACGGTCCCGAGACAGTAGAGCAGGAGTGGGACGCATGACCCAGCAGCCGGGCGACCCGAACCGCGACCCGAACCGCGACCAACGGCGCGAACCGTCCTATCGCGGGGAGGACCCGCGCCCGAACGACCAGCAGTACGGTCCCGGCTACCAGCAGTACGGCCCGCCGGCCGGGTACCAGCAACCCTACGGCGGACCCGGCGGACCCGGCGGCCCCGGTTACGGTCAGCAGCCCGGGGAACAAGGGCAACCGTGGGAGCAGCAGCCCTACGGTCCGCCCCCACAGGGTTACCCGCCCCAGAACCCGCAGGGACCGCAAGGTCCGCAGCAGCCCCAGCCGTGGGAACAGGGATACCCTCAGCAACCCCCGCCGGGGCAGGGCCAGTGGGACCAGCGCGGCCAGGGCTACCCGCCGCAGTACGGCCAACAGGGATACGGACAGAATTACCCACAAAATTACCCACAGCAGTACGGCGCCCCCCAACAGGACATCGTCGCGACGTTGTCCGTGGACGACGGCTCCGGCCGCAGTTACCAGCTGCAGCGCGGTTCGAACGTGGTCGGGCGCGGCCAGGACGCTGCCTTCCGGCTGCCGGACACCTCGGTGTCGCGGCGGCATGTCGACGTCTACTTCGACGGCCAGTCGGCCGTCCTGCACGACCTCGGCTCCACCAACGGCACCACCGTCAACGGTTCCTCCGTCCAGACCTGGCAGCTGGCCGACGGCGACGTGATCCACATCGGTCACTCCACGGTCGTGTTCTCCAGCCGGTACTGAGCCGGTCGGACAGGTCAAACCCGTGCCCGCACTCATCCTCCAGCTCACCAGAGTGGGATTCCTGATCCTGCTCTGTCTTTTCGTGCTGGCCGCAATGCGGGTGATCCGCACGGATCTGCGGTACGCCGCCGAGCCGAGATCCGGTGCCGACCATCCGAGGGGCGGCAGGGTCGAGCCACGCCAGGGCAACGCCCCTCGGATGGCCGCGTCGATCCTGGTGGTCACGGCCGGTTCGCTGGCCGGTACCCGGTTGCGGCTGGGGTCCGGACCAATCCTGATCGGCCGGGCCGAGGATTCAACTCTGGTGCTGGACGATGATTACGCGTCCACCCGGCACGCCCGGATCACCCAGCAGGGTCAGGAGTACTTCCTGGAAGACCTGGGTTCGACGAACGGCACCTACCTGGACCGCGCGCGGGTGACCATGCCGACCCCGGTGCCGATCGGGGTGCCGATCCGGATCGGTCGGACGGTTCTCGAGTTGCGCCCATGACCCACCATCTCGCGTACGCCGCCCGGAGCGACCGCGGTCTGATCCGCTCCAGTAACCAGGACTCGGTCTACGCCGGGAACAGTCTGCTGGTGGTCGCCGACGGAATGGGCGGGCACGCCGCGGGTGACATGGCGTCCCGGCTGGTCGTGGCCGCCTTCGTCCCGCTCGATTCCCGTGATTCCGGCGGCGACCTTCTTCGTGCACTGGCCAAGGCCACCCGGCAGGGCAACGCTGCGATCGCCGAGGTGGTGCACGACAACCCCGAACTCGACGGCATGGGTACCACCGTGACGGCGTTGCTGTTCGACGGTGGACGGTTGGGGCTTGCCCACGTCGGCGATTCCCGCGCGTACCTCTACCGCGACGGCGTCCTACATCAACTCACCCACGACGACACCTTCGTCCAGTCGCTGATCGACGACGGTCGGATCACCCAGGACGAAGCCGCGCACCACCCGCAGCGGTCCCTGCTGCTCCGCGCCCTGAACGGCACCGACGTGGACCCGTCCCTGACGATTCGCGAGGTGACCGCCGGCGACCGCTACCTGATCTGCAGTGATGGCCTGCCCGGCGTCGTCTCCGCCGAGGCCATCGCCGATGCGCTGGCCAATCCCGATCCCGGTGCCAGTGCCGATGCGCTCATCCAACTGGCGCTGGTCGGCGGCGGCCCGGACAACATCACGGTGATCGTGGCCGACGTGGTGGACACCGGTGTCGGCTCCGGCCTGACGGAAGCACGCGCCGAGGCGGACGCCGATCCCGACGCCACCGGCCCGATCGGGACGGTGGCTTCGGTACGAATGACGCAGGAGATGCCGCGGGTCCCGCTGCCGCCCATTCCGGAGGACGTTCCGGCGCGTGCGGTGTACGCGCCCCCGGAGCCGGACGCCATCGACGACGACACCGAAGATCTGTCCGCCGCCGGGCTGGAGGAGACACCCGCCCGCCGCTCACGACGTCGTCGCGGCGCGATCATCCTCGGCGTGTTCTTCGTGGTGCTCGCAGTTCTGGTGATCATCGGCTCGTTCGTCTGGGTGCGCAGTCAGTACTACGTCGGTGAGCAGCAGGGCCAAGTGGTTGTCTTCCGCGGCGTCGACGGCTCGGTACTCGGGGTTTCGCTGTCCTCGGTGCAGGAGGGGTCCTGCGAGCCCGGGCTCAACGGATGCCCCCCGCTGGAGGTCGACGACCTGCTGCCCGCCGCCCGCGATCAGGTGGTGGCCGGCATCCAGGCAGGAACTCTGGATGACGCCCGCCAGGTGGTCACCCGGCTCGCCGGGCAGATGCTGCCGCCCTGCCCCGACTCGACCGCCGGGACGACACCGACCGGCACGTCCACCGCTGCCAGCCCGCCGGTGAGCACCGCCACCGCCGGGTCCGTCGTGCCCGGCGGATCCGTCCCGGCAGGTGCCACCCCCACCCCGAC
>Ga0209584_10000025_pt1 | contig 31233 bp, 21 predicted proteins | sample NGEPerD_FD_184507 | JGI IMG/M metagenome (GOLD analysis project Ga0209584, IMG submission 184507) | Arctic peat soil microbial communities from the Barrow Environmental Observatory site, Barrow, Alaska, USA - NGEE PermafrostAB12-D... | ecosystem: Environmental > Terrestrial > Soil > Wetlands >...
ATCCTGCGGGATCGGCAGGCCGGCGCGCTCGGCGAGCCAGCCGATCCACTCTTCCTGCTCGCTGTCCGCATCAGGATGGTCACTGAACAATTCGTCGGAGGTCGCACGGATCAGCTGGAACGACCGGCGCAGCGGCGCACCGCTCCGGCACGCCGCCAGGACAGGCGTCGAGAGCCCTCGCCGGAACTCCACGTCCGCACCGGTGGGCCCATCAGATACCGAACACGCTACCCAGCAACCGAAATGTGCCATGGAAAGGCGGGTGGTGCGCCCGTCCGGTCGCGTGTTTACCACGCCGGCTACGCCGAGTGCGTTGCGCAGCAGGATGACTCGCTGCGGAGGCACGCCAGACGCGCACCCAGCAATATCCTGGCGAGTACGTCGGCGAGTGCACCGCGTTTCGATGTCCGCGCGAACCATGAATCGCTGCAAGCGTTCTCGCCTCTCTGCTGGGAAGGTGGCCATCACCTGATCGAGGATTTGATCGGGCACAGGAGCCGACAGTCGCGCAAGGCCGACTGTCACTGCCGGCGCTTCGCGGTCAGCATGTCCGTCACGTCAACGCCTTCCGCCGCGTCGCCCGCGCCGGCGAACACCGACACTGGGAAGGCGCAGACCGCATCGGTGAGATACGCCATCGACGTTCTCGTCGGGCATTGTTCGTGGCCCGGTCGATGAGTGATCATTGGGGAATGCCAAAGCAGCCGGGTATTCCGCCGAACCAGAAAATACTGCGAGCGCGGCTCTTGGTCGCGGTGACATTCCCGTTGGCCTTCTTGGCGCACGATCTGGAGGAGGTGCTGACGGCGGGGCACTGGCAGCGCACCGGTGCCGCGGCCCTGCGGCGCCGCTTCCCCAGGGCTCCCCAGCGTCTGATCGACATGGCCGTGCCATCGCCACGGCAGATGACGATCGCGGTCGGCGTGGTGGGACTGAGCGTGCTGTCCGCTACCGGCACCGCACTGATCGATCTCGCCTCGGCACGGGAACAGGCGGCCGCGGCCGCGGGCGCGGCAGCTCCCGCCGGGGGGATTCGCCTGTTGCAGGTCGCGCTGGCCGCGTTCACCGCGCACGGCGTCACCCACCTGGCCTCTTCTGCTGCACTGCGCTCCTACACCCCGGGCGTGGTCACCGTTCCGCTGGTGATCGCGCCCTACTCGCTGTGGGCGTGGCGAACGCTGTGGGCGTCGGGGCTCCGGCCCGATCCCCGCGAACTGGCCGGAACCGTTGCCGCGGGTGCCGCCGTTGCCTTCCCCCTCGTGGTCGGTGCCCAACTGATCGGCCGCGCGCTGAGCCGCGGTCGCTGACATCACGCCGAACGAGGGGCGGATGCCGGCACGGGCTGCTTCCACTCACCAACGACCCACTCACCAACGACCCACTCACCAACGGCCCATTCGCCGCCGGTCCGCTCATCACCGGTCGCCCGATCGGCAGCCCGGTCACCTACAGCCCACTCCCGGGCCGCCCAGTCGGCCGGCGTCCACCCTCGGGATCGAGGGTTGCGGTGACCACCGCGCCGCCGCCGCAGTGGGGTTCGAGTCGCGCCGACCAGCGTCGTCGGACCGGGGATTGTCGGTACCGACGACGACGACCCGTGTCATGTCCCCGTCGGTGCTGATCAGGCCTGAGGGATCTGCACCGGGGACGGCGATGCTCGGGACAGCGGCGATCCCGGGATCGGCGGCCAACCCCTCCTGGAGGTGCACGATGCGATCGGCATCGGCCGGCGCGCTCGCGCCGCCCGCGGTGGGGACGAGAATCTCCACCGGTCCCACTGCACCGGGGCCGAATCCCGCGGCGAGCTGCTCCAAGGCGACCCGGGGTTCGGTTCCTAGCGGCAGCGTGGATGCGCTGGGTTGGCCGAGCACGATTGGCGACGTGCCGGGCTATGGGGCCCCAGGTTCGAGGGCTTCTCCGTGCGCCGCCACCCAGATCGGCGGCGGCTTGCCCTGATGGAGCGGCGTGGTGAACAGCGCGTCACGCAGTTTCCAGACCGATCGAGGCCTCGCGCCGAGCCGTCACCCCTGAGTTGATCGCGGACGGGATCTTCGCCGGCAACGTCGACGACGTCGTCTCCGAGATCAGTGAGGTCGTCGGTGCGGGACGCGCGACCGATGCCCTGACGCACCGTCACCTCGGGGGCGGGCGGCCCTCATCCCACTACCATCGGGGCTATGTCTGTCCCCCGTTCGCGTCTGGCCGGGTCGCCCCGGCGGCGCCGCCCGGCGGACGAAACCTCGGCAGGCGGGCTCGTCGTCCGCCACGAGGACGGAACCGCGTCAGGGGCATTGATCGGTCGCCTCGACCGTCGCGGCCGCCTGCGCTGGTCGTTGCCCAAGGGCCACATCGAGGTCGGGGAGACCACCGAACAGGCCGCAATCCGGGAGGTGGAGGAGGAGACGGGTATCTCCGGCCGGATCACCGCGCGATTGGGCAGCGTCGAATACACCTTCGTCGCGCAGGGGCGCCGGATCCACAAGCGTGTCCACCATTTCCTCATGGAGGCGGTGGACGGCGAGCTCTCCGACGCCGACCTGGAAGTCACCGAGGTCGCCTGGGTGCCACTGACCGATCTCGCGACACGATTGGCCTACGCCGGCGAACGCCGACTGGCCCGGCGGGCCGTGGAAATGCTCGCGGACATCGCGTGACACGGTCAGTCGTGGACGCTCCACCCGCGAGACCCCACGACCGGCGACGGCACGGAAGCCTGCCGCGACTGGCCGCTCTGGTCGCGGCCCTCACGCTGGCTCTGCTGCCCGCGGCTGCGCCCGCGGGCGCGGTCGCTGCCCGATCGCTGGCTCCGGACAACGACTACGCCGACCGGCTGTCCTTCGACGTCACGTCGATCGATCCGGTAGTGGTGACGGCCGGCGGACCTGTCTCGCTGACCATTTCCGGGACGATGACGAACACCGGACAGGAGACGTTGACCGACCTGGCCTACCGGTTCCAGCGCGGCCCGGCCCTGAAGAGCACCGCCGATCTCCGGCAGGAGCTGTCCACCCCGAACGAACCGGTGGACGTCGTGCAACCGGAGTTCACCGGGCTCAGCGCGAGCCTGGAACCGAACACCACTCAGTCCTTCACGGCCTCCGCATTGATCACGGCGGCCGACGGGCTGGCCATCGACGCCCCCGGCGTCTACCCATTGATGATCAACGTCAACGGTGACGTCAACCTCGATGGCGGCACACTCCCCGCCCGTATCGGGGAGCTGCACCTGGCCCTGACCGTGGTCGGCGTGCCCACCGGTGCGCCCACCGCAACGACCGTCCCCGGTGCCGGGCAACCGGGCACGGGAACTCCGGGCATCGGAACCGCGGACAACTCGACCCCTGGCTCCACCGCCACCCAGACACCGGTTCCCGTCAACATCATCTGGCCCATCGCGGACACCCCGCACCTCGGCGTCGACGGCGTTTTCCTCGACGACGACCTGGCCGCGTCGATCGCGCCTGGCGGACGGCTGAACACCCTCGTCGATGCCCTCACCTCGCCCGATGCACCGCTCCCGCCCGCCGGGGCGATCACCATCGCCATCGACCCGGCGCTCCTGGACGAACTCGACCGGATGAGCCGCGGCTACCGGGTGCTGGCCGATCCCAGCCAACCGCAAGTCCCGCTGACTCCATCGGTCGGGCCGACGGCTGCACCAACGACTGGACCAACGACTGAACCAACCCCTGCACCCACGACTACCGCCGGGGCACCGCCCACCACGGGGCAGGAGACCCCAACCGCAACCGTCCCGTCCACACCGCAGGTCGCGGCGGAGGACTTCTCGGGAACGGTCGCCGGCTCCGGGGAGTCGGCGGCCGCAGCATTCCTGCTGCAACTTCGCGCCCTCATCGCCCAGCGTCCGACGCTGCTATTACCCGCCGGTGATCCGGACATGGTGGCACTCGTCCGCGGTGGCCTGACCGACCAGATGGACGCGACAGTGACCCAGGGCCGCGCGATCGCCAGCCGGGTGCTCGGCCCGGAGATCGCCGGGCGGCTGGTCGCCGACATGTCCCTACCTCCCGGTGGCGCCCTGGAACCCGAGACGCTGAACGCGCTGACCAACGCCGGGCTGGGCAGCTCCGTGCTGACCGGCGACGCCGTACGGTCCACCGGCGCTGCCGGGGAACTGGCCAAGGGCTCAACAACGGTCGCTGTCGACGCCACCACGGCATCGGGCACTCCGGTGACGGCGCCCGCCGTGCTGTCCGCGGGCGGCGTGCTGGCCGGGCTCGGTGCCCTCGCCGATCGGGCGCCATCAACAGGCTGGGCCGTCCGGGTCAACGGCCTCACAGCATTGCTGGCCCAACAGCATTTCGAGGCGAACGGCACCCCGTCGGTGTACGTACCTGATCACCGCTGGTCGCCGGACCGGTCCGGGCTTCGGCTGCTCACCGACCTGCTCGCGACCCTTGGCAGCAACCGAGTGATCGGCCCGGTCAGCCTCACCGCCCTGGCCGGTTCACCCGGTACGCCGGCCGAGCTGTCCTACCCGGCAGAAGACCAGTCGCGCGAACTCTCGCCCGAGTACTTGGCGCGGGTGCAGCGGGCCCGCCAGGACGTCGCCGAATTGCGGACCGCGTTGGGGTCCGCGCCGCAGAGCGTCGACCCAGCCGTGGTGCTCGATCCGCTCGACGAGTCCCTGGCAGCCTCGGGCGCGAGCGCGTTTCGGGTGGATCCGCACGTCGGCGAGGCGAATCTGGCCACGGTCGAGGCCACCACGGCCGCCATCAGGAATGGCGTGACGATCTCCTCGGCGGGCAACTCGTACACCCTGGCGTCATCGACCTCACCCCTGGTGCTGACGGTGCAGAACTCGCTGCCCTACAACGTCCCGGTGCGGGTGCAGATCACCGGCGGAGAACGGGTCGGGTTGACCGTCACAGATCCGGGCGTGCAGGTCATCCCGGCCGGCCGGTCATTGCAGGTCAAGATTCCCACCGAGGTCACCAGGTCCGGTCAGTTCCAGGTCGGGGCGCAGCTGCTAGCGCCCGACGGCACCGCCTGGAACGATCCCGTGCAGCTGTCCGTCGAATCAAGCGCCTACGGGGCCGTCACCGTGATCATCATCATCGTCGCCGGCGGTGTGCTGCTGGTGATGGTCATCCTGCGCATCACCCAGCGGTTGCGGAACCGAAGCGAGAGGTTGTCCGGGAACGACAGCGTCGACGGCGGACGAACGTCCCCGCCGCTCGACCATTCCACCCCGGCCAACGGTTTCCGGGCCAGGACCGACGACGAGTCCGTCCCGCTGCTGCCCGATGACGGAGCACCCCAGGTCGGCGGACCACCGGCCGACGATCCGTCCCTGCGCTCGGTCATCCCCGGGCCCGGGCTGGCCCCGGATGCCGGTCAGCTCGGATCGGATCGATCATGACGCCCCGCACCGGCAGCGACCCGACCGCCGAAACCGTCATCACATCGACCGGCGCCAACGGTCCCGCTCGACCCACCGGAGCAGCTGGGATATCAGAGGTCGACGACGTCGCCGGCATGAAGACCGCGCGCACGGGCGGGGTGGTCAGGGCAGGCGCGGTGATGGCGGTGGCCACCCTGGTCAGCCGGGTCACCGGGTTCTTGTCCAAGGTGGTGCTGGTCAGCGTCCTTGGCTTCGGCATCGTCAACGACGCGTACACGCTGGCCAACACGCTGCCGAACATCGTCTTCGAACTGCTGATCGGCGGCGTGCTGACGTCGGTGGCGATCCCCTTGCTGTCCCGGGCACGAAGTGACCCGGACGGCGGGACGCTGTACACGCAGCGGCTGATGACCGCGGCCTTGGTGGGCCTGCTGGTCGCCACCGCTCTGGCCGTGGTCGCCGCTCCGTTGCTGACCAACTTGTATCTGTCCGGCGACGAGGGCACCGTCGATCAGGGCCTGGCCACCGCACTGGCCTACCTGCTGCTTCCGCAGATCTTCTTCTACGGGATCGCCGCGTTGTTCGGCGCCATCCTGAACACCAAGGAGAAGTTCGGCATCCCGGCCTGGGCGCCGGTGGCGAACAACCTGGTCGTCATCGGCATCGGCGTTGCCATGCACGTCCTGTCCGAGGATCAGGGCGGTGGCCTGACGTCGCTGACCCGCGAGCAGTACCTGGTGCTCGGCATCGGTACCACGCTCGGCATCGTGGTGCAGGCGCTGGTCATGCTCCCGGCCCTGCTGCACACCGGATTCCGGTTCCGCTGGCGGTGGGGGGGCGATCGGCGACTACTGGAAGCCGGCGGGCTCATGCTGTGGGCGGTCGCCTACGTGCTGGTCTCCCAGGCCGGCTACGTGGTGGTGACGAACGTGGCCTCGGCGAACGTCGAGGGCGGTATCGGGCTCTACGCGTTCGCCTCGATGCTGTTCCAGCTGCCCTACGGGATCGTGGGGGTGTCGATTCTCACGGCGATCATGCCGCGGATGAGCAGGCACGCGGCGGCCGGACAGATGGACAACGTCAAAGACGACGCCGGGTTGGCCAGCCGCTTGTCCATCGTGGCGCTCACCCCGATCGCCGCCGCGATCATGGTGCTGGCCGGGGCGCTGGCCATCGTGTCGTCGCTCTACGGCAATGTCGATCTCGCCGACACCGTGGTGCTGGGCAGCACGCTCGCCGCGCTGGCGCTCGGGCTGGTGCCGTTCGCGGTCACCCTGGTCCAGATGCGGGTGTTCTACGCGATGAAGGACGCGCGCACCCCGACCATCATCAACGCGATCATGGTCGCCGTCCGGGTACCGCTGCTGATCGCCAGCGCCACTCTCGACGACGCCCTCATCATCCCCGGTCTGGCCGTCGCAACCTCGGTGTCCTACCTGGTGGGGGCCATCGCCGGGGAGATCTGGCTGCGCGCCAGGTTCGGGCCGATGGGCACCCGGCGCACCCTGATCACGCTGCTGAAGATGACCGTCGCCGGCGCCGCCGGGGCGGCCGCGGCGCTGCTGGTCGGCAACCGGCTGTTGCAGCTGGAGGTCGATGACCTCGGCGACGCGCTGGTCGAGATCCTGGTCAGCGGCACCGTCGGGCTGGTGGTGATCGCCGTCGTCGCCGTGCTGCTCAAGGTCGAGGAGCTGGTGCCGTTGCGCCGCCGAATCGCGGCGACCTTCAGGAAGCTCATCCGGCGCGGTCCGCCAGCCGGGGCAACCCCGCCCGGCGCACCGGCGTCCACCGACGCGGTGACTGCTGCCCTGCCGATGGTCGGTCAGATGGCACCGCCGGGTGCGTCAGCGCCCGGGATGTCGCCGGGACGTGGCACCCTCAGTGGGAGCAACAGTGGGAGCAGTGCATCGGCGCACGCTCCGCTCGCGGACACCGGCAGTGTCGACAGTGCCGAGCGCACCGTCCGACTGGACACCCTGGCCGGGCGACCGAGCGGCCCGGCCGGCCAGCCGGACGGCCCGACCGAACCAGCCAGACGAAGAGAGCAGGTGAAGGGTTCCGTGCCCAGCGACAGCGGTGGTCCGGCCGGCCGAGGCGTCGCAGAGGAGGACCTCGCGACCTCTGCCGACGGCACACCGGACGACTTCGCGGGGGGTGCCGCTCGCACCGGCGTTGACGGCGGCGGCGTGGGCTCGGTCGCTGACGACGACGCGACGACGGTGCTCAGCGCCGAGGAATTGACCGCATCGAACGAACCAGCTGCATTGTTCGCCGATGACGAAGCCGGCGTGACCATGCCGACAACGTCTTCCGGAGCGGTCGGCAGTGCTGGTTCGGAGGCCGCTGTGGAACGTGTCGCTGCAGCTCCGCTGACCCCCGGCACCACGATCGGTGGCCGCTACAGGCTGGTCAGCCTGGTGTCCGCCGACGCCGCCGGGCACTGGTTCTGGCGCGCTAAGGACACCGTGCTGCCCCGCGACATGGCCGTGACGATCCTGCCGGACACCACCGGCGCCTCGGCCACCGTGGCCAGAACACTCCGGGCCGGCCGGCTGCACCACATCGGGCTGCCCCAGACGCTCGATGTCGGTACCGACCACGGCCAGTCCTACGTCGTCGGCCAGTGGGTGGACGGCGCAACGCTGACCGACCTGCTGTCCGCCGGCCCGCTCGAGCCCGACGTGGCAACCTCCATCACCGCGAAAATCTCCGAGGCGGTGGCCGAGGCACACCGCAACGGCATCGCCCTCGGCGCGATCAACCCCTCATTGATCCGCGTCAACTTCGACGGACAGGTGCGGTTCTCGCACGTCATCGCGCACGGCTCCGCGACCCCCGACCAGGACATCCGGGCCATCGGCGCACTGCTCTACCTGATGCTCACCGGCACCTGGCCGCTGCCCGAGCCCCTTGACCCGCTGGCCATGGTGGGCCGAACCGTGGCGTCGATTCCGCCCGCGCCGACCAGCCTCGGCCGCGAACTGCCGGCCGACGAGGTTCGGCCGGCCGTCCCGGAGGCACTGTCCGCGCTGGCCGAACGCGCGCTGCACCCTGACGAGCCCGACGGCATCCACGCTGTCGGCGCGATCGCGGCCTTGCTGCGCAGCCCGGAAACCGTCGGTCACGTGGAGGCGGCCCCCCCGCCGCGGGACCGTCCGCTCAGCGCCGCCGACCGCAGGCTGATCAAGGAGCGGCGAGTCAAGCTCTCGCTGGCCACAGTCGTGCTGGCGGTCTTCGCGGTGTTGATCGTCATCGCCATCGGCGGGCTGGCCAAGCAGTTCCTGGCCTCCGTGCAGAACAGCGCACCCGACGACGTCAAGATGATCGACTCCAACACGCCGCCCTCCGCGCAGCCGGTCGCCCCCGCGCCGGCACCGGATGCCGCAACCTCCGGCGACCAGCCCACATCCGCCGCGGCGCCGGCCGCGGCGCCGGTGCCGATCGTGGCCGGCCAGGTCTACGACCCGCAGGGCGACGGCAAGCCGGACTACAAGGCCTACGTCGACCGTGCCTACGACGGGAACGCCGACTCGGCCTGGCTGACCTGGGTCTACAAGCAGCAATTCCCCAGCCTGAAGACCGGCGTCGGGCTGACCCTCGAACTGCAACGGGAGACGACCCCGACCGCGGTGCAGATCACCAGTGCGACACCGGGCACCAAGGTCGAGGTCCGCTCGTCGACCGGGCCGACCGTTCCGTTCGAACAGACCACGGTGCTGGGCTCTGGGACGGTCACCGACCAACCCCTGACCATCCCGTTGACGGCTGCGCCCAAGTCGAAGTACCTGCTGGTGTTCGTCACCGGGATGGCTCCCACCGCCGACAAACAGTTCCAGTCGAAGATCAACGAGATCACCGTCACCGGCAGTTGACCCGGTCCGACCCCGAACCGCGCCGGGTCGGCGGACCCGCCGCGGCGGCACTGCGCCGGGAATGCCGGTCGGTAGGGTGGCGTTGAGCAGTGCAGACAGGGATGGGCGTCGGGCCGATCCCGAGTCGAGACAGCATCGATCAACCCACCGATCAAGCAACCACAGAGCAGCAGAATCGCCGCCCGCTGTACCAGGCGCTGCGCGCCGGCCGAGGGGATCACGTGACCGACCTGAACCATGCCAGCAACGGCAGCGCGTCATCGACCGGCGGCGGACCGGTACACGATGTGATCGTCGTCGGGTCGGGACCTGCCGGCTATACCGCGGCGATCTACCTGGCCCGCGCGGAGCTGCATCCGTTGGTCTTCGAGGGCTACCAGTACGGTGGCGCGCTGATGACCACCACCGAGGTGGAGAACTTCCCCGGTTTCCCGCAGGGCATCCAGGGTCCCGAGCTGATGGCCCAGATCCGCGAGCAGGCCGAGCGCTTCGGCACCGATCTGCGGTCGGTCGACGTGGACAGTGTCGATCTGACGGGCGACATCAAAACGGTGACAGTCGACGGCGAGGTGCACCGGGCCCGTGCGGTCGTGCTCGCCACCGGGTCGGCTGCCCGCTACCTCGACCTGCCCGACGAGCAGCGACTCATCGGCCGCGGGGTGTCGGCGTGCGCGACCTGTGACGGCTTCTTCTTCCGCAACCAGGACATCGTCGTGGTCGGTGGTGGAGACTCCGCGATGGAGGAGGCCACCTTCCTCACCCGGTTCGCCCGGTCGGTGACGATCGTGCACCGGCGCGAGGAGTTCCGGGCCAGCGCCATCATGCTCGAGCGCGCGAAGCATGACCCGAAGATCCGCTGGATCACCAACGCGGCGGTCACCGCGGTGCACGGCGACACCTCCGTCACCGGGGTCACGTTGACCGACACGCGGTCCGGCCAGACCACCGAACTGCCCGCGACGGGGCTCTTCGTGGCCATCGGGCACGACCCGCGCTCGGCGCTGTTCCGCGATCAGGTGGCCACCGACGCCGAGGGCTATGTGCTCACCGGAGCCCAGGTGGGCACGACGGCCTCCACCGGCACCAGCGTCAAGGGCGTCTTCGCCAGCGGCGACCTGGTCGACCACGTCTACCGGCAGGCGATCACGGCCGCGGGGTCGGGGTGCGCCGCAGCGCTGGATGCCCAGCACTACGTCGCCGCGCATTCCCGGACCGACGTGCCGGCGACCTCCGTCGACGAGCCGGTCAACGCCTGACGCAGGCATCGCGCACACAGCATTCTTCACCCGAGCGTCCACAGAGTCCAACCGCCAGCCCCAACCCGTATTCCCACCGAGAAAGGTCACCATGTCCACCCTGAAGGTCACCGACGCCAGCTTCGACACTGACGTCCTGCAGTCCGAGAAGCCCGTTATCGTCGACTTCTGGGCGGAGTGGTGCGGGCCGTGCCGCATGGTGGCCCCGATTCTCGAGGAGATCGCCACCAAGCACGAGGACAAGGTCACCGTCGCCAAGCTCGACATCGACGCCAACCCGCAGATCGCCCAGCAGTACCAGATCCTGTCGATCCCGACGATGCTGGTCTTCCAGGGCGGTCGCCCGGTCAAGCAGGTCGTCGGCGCCAAGCCGAAGGCCGCGCTGCTCGCCGAGTTCGCCGACGTCCTGGCCTGATTCCGGCCTGATCCTCGCCTTGTCCCGCGCCCCAGGGTGCGTCTCCCCGCAGGCACACCCGGGGCGAAGACCACCCGAATGGTTCGCCGTCGGATGGGTTGCCTCGCCACTGAAGTTCATCGTTCTCGCCCACGCCTCGCCATTGGTTCCCTCTTTCGGGGAACCTCACGGCGAGGCGCGCGTCTACCAGTCAACAGTTGGTCCGCTTTCGATGCACAATAATGGGCGGCCAGGGCCGGAACGGCCGGCAAAGAAGCTGACAGCGAGCGCGGACCTCACGGTCAGACGTTCGATGGATGAGGACTGGGCCCGCCCCCGGGCGGCCGTCGCCGGTCGGCGACCGGACAAGGGAGAGCGATGCTGCTGCGACGGGGTGATCGAGGTCCGGCTGTCGCCGGAATCCGTGAGGCGCTGGCCAGTCTGCAACTCCTCCCGCCGGTGAACGGCGTCGACCCTGACTCGGCGGAATTCGACACGGCCATCGACGGTGCGATCCGCACCTTTCAGCAGCAGCGCGGCCTGATCGTCGACGGCATGGTCGGCCCCGTCACCATCCGCTCGCTCACCGATGCTCGGTGGAAGCTGGGCGACCGGCCGCTGACCTACACGCTGTCTGCGATGATGACCGGTGACGACGTGATGGCCCTGCAGACTCGCCTCGCGGAGATGGGCTACAACACCGGCCGGCCCGACGGTATCTTCGGACCGCTCACCGATGGCTGTGTCCGCGATTTCCAGCGTCACCGCGGATTGACCGAGGACGGAGTATTCGGCCCGGCGACTCATCGCGAACTTACCCGGATCGGCCGGATGGTGACCGGCGGCCGGCCGCACTACCTGCGCGAGTACCAGATGCTCCGGCAGGCAGGCCCGCGGCTGCACGGCAAGCGGATCGTGCTCGACCCCGGCCACGGCGGTGCCGATCTGGGCTGGCAGACCGACGGCGTGAAGGCCGCCGATCTCACCTACGACATCGCTCGCCGGCTGCAATCCCGGATGATCACCACCGGGATGACCGTGTTCCTCACCCGTGAGCCGGGCGACAATCCCTCACCGGACGAGCGTGCCGCGTTCGCGAACAGCATCAACGCGGATCTGGTGTTGAGCCTGCACATCGACGGATCGGAATCGCCGCACGCCTGCGGCATTGCCACCTTCCACTTCGGCACCGACTCCGGCGCCACGTCGACGGTCGGCGAGACATTGGCAGCGCTGGTCCAGCGCGAGCTCGTCGCGCGTACGCGGTTCTCCGACTGTCGAGTGCACCATCGGCCCTGGGACATCCTCCGGCTGACCAAGATGCCGGCCATTCAGGTCGAGATCGGCTACCTGTCGAACCCGCACGAGCGCGAGCGGCTGACGAACGCCGACTTCCGCAATGTGATCGCCGACGGGCTGCTGGTGGCCGTCAAGCGGTTGTACCTCGACGGTCATGACGACCCGCACACCGGCACGTTCACCTTCTCGGACCTGCTCGCGCACGAGCGGATGATCCGCGACTCGGCCTGACGTGGGAGTCTGCGTTGATCCTCAGCGTTGATCCCTCAGCGTTGATCCCTCAGCGTTGATCCCTCAGCGTTGATCCTTCGAGTGGATCCTTCAGCGTTGATCGCTCAGCGACTCCCGGCGAGCTCCGGGACCAGGGCGGGCGAGGCCGGGACGGTGATCACCGTGAACAGCTTCTCCAGCGCCGCCTCCACATCGGCCTTCCAGCCCAGGTCCCTGGCCAGCTCGTACCGCAACCGCGGGTACCGGTGGTGGGGCGCGACGTCCTGAAAGCCCACCTCGCGGGCAAATCCCGCCGGCAGCAGGCATTTCGGTAGCGCGGCCTCATCCGGCTCGTCAGCACCGTCAGCACCGTCAGCACCGTCAGCACCGTCAGCACCGTCAGCACCGTCAGACGAGCGTGGATCGTCGGTCTGCTCGGCGGCGACATCTTCGCGGCCGAAAAGCTCGATGGCCCGCACCCCGCGGCGAGTGAGCTGCCGGACCACCCCTTCCATCAGATAGCGCGCCAGGCCCTGGCCGGTGAATTCCTGCCGGATCCGGGCGGTGGTCAGCAGTACCGCATCCGGAGAGACCGGGGACGTCGGGAAGGCCGACGCTCCTGGCACCGCGGTGGGCGGGGCGAACAGCGCGAATCCGACCGGTTCGTCGTCGACGGTGACGATCTGCCCCGCCGACCCCCAGGTCAGCATCACCCCGGACAGCCAGACCTCTTTCTCGAACTCCGTCTCACCGAGCCGGCGCGCGGCGCGCGCCGCTTCGGCGTCCAGTTCCCAGGTCACGCACCCTCGGCATCGCTCCGGGAGCAGTGCGATGGTCGTCATCGACAACGGCACCAACGCTCGCGTCACTACGCTCCCTGCTACTCGGGGACCACCAGTTCGCGCCTTGTCGCGGGCCCGGGTTCACCCTGCTTGCGGTTCGGGGCGTGCGACGTCGCCCACCAGGATAGGTGCTCTGGTGCGACGGATCCGCTGCCGGCTCGGCGCCGCACCGAGGCGAGCGAGCCCGGCGGTTAGGATGACCACACCCCGCTCGATGCTGATCGCCGCCACACATCGGGCGGTCCGAACCCGGCGGGAGTGTCCGGCGAGAGTCTTCGAGGTGTCCGATGACCGGGAACAGCCTTGACCAGCACATGCAGCGGTACGCGCAGCGCACCAACGGCATGCGGGCCTCGGCCATCCGGGCACTGTTCGCCGTCGCCAACCGGCCCGAGGTGGTCTCGCTCGCCGGTGGGATGCCGTATCTGAAGTCGCTGCCGCTGGAGTCGCTGGCGTCGGAAGCCGCTGCGCTGGTCTCCGAAGAGGGCCTGGTCGCGCTGCAATACGGCTCGGGTCAGGGCATTCCGCAACTGCGCGAACAGATCTGTCAGGTGATGGCGTTGGAGGGGATCTCCGCCCATCCCGACGACGTGATGGTCACGGTCGGCTCGCAGATGGCGCTGGATCTGACCACCAGGATCTTCTGCGATCCCGGCGACGTCATTCTCGCCGAGGCGCCGTCGTACGTGGGTGCGTTGGGTACGTTCCGCGCCTACCAGGCTGACGTCGTGCACGTTGCCATGGACGACGACGGGTTGATTCCCGAGGCGCTGGTCGCGGCGATCGACGCCTGCGCGGTGGCCGGTCGCCGGGTCAAGCTGCTATACACCATCCCCAACTTCCACAACCCGGCCGGCGTCACCCTGTCCGACGAGCGCCGGCCGATCATCGCCGAGATCTGCCGGGAGGCCGGCATCGCGATCCTGGAGGACAACCCCTACGGCCTGCTGGGTTTCGACGACCGGCTGCGGCGCGCGCTGCGGGCCGACGACCCGGACAACGTCATCTACCTCGGCTCGTTCTCGAAAACCTTCGCGCCCGGGTTGCGGGTCGGCTGGGTGCTGGCGCCGCATGCCGTGCGGGAGAAACTGGTGTTGGCCAACGAGGCGGCGACCCTCAACCCGCCGGTCTTCAACCAGATGATGATCTCGCGGTACCTCGCGAAGTTCGATTGGCTCAGCCAGGTCAAGGCCTACCGGCATACCTACGCCGAGCGTCGGGACGCGATGCTCGGTGCGCTGCAGATGCATATGCCGGAGGGCACCACCTGGACGAACCCCGACGGCGGGTTCTACGTCTGGGTCACCCTGCCGGAGGGGTTCGACGCAGCCGCGATGCTGCCCCGCGCGGTCACCGCCCGCGTCGCCTACGTGCCCGGGACCGCTTTCTACGCCGACGGTCTCGGGTCGCGGCAGATGCGGCTGTCGTACTGCTTCCCGACCTCGGAGCGCATCGTCGAGGGCATCCGGCGACTGGCCACGGTGCTGGACAGCGAGCTCGACGTGATGCGCACCTTCGGCACCACCGTGTCGCGTCCCGCTGTCGGCCCGGCGTCGCCGTCGCCGGATACCGCCTGACCCGCTATGCACCTGCCGCCCCACTCGCCACGTGTCGACGCGGCGCGACGCCCAGCACACCCTGATCTGCCAAGGAGAATGAGTCGATGAGCCGACACGTCGTGGTGCTTGCTGGTGGGCTGAGCCATGAGCGGGATGTCTCGCTGCGCTCCGGGTCGCGGCTGTACGAATCACTGCGCAACCTGGGCATGGAGGTCACCCTGCGGGATGTCGATTCTGACCTCATCCCGTGGCTGGTGGAGACGAAGCCGGACGCCGCGATCATCGCCCTGCACGGCGGGCGCGGAGAGAACGGGGCCATTCAAGGGATTCTCGAAATGGTGGGAATCCCGTATCTGGGTACGCCGACGAAGAATTGCCGGCTGGCCTGGGAGAAGAACATCGCCAAGAACCTGGTCGAGCGCAGCGGCTTCACCACGCCGCCGTGGATGTCGCTGTCCCACAATACGTTCCGCGACCTCGGAGCCGGAGCGCTGATCGATTCGCTGGTGGGATACCTGGGCCTGCCGCTGATGGTGAAACCGCAGCACGGTGGATCCGCGCTCGGCGCCAGCGTCGTCCGGTCAGCAGAGGAATTGCCCGCGGCGCTGGTCGGCGCCTTTGCCTACGGTGACCTCGTCGTGGTCGAGGTGTTCGTCGAAGGCGTCGAGTTGGCGATCACCGTCATCGAAGAGGCGGACGGCGCGCGCGCCCTGCCCGCGGTGGAGATCGCCCCGAGCAGCGGGATCTTCGACTACGAATCCCGTTACACCGCCGGCCTGACCACCTACTTCACCCCCGCCCGACTCTCGGACGAGGTTGCTGCCGCCGCCGCCGATCTCGCCATCGGCGCGCACCGGGTGCTCGGGTTGCGCGACGTGTCCCGCACCGACGCCATCGCCGCCCCCGACGGCACCGTGCATTTCCTCGAGGTGAACGTGTCGCCGGGGCTGACCGAGACGTCGATGCTGCCGATGTCGGTGGAGGCGGCCGGCCGGGACCTGGGCGAACTCTATGCGAATCTGGTCGAGCGGGCGATCGGCCGGGCGGGTCGCTGAGTCGGCTCCGTCTTGGTGATGCCGTGATCGCTGTCGATTGTGCCTTTCTTCGACGGTGCTGTTCTGACCGGTGTTGTTCGACGGTGCTGATGTCCCAAGTTCGCGCTGACCGGCCGGTTGGTGCCTCACTGTCATCGTCACCGGTCGGTCAGCGCGCTCGCGTTATTCCTTGCGAATCATTTGTGTTTCTCGAGGCCCGCTGTTCGAAAGCCGTTGCAGCATAACGGTTGTCAGTTACACACCGGGCGTGGCTCGTACTAGTGTCACCGTGACATTTCCGCTTGGGGTGACGGGTACCGAGAATCGTCATCTTCCTCATTGTTCTCACTATGAGGAACGTTCGTACCGAGGGCGTCGGGTGCCATGACCGTGACGATCCGTCGGAGGTCTTCCTGAGTGGCGAATTCCACCACGATCCGGCCCTTGGTCCGGCCGAGTTCCAGCCGGACTCGGGTGTCGAACGTGTCGGAAAGGGAGACCGCGAGATCCTCGAGTCCTGGGATGATCCGCTTCTTGGTCACCTGCCGCCGACGCGGTGTTGCCTTGCCGGCCAGCAGGGTGACCGCTTCCTCGGTGCCGCGCACCGAAAGGCCCTCGGCGATGATCCTGGCGGCCAACTGTTCCTGGTCGTCCGGATCGGGCAGGCCGAGCAGGGCGCGGGCGTGACCGGCGGACAGGACTCCAGCCGCGACCCGGCGCTGCACCGGGACCGGGAGTTTCAGTAGCCGGATGGTGTTGGAGATGACGGGTCGGCTGCGGCCGATCCGGGACGCCAGCTCGTCCTGGGTGACGTCGAACTCCTCGAGCAATTGCTGGTAGGCGGCGGCCTCTTCCAGCGGGTTCAGGTTGGCCCGATGGATGTTCTCCAGCAGCGCGTCGCGGAGCAGGTCGGCGTCCTCGGTGCGGCGGATGATGGCCGGGATGGTAGCGAGCCCCGCGCGTTCGGCCGCTCGCCAGCGGCGCTCGCCCATCACCAGTTCGTAGCCGCCGTCGGCCGCGTCCCGGACCACGACGGGCTGCAGCATGCCGAATTCGCGGATGGAGTGGGTCAGCTCGAGCAGGGCGTCCTCGTCGAACACCGACCGCGGGTTGCGCGGGTTCCGGCGGATGGCGTCGATGGGAATGTCCCGGTACCGGGGTCCGACGCCGTTGGATGATGCGTCACCTTCTTGACTTGGGCCCGAATGGGTCGATTCACCGGAGTCGCCGTCCGTGGGCGCCGGTAGCGCACCGCCGCCGATCAGGGTCAGTGCGGCGGGCTCGCGTCGGGGCTGGCCCCCGTTCATCAGCACGTCGGACACGGTGGTGGTGTCCGGACCGGTCGGGATCAGCGCTGCCAGGCCTCGACCCAGTCCACCTCGTGGCTTGCTCATGACGACTCCTTCGCGCCGCGGTCGGCGATCTCGCGCGCCGCATCCAGGTAACTCATGGCCCCCCGGGAACCGGGGTCGTACGTCAACACGGACTGCCCGAAGCCCGGTGCTTCGGAGACCTTGACCGACCGTGGGATCGACGCGGTCAGCACCTTTGGCCCGAAGTGTTTGCGCACCTCGGAGGCGACCTGGTCGGCCAGCTTCGTCCGGCCGTCGTACATCGTCAGCAGGATGGTGGAGACGTCGAGGTCCGGATTGAGGTGGGCCTTCACCAGCTCGATGTTCTTGAGCAGCTGGCCCAGGCCTTCCAACGCGTAGTACTCGCACTGGATCGGGATCAGTACCTCGTCCACCGCAGCCATCGCGTTCACCGTCAGCAGGCCGAGCGACGGCGGGCAGTCGATGAAGATGTAGTCGTAATAGGTGTCGATCTTCGCCAGGGCCCGCTTCAGCCTGGTCTCCCGCGAAACCATCGACACCAGCTCGATCTCCGCGCCGGCCAGGTCGATGGTGGCCGGTACGCAGCCGAGCCGGGGCGCGTCCGGGCAGGTCTGAATCGCCTCCGCGGCGGTGATCTCACCGATCAAGACGTCGTAGACCGACGGTGTCCCGGCCTTCCGGTCCACACCGAGCGCGGTCGACGCGTTGCCCTGCGGATCGAGATCGATGACCAGCACGTGCAGCCCGGCCAGCGCCAGCGCCACCCCGATGTTCACCGTGGTGGTGGTCTTGCCCACGCCTCCCTTTTGATTGGCCACGCAGAACACCCGCCGGTGACGGGGACGTGGCATGGTCAGCTCGCCGGAGCGGACCTCCATGGCCTGCAGAGTTGCGCGCGCCAACGGCGTGTCGTCGTCGTCGTCGAAGGTGTCCGGTGTTTCACGTGAAACTTCTATCCCGATACTCACTGGCTGCCTGCCTTTCCTCAGTCTCCCGGGCGATCCGAGGCGGAAGGCGCGTCGCCGTGAGACCTCTCGCACGCTACGGCGCAGGAACGACTCGATTGCGGCAGCGCGCCGCGCGGGTCATGACAATTCACCTGGACGGCGGTGCGCGGCGTTCTGTGGGGTGCGGAGCGTCATTACCCGACTCGCCCGGCAATGTTTCACGTGGAACCTAGCCGGACCGCCAGGCGGTTTCGGCCGTCCCCGGCTGCGCCGACCCGTCGACGAGCGAAGATCCTTCGTCGTCGGCGGTTGATTCGCCGAACCTGTCGAGAGCCACCCCCAGCACGCGATTGTCGGAGGATCGCCGCTGCGTGATTCCGTTGGTCCTACGGTCGAAGATGTGCGTTGATCCCGACGGGTTTCACGTGAAACGGCGCGGCCCGCGTCCACGATAAGCGCACCGACGGAGCTCTCCCTTGGGGCCGGAATCCGTTCCAGGAGCCGACTGCTGCGAGCGCCGCGATATTACGGGGTGGCTCCAACATGCTGGCGTTTCACGTGTAACGTGCAGTGGGAGCGTTGGTTCAGGGGTCATCCCTATTGCCGGCAACGCCACCGCGACTGTGCACGGTTCAGGGAACGGCCGCTCCGGCGCCGTCCGTGTCTGAGGTTCTCGATCTGGGTCGCGGCATCGATATAGGTGTACTTCGTGGGCTGACACCGCCCACACCAGCGGCGCCGTAATGGCTCAGCCGAATGGCCGGCTATTAGTCTGGTCTTTCGTGTCGCAACGGCAGGCTCTCACCGTTCCCTGCGACCAATTTCCGCGTGAGGCGCACCACAACGTGTCGACGATCAGCAATAGTAATTCGATTCGGCAGGGCAATTGTTTCACGTGAAACATGGGGTGATGTGGCGGAGACTGATCCTCGCGGGCGACAAGGAAGTCCCGCAGGATCATTCGCGCGCGATGCCGATACCGACCACGTTCCAGCCGGCGAAACAGCGGCCACCTCCAGACATTCACGAGCGACGGGAGCCGAGCGCGTCGCCCTTGGCCAGGTCAACGCCAAGATCCCCGCCGCACGCAGAACTTCTCGCCCGTCTCCCGCGAACCGGCTTGCGCCTCCGGGGCTAGCACGATCCCTGCAAGGCCATTTCTGAGGGCGCAATTCCTCACGGCTCAGTCCTCGGGCGATCACGTTTCACGTGAAACACGCCGAAATGCCTCTTCCTCACTACGCACGAATTCCAGCGGTTCCCGCTGGCGAAACAGGCATGATCTCCCATCAATGATTCGGCACGGAATGCACGGAATGACAGTTTGCCGCGAACAGTTGCGAACCACCCGTCCGGTATCGGACCACGATGAGAACTTGGTCCACTGCGGCACGGACCAGAATCGGCATGTCGACGTGCGCGCATTTGGCACACGGCGACCGCTGGCCCTGCAGTTGTTTTCGGCATATGCCGACGATGCGCAACGCCGCCGACCGTGCCCGCATTTCATCAGTCCACCGCCGGTGCTTCCGTAGCAGAACCTGCGACGACGGCGCCACTGACCAGGACGTCGCGGTGGCGCCGAACCTCGACCGACGGGAATGCCCAATGAGAGCGCCGGCCCGTCAGCCCACCATTCCGCCCTTTCCGATTGGTGGGAACTCCACCGTGCTGGTCCGCGGCGCCCGGGTGAAGGACCTCATCCGCCCGCTTGGTTTCGCGCCGGGCCGCCGCAGAGGATGCCGGTAACCTACCCGCTAGAAATGGCTCGGCGATCGCCGGGCATCACGCACTTCTCGGCCTTCAACGGCGAGAAATTCGCGGCCACCGGATCCCGGTCAGGGTCGCCGCATCGCGGCCTGCCGGAAGACACGGGGCGACCGAGTCGGCCGCGGCCGCCCTCGACGACCCAGGTGGAATGCCCCACGGAGGGCTTGCATGGAACCACATCGCGCGAGGTCCCTATCGCGAGGTCCCTACAGCGCCCCGCCGGCGTCCATCTCGGACCGCGTGGGTGGGCCCGGAACCGAGCGCCGAGCCTGCTGGTCAGCCACGGTGTTCCGCCGCTCGTCAGCGCGCAGGTCACGGCCGTCCCGCCGTCGGTGTCCAGGTCCGCTACGTGCCGTCCCGCGTCACGGTGGCTTGTGGACACCGTCAGCGTGGCCACGCACGTGGCACGACAGGTCGGGCGGCGCGTCCGACGCCCTTGACGCCGCCCGCGCTGCCATAGCCAGCCATATCGCGCTGAGCGACCGGAGCGGCGTGGTGGAGACGGCGCGGCGATCTGCATGTCGAGCGGGGGAGAGAACCAGGACAAAAGGGACGCATATCGTCACGGTGACGAAACAGCAACCTGTCGAGTGCGTTGTGCACAAACTCTACTGTGAGCCTACTGAGACCCCTGGCGACCCGACCGCTGACCCATCGGGTCCTTCTGCGGCTTCCGGGGTCTGCGTCGCTGGCCCGCTCTCGGGGTCTTGGACATGTCGCCGTTTCGCTGTGCCCGGACGACAAGCGTGGCCGGGTCGACGATCCCCGTGCCAACCGTCATCAGCTCTGCGTCGACGAGGCCCGTTGCCATCAGCGCCTGACGGTCGCGGGCCAACTCCTCCGCGGCGGACTGGCCCTTCAGCGCCACCATCCAGCCGCCCGCGGCGATCAGCGGCGCGGACCAGACAGCGACCCGGTGCAGCGGGGCGAGCGCGCGGGAGGTCACCACCCGCGCGCCGCCGCATTCGGCCACCACGTCCTCGGCGCGGCCGCGCACCACCCGGCAATGGTTGAGCTCGAGCAACTCCGCCATTTCCCGGAGGAACTGGGCCCGCCGTTCCAGCGGCTCGACCAAGTCGACCCGGCAGTCCGGTCGGGCGATCGCCAGCGGAATGCCGGGCAGGCCGGCGCCACTGCCGATATCGACGATTCGGGCATCCGGTTCGATGAGGTCGGCGACGACCGCGGAATTCAGCACATGACGGGACCACAACCGTCCTGACTCCCGAGGGCCGATCAGGCCACGGACGATCCCGTCGGTCGCGAGGGCGGCGACATACCTTCTGGCCAGGTCGACGCGGGCGCCGAACACCAGCGCCGCGGCCGCGGGCTCGGCCTCGGGGGCCTCGTGCACTTGCTCCGCGGCTGCCACAACCGCCGGAGCCCCGAACTGGTCGCACAGCCCGTCGTCGCTGCCGGCGCCCAGGCCCGGTGGCCCGTCACCCACGCCGGATGGCCCATCACCCACGCCGGATGGCCCATCACCATTGCCCGCTCCGGGCGCAACCACGGACCCGATCTCGTCGCCGGACTGCGGCTCAGGCGTCACCAGGACTCACCCATGTACGCCGGTCTAGCGCCGTCGGTCATGGCGCCGCTGGTCACGCTGCATCCGGCCGGGCCAGCCAAGAGCCACACGGCACCGACGCAGCAGGGACTGCGCGGAGTGGCAAGCCGCCCGCACCTCGGATGATCAAGACCTGCGGCCTTCTCAGGTCGTTCAGCATCACGAAAGGGCCAGCAACGGTGATCACCCTGCGCTCTCGCACCGGTTCCTGACCAACGGACGAGCTCGGCGAGCGCGCCGCAGCCAAAGCCGCCGCCACCTCGCACCGACCAGCAGCAAGTGGGGGGCTCCCCTGCAGACCAGCTCGCCAGTCGAGGGATCCCATGCGGACCAGCCCGCTGCGTCACCGCCTGACCGGCGCCTCCGCCAACTCCATCAGCCCACCGGTTGATCAACAGCTGCGGCCTTCCGAGGTCGTCCCACAACCTGAAAGGGCCAAGGACGGTGATCTTCCGAGGGACAGAAGCCTCGGCCGAGCCAACCCCACTGAGACTGCGACGGCAGCATCACGCGTCGCGGCTGATCACGACCTGCCGTTGCGGTTCCTCACCCTCGCTGGACGAGCTCACCCCGGCGACCAGGCCGACCGCGTCGTGCACCACCTTGCGCTCGAACGGGTTCATCGGCGCCAAGCGCACTGACTCGCCGGTGCCGGCCACCGTCTCCGCTGTGGTCCGGCCGAGCTCGCTCAGCTCCGCCCGCCGCCGGGCCCGGTAGCCGGCGATGTCCAGCATCAGCCGCGACCGCTGGCCGGTTTCCGCCATCGCGGCCAGCCTGGTGAGCTCCTGCAGCGCGTCCAGCACTTCGCCGCGATCGCCGACCAGGCGGTCGACGTCGCCCTCACCGATGATGGAAACCACCGCCCGCTCGCCCTCGACGTCCAGGTCGATGTCGCCGTCGAAGTCAAGGATGTCCAGCAGCCGCTCGAGGTAGTCACCGGCGGCGTCACCCTCTGCCACCAAGAGTTCGTGACGGCTGGGCTCACCGTCGGCCGGCGAGCTGTCGTCGGCGACCACGGCCGTGGATCCGGTCGCTGACGCAGTCTCCGACGGATCAGACTCGTGCTCAACGACGGTGGTCAGGTTCTCGCTCATCGGCGTCTTCTTCCCTTCGTCCATGCTCGTACAGCGGGTTCACAGCGACGCCAATCGGCATCGATTCACGGTCCGGGCGAACCAGCGGCGGACATCGGGCGGGCGACTGACCCGCCGAACCCGTCGGCCAACTCCGGTTCGGCCACGAAGGCTCAGCGCCGGCCCGTTTTCTTCTTCTTCTTGCCCGTCTGACCAGGTGGCCGTTGCGGTCTTGCGCCGGGCGGAGGTTTGGCGCTCGTGGCAGCCCCGCCCGAACCGTTGGCCGCTGCAGCAGTTCCGGATGCACCTGATGCGCCGCCGTCGGACTCGCCCGGCGGAGCGGCGTCGGCACTGCCGTTGCCGCTCGGAGTGATCTTGGAGGGCTCGATCACCGGCCGTCCGGCCGCGGTTCGCGGCTTCGCCCCGGGCAGCGGCTTGCTGAACTTGGCCGCTTCCTTGGCCTCCTCGACCACCTGGCTGGCGGCGAGTGCACGCTTGTCCTGCATCCGGTGCGCAATCCACAGCTGACCGAAGGTCCAGGAGTTGTTGGCCAGCCAGTAGAACAGGATGGCCAACGGGAAGAACGGTCCACCGACGACAACGAACAGCGGGAACATGTAGAGCATCAGCTTGTTCATGATCGCGGTCTGCGGGTTCGCGGACGCGTCGATGTTCATCTCGCGCTGGCGGGCGACCGACCGGCGGCTGGTCAGGTGGGTGGCGATGCCCGCAAGGATCATCAGCGGCACGCCCCACCAGATGATCGCCTCACGGATTCCGTTCAGAAACTCCAACTGCCCGCCGGGCATCGTCATGAAGCCGATGATCGGAGCGCCGCCTGGCAGCTTGGCGTTCGCGAAGGACTGCACGTCCTCGGAGCCGAAGAAATAAACCTGCCCGCGCAGTGCCCACACGCCCGGCGGGTTCTCCACCGGCTGGAACATCCGCAGCACGTGGAACAGACCGATGAAGACGGGCGCCTGGATCAAGGCCGGCAAACAGGAGGCCAGCGGGTTGACCCCGGCCTCCTTGTTCAGCTTCATCATCTCTTCGGACAACCGCTGCTTGTCGTCCTTGTACTTCGCCCGGATCCTCTTCATCTCGGGCTGGATCGCCTGCATCTTGAGCTGCGAGTCCATCTGCTTCATGAACGGCTTGAAGAGGATGGCCCGCAACGTGAAGATCAGGAAGACGACGGACAGCACCCAGGACAGCACGTTGTTCGGCCCGAGCACGGCCCCGAAGACCTTGTGCCAGACCCACATGATCCCGGAGATCGGGTAGTAGATGTAGTCCAGCGAGAAGAAGTTGAACGTCACGCGGCAGATCTCCCGATCGTCGGATGACCGGCCACGGATGGCGGCGCATCGCTGGAGCAGTCAGGTACTGGGTGGGTGTGGTCGATACCGGCGTCCACGAAGGACTCCACCCGGCCGGCATCGGCGGGACGCGAAGGACCATGCCCGTCCGCGTTCGGAACGCTAGTGGAACTCCCGGCGGGCACGTCGCGTTCCCGGTGCGGCCATCCGGTCAGCGGCACGTGATCGACGCCGCCTGCACTCCACGGATTGCAGCGGAGCAGCCGCCAGACCGTGAGCGCGGTGCCGACGACTGCGCCCCGAGTCCGCAGCGCGGTGATCGCGTAACTGCTGCAACACGGGTAGTACCGACAGCTGGGCGGGGTGTACCTGGAGATGAACCGCTGGTAGAAGCGGATCGGCGCGATCAGCACCAGGGCGGGAATCGAGGCCCTCACCGGGGCGGCTACTGCCGAATCGGACCCGCTCATCGGGTGTCCTGACGGAGCGCCGCGGCCGCATGAGCAGGGCGCCGGCCCTGCCGGGGACGCTGTGCGGCGGCAAGGCCGGACCGCAGGTCGGCGGCGAGTTCCGCGCTGGTCGCGGTCGCGGCCGCCGGCAGCGCGCGGATGACCACGTCCGTGCCGGGCGCGAGCCTGGTGAGGTGCTCACGCAACAGGGGTCGCAACCGGCGCGTCACCCGGTGACGGACCACGGAGTTACCCACCTTCGCGGAGACGACGAAACCGGCGCGCGGAGGGACCTCTCGCGCGCCGCCAAGAACATGGACAACGAGATGACGGGTACCCGCCCGGCGCCCGGAGCGGATCACCGCTGCGAACTCAGGTGCGCCTCGGAGGCGACTGCCGACGGGTAGCACATTGTCCTGTCGTTGCCTGTGAAGCCGGTCAGGCCGACAGCTCGTCGCGGCCCTTACGGCGACGGGCGGCCAGGATGGCGCGACCGGCGCGGGTGCGCATCCGCAGGCGGAAGCCGTGGGTCTTGGCCCGGCGACGGTTGTTGGGCTGAAAGGTGCGCTTGCTCACGGGTATCTCTCCACTGTCGACAACTGCTGGTGTGGTGCTCGCTCGTTCAGAGCGCTGGTCGGCGTCCTGCGGCGCCGGCCAACTACCGGTCGGACTCGATCGGGCTGTCCGTCGGGCTGTCGATCGGAGTAGCCGTCTGCCAACGGCCCGACCCGATCAGATTCACCAGGGAATCTGCGCCACGGATCACGGACAGCACGAAACGGCCGGACCGAGCCGACGCAGTTCAGGGTACGGACCGCCAGGCGGGGCGGTCAAACTCGCGGACTCCGGGCCAATGCGGCAGACTATCCGCGACCGCGCGACACGCCGACGGAGGTCCTTGCAAGAAGCGTGGTCTTGTGGGAAGTGCAGGAAAGTTGTTAGCGTCCGGCTCGCACGACTCGGAACCACCGAGTCCCCCGGAGCGACTATTCCGCGGCGCCGCGGTGTCTCGGCGGCGCTGGCCGTTGCCGTTCCCACTAGTCCACACCTGTGGATAAGTTTGTGGACGGCCGAGGGGGCCGATAGCCGCGAGGGGGAACACCGAGTGATCGTCGAGGATTCGGACGACCGATTGACGCCGGTGTGGCGGAACGTCGTGACCGATCTGGCGCCGACACTGAGCCAGCAGCAACGGGCCTGGCTCTCCCTCACGCAGCCGGTCGGGTTGCTGGGCACCACCGCGCTGCTCGCCGCGCCGACCGACTTCGCGAAGGAAGCCATCGAGCGGATCTTGCGCGAGCCGATCACCACCGCGCTCTCCGGACACCTCAATCTGCAGATCAGCCTGGCCGTCACGGTCAGCGAGGAACACTCGATGGGACCGCTCACCTCGTCGACCACCCCGGGCGACCGGCAGCGGCTGCTGGACCGCAGCGATCATTTCGCTCCCGGTTCGTACCTGGGCGACCGCGGTTTGGTTGCGCAGCGCGGCGAGCGGCCGGATGCGACGACGGAGGTCGGGTTCAACGGCGCCCTTGGCCCCGACCTGCGTGACGTCGATGATCTCGACGCGCTGGATGATGAGGGCGACGAGGAGGCGGACGCGCTCGCCACCGTCACCGAGATCTGGCCGACGTACACCGGCCGGAGCGACACCGCCCCCGCTCATCCCTCGCAGACCAGGCTGAACGAGAAGTACACCTTCGAGACCTTCGTCATCGGCGCCTCCAATCGATTCGCGCACGCGGCCGCCGTAGCGGTGGCCGAGGCACCGGCAGTGGCCTACAACCCGCTGTTCGTCTGGGGCGAGTCCGGTCTGGGCAAGACCCACCTGTTGCACGGCATCGGGCACTACGCGCAACGGTTGTTCCCCGGCATGCGGGTCAGGTACGTCTCCAGCGAGGAGTTCACCAACGACTTCATCAACTCGCTGCGTGACGACCGCAAGGTCGCCTTCCAGCGCCGCTACCGAGACGTAGACGTGCTGCTGGTCGACGACATCCAGTTCTTGGAGGGCAAGGAAGGCACCCAGGAGGAGTTCTTCCACACCTTCAACACCCTGTACAACGCCAACAAGCAGATCGTCATCTCCTCGGACCGCCCGCCCAAGCGGCTGGAGACCCTCGAGGACCGGATGCGAACCCGATTCGAGTGGGGGCTGACCACCGACATCCAGCCCCCAGAGCTGGAAACCCGGATCGCGATCCTGCGCAAGAAGGCGGCGATGGACCGGATGAACGCCCCGGACGACGTCCTGGAGTTCATCGCCAGCCGGATCGAGCGCAACATCCGCGAACTGGAGGGTGCGCTGATCCGGGTGACCGCGTTCGCCTCGCTGAACCGGCAGACCGTCGACCTGTCGCTGGCCCAGATCGTCCTGCGTGACCTGATCCGCGATCCGGTCTCCAACGACATCGACGCCGCGACCATCATGGCCGTCACCGCCGAGTACTTCGGGGTGACACTGGACGAGCTCTGCGGTCCGGTGAAGACCAAGCAGATCGCCTCCGCCCGGCAGATCGCCATGTATCTGTGCCGGGAGCTGACGGACCTGACGCTGCCCAAGATCGGCCAGACGTTCGGCAACCGTGATCACACCACGGTCATGCACGCCGCCAAGAAGATCAGGGCCGAGATGGCCGAACGCCGGCAGACCTACGACCACGTACAGGAGTTGACAGCCCGGATCCGCGACCGGATGCGGCACTGACCCTCCGCCCGGACGGATGAACTTTCTCCCCCGCCCGGGACTTTCCGCGCCGCAGCCGTCCATCACCGGTGGATCCTGCGGTTTTCGGCGTACCTGGATCACGAAACGGTCACGACGCCGCAGTAACGATGCACACCCTGTGGACAACTCTGGGGATAGATGGGGATGGCTCGGGGACAACCAGCGCAACCCCGTGTTCTTCCACCGCTCCCCGCGCCGGTCCCGGATCGCTCCCAGGGCTGTCCACCGCCCCGACACGCCGTGTGGCCTGCGCGCGGCGCACCCTGTCCACACCATCAACACCACCTACTACTGCTACTGGTTTTATCTCTCCAAGAGCTCTCCTTTCTGTAACCCTGGGGATGAACTGCTCGGACCCTTGCTTCGGGCCCGCTGACAAACCCGCCGCGACGGACGGGGTGTGCGCCTCGTCGCCAGGTCGGCGCGGACCAGCGACACCGACCGGACGAGCGCGCGGACGGGGACCCCGGCGTGACGCCGGGACCTTTTGGTCGTACGGTGTGAACCCGAGCTAGAACATCAGCAGCTGGGGGTTTTGACGGTCCGCCCGACCGCACATCGGCGTCATCGACTTCGGTCGACGACCCGTCGCCGTGCCGGCCGGCGGCATCCGCTCGCCACTTCAGCCCAGCAGGTTCAGCGCCACAACGCGGCCACCGCCGCGTCCCAGGAGGTCTGTGCATGAAGTTCCGTGTCGCCCGCGACGATCTCGCCGACGCCGTCGCATGGGTGGCCAAGTCGCTGCCGACCAGGCCTCCGGTGCCGGTGCTGGGCGGGATCCTGCTCGAGGTGCGCGGATCGACGCTCACCGTCGCCGGGTTCGACTACGAGGTGTCGACTCGCGCCGAGATCTCGGTCGACACCGTCGACGCCCTGGACGATGACGCCGCGGGCGAGCCGTCCGCCGACCGGGTGCTGGTCTCGGGCCGGCTGCTGGCGGAGATCACCAGGGCGTTGCCGGCCAAGCCGGTGGACTTCTCCGTCGACGGACCCAGGGTGACGATCGTCGGCGGGTCGGCCCGGTTCACCTTGCCGACCATGCCGGTCGAGGACTACCCGCCGCTGCCGGAGATGCCGGGCGCGTCAGGCACCGTCGACGCCGCCACCTTCGCCGAGGCCGTCGCGCAGACCGCGATCGCCGCCGGCCGCGACGACACGCTGCCGATGCTGACCGGGATCCGGGTCGAGATCGAGGGCGATCGGCTGACCCTGGCCGCCACCGACCGCTTCCGGTTGGCCGTGCGGGAACTCCAGTGGTCCCCGGACGCGCCCGACGTCTCGACCGCGGTATTGGTGCCCGCCCGCACCCTCGCCGACGCAGCGAAGACCCTGGGCGGCGCGTCGGACGTCACCATCTCGCTCGGCGAGGGACTGCTCGGGCTGCAGGCGGCCGGTCGGCGCACCACGGTCCGGCTGCTGGACGTGGAGTTCGTCAAGTACCGCTCGCTGCTGCCGACCACCCACACCACCACGGTCGACGTGCCGGTCAGCGAGCTCGGCGACTCGATCAAGCGGGTCTCGTTGGTCACCGATCGCGGTCACCACCTGCGGATGCAGATCACCGACGGTTCGCTGACGCTGACCGCCGGCGGCGACGACGAAGGTCGGGCCGAGGAGGAACTGCAGGTCGACGCGGACGGCGCGGAACTGCTGATCGCGTTCAACCCGTCGTACCTGCTGGACGGGCTCGGCGTGCTGCGCTCGAACACGGTGCGGCTGGCGTTCACCACCCCGTCCCGGCCCGCGCTGCTGCTGCCCGTCACCGGTGACGAGGCCGGATCCGCGGAGTCCGACGGTGCGGCGACCGAGGCGCCGGCGTACCGCTACCTGGTGATGCCCGCGCGGTTGCCGGGCTGACCCAAGCCCCGAACCGCCGCTGTCGCACGCCGCGGGCGGGGTTGCGTTGGACTGGCAGACGGTGATCGAGCGGAAGGAAGCAGCATGCAGATCGGCCTGATCGGGCTCGGCAAGATGGGCGGCAACATGGCCGAGCGGCTGCGCGCCGACGGTCACGAGGTGGTCGGTTACGACCGCAACCCGGCCAGCCCGCGAACGGTCGATTCGCTGCCGGCGCTGGCGGCCGCGCTCGCCGCGCCCCGGGTGGTGTGGGTGATGGTGCCCTCGGGCGAGCCGACCCGGGCCACCGTCGCGGATCTGGCCGAGGTGCTGGAGGCCGGCGACGTGATCATCGACGGCGGCAACTCCCGGTACACCGACGACCAACTGCATGCCGCAGCCTTGCAGCCCAAGGGCATCCGCTACCTCGACGTCGGGGTGTCCGGCGGTGTCTGGGGCCTGGCCGAGGGCTACGCCCTGATGGTCGGCGGCGATTCAGAAACTGTGACCGTCGCCCAGCCGATCTTCGACTCGCTGAAACCGCCCGGCGACAGCGGTTTCGTGCACGCCGGCCCGGTCGGCGCCGGGCACTTCACCAAGATGATCCACAACGGCATCGAATACGGCATCATGCAGGCCTACGGCGAGGGGTATGAGCTGCTCAAGGCGGCCGACATGGTGACCGACCCGGACGCGGTGATGGCGTCCTGGCAGCAGGGCACGGTGATCCGGTCGTGGCTGCTGGACCTGCTGGTCAGGGCGCTGGAGAAGGACCCGGGGCTGGCCGAGATCCGGCCGTACGCGCAGGATTCCGGCGAGGGCCGGTGGACCATCGAGGCCGCCATCCACCACTCCGTGCCGCTGCCGGTGATCACCGCGGCGCTGTACGCGCGGTTCGCCTCCCGGCAGCAGGACTCGCCGGCGATGAAGGTGGTCGCCGCGCTCCGAAACCAGTTCGGCGGGCACGCGGTGGGCCATGAGGGTTCCACCGCGCCGGTCCCGATCAGCTGAGGCGTGTTCGCCCGCCATCTCTCGCTGCTCGACTACCGGTCCTGGCCGTCCGCGGAGGTGCCGCTGCAGCCCGGCGTCAACGTGCTGATCGGCCGGAACGGCACCGGCAAGACCAACCTGGTCGAGGCCCTTGGCTACCTGGCCACGCTGTCCTCGCACCGGGTGGCCACCGACGCGCCGCTGATCCGGCGCGGTGCCGAACGCGCGGTGGTCCGGTCCGCGGTGGTCTCCGACGATCGTGAGCTGCTGCTGGAGATCGAGATCAACAACGGCAGGGCCAACCGGGCGCGGATCAACCGGGCGCCGCTGACCAGGGCCCGCGACCTGCTCGGGGTGCTGCGCACGGTGCTGTTCGCGCCGGAGGACCTGACGCTGGTCCGCGGTGATCCCGCAGAACGGCGCCGGTTCACCGACGACGTGCTGATCATGCGCGCGCCGCGGATGGCCGGTGTGCGTGCCGATTACGACCGGGTGCTCAAGCAACGCAACGCGTTGCTCAAGACGGCCGGGCTGGCCCGCCGCGGCGGCGGCGAGCTGGCCACCCTGGACGTCTGGGACGAGCACCTGGCCACCGCCGGCGCCGAGCTGGTGCACGCCCGGCTGGCGCTGATCGCCGAGCTACGGCCGCACGTCGCTGCCGCGTACGCCGACCTGGCCGGGGCCGGTGACGCGGTCGGCCTGGTGTACCGGGGGACGGTGCCGATCCCGGACGGCGATCAGGAACCGGCGGACGCGACCGGTGCGACCCCGGAACCCGTTGCTACACCCGAGATCGACGCATTGCGGGAATCGATGCTCGCCGAACTGATCCGGGTCCGGCAGCACGAACTGGACCGTGGCATCTCGCTGGTCGGCCCGCACCGCGACGACCTCGAGCTGGTGCTCGGTCGCGGTCCGGCCAAGGGGTACGCGTCGCACGGGGAGTCGTGGTCGTTCGCGCTGGCCCTGCGGCTGGGGTCGTTCGCGTTGCTGCGCAGCGACGGGGTGGACCCGATCCTGGTGCTGGACGACGTCTTCGCCGAGTTGGACACCACCCGCAGGGACCGGCTGGCCGCGCTGGTCGCCGACGCCGAACAGGTGGTGCTGACCGCGGCCGTCCACGGCGACGTGCCCGAGGCGCTGGGCGGGGTCCGGCTCTGGGTCACCGACCAGGGAGTGACGCCAGAACCGTGACCTCGGAACCGTGACCTCGGAACCGTGACCTCGGAACCGTGACCTCGGAACCGTGACCTCAGAACAGTGACCTCAGAACAGTGAGGTCAGAACAGTGAGGTCAGAACAGTGCGGTCAGCGCACGGCTGAGCGGTGCGCGGACGTGACCGCCGCGGTGTGCGTGGCCAGGAACGCCAGCACCCGGGCGGTGGC
>Ga0209584_10000026_pt1 | contig 30712 bp, 25 predicted proteins | sample NGEPerD_FD_184507 | JGI IMG/M metagenome (GOLD analysis project Ga0209584, IMG submission 184507) | Arctic peat soil microbial communities from the Barrow Environmental Observatory site, Barrow, Alaska, USA - NGEE PermafrostAB12-D... | ecosystem: Environmental > Terrestrial > Soil > Wetlands >...
TCCTCCCCCATTGGGTCCCTAACCTACCCAACCGCTAGTTACATTCAAGTCGTTCGTACTGATGTTGTCAACCCTCACCAACCCTACAGTACGCGCGTCCGGACGAAGCACAGGCTGCTGCTCGTCCTCCCGGTTCCCGGGTTCCTCTGCGCGCGCGATTCATCATCTCCCCCACGAGGTTGGAGGCGCGTTCGTCCTTGGGATAGTCGTAGTGTCCTACCAGCCGATAGAACACCTGCCAATTGGTGAGCGGAAGGTGGTCCTAGTACTCCACCAGCGCCTCCGTCACTCGCGCCAGCGGGCAACCCTCCGGCGGCATCCTCTACCTGGTCTTCCAGGACATCGCACCCCAGGCGAAGATGCGGCGGCCTGAATCACCGCGGACACGCCGCCGGTGTTCATGCGCTCGTGGGCGGCTGCCAGACCGTCCATAAGGTCCGCCAGGTCGATGTAGTTCCCCCGCTTCAGGTCATCCAGCGGGAGCGTTTTGCCGGTCAGGAACTCGTACAGAAACCACAAACACCTGGCATACTTGCCGGTCGGTTTGGACCGGACATATTCAAGGAGATCCTCCTCCCCTGCCTGCACCGCGTGCGTCCCGGTAGGCAGGCGGAAAAACGCTTACAACACAAGAATTATCATTATGTATTAGCATAAGGCCAGAAAAACAAGTACCAAGCCACCAAGGCCAACTCAATTCAGTGCGGTTCCGAAAACGGAAACTGAGCCGGACTACCTGCCCGGCAGTTCCGTGCCCCGACTCATGATCTCCACATAGCCCGCGTAGCTGAACAGGCGGTTGCGTTTCCGGGCGGTGAGTTCCCGCACAATGCCCAGCTGCTCCAAGTGACCCAGCGCCTTGTTGACCGTGGCCGGGGTGATGCCGGTTTCTTCGGCCAGTCGGCCTGATGTTGTGATGGGATGCTCCATCAACGCCCGGTGAACCTGCAGGGCGGATGCCGCCGCCCGGCCGAGACTCCTGATCTTACCCCGGTCCTGGCTTGACAGGTGCAGAAGCTGTTGCGCCGTGTCCACCGCTTGGGTGGCGGTGACGATAACCGCCTCGGCGAAGAAATCGAGCCAGGCCTCCCAGTCACCGGTCAGGCGCACGTTGCCCAGCAGCTCGTAGTAATACTGACGGTGGGTCTTGAAATAGAGACTGAGGTAGAGCATCGGTTCCTGCAGCACCTTCTGCTCGCACAAAAGCAGGGTGATCAGCAGACGCCCCACACGGCCGTTGCCATCGAGGAACGGGTGGATCGTCTCGAACTGCACATGGGCCAACGCCGCCTTGAGCAAGACCGGGGTCGACTCTGGCTGGTCATGCAGAAAAAGCTCGAGCTGGCTCATGCACTCCAGCACCTGGTCGGCCGGAGGCGGAACGAAGGCCGCAGTGCCCGGACGGGTACCACCGATCCAGTTCTGGCTGCGACGGAAATCGCCCGGAGTCTGACTGCTGCCACGGCCCTTATCCAATAGCACGCCGTGAATCTCCCGGAACAGTCGCAACGACAGCGGTAATCCCTCTTCCAGCAGGCGCAGGCCGTGGTCCAGAGCCGCAACATAGTTGCCGACCTCCCGCACGTCATCCAGCGGAACGCCGGGTCCCTGATCCAGTTCGAAAAGCAGCAGGTCAGACAACGACGACTGCGTCCCCTCGATCATGGAGGAAAGGACGGCCTCCTTGCGGACATACATGTTGAGGAGCAACGACGTATCCGGCAATAGGGTCGAGACACTGTCCAGCCGACCAAGCGCCAGCAGCGCCTGGTCGAACTTGCTGCGCAGCTCCGGCGTCCATTCGATGGGCGGGTGCGGAGGCAACGGCGCGGGCACGAAGGCCTGGGCCTTCTCACCTACCGTGGATATGGTCACGTATCTGCCTTGGGTATCTCGCTTCATCCAGTCCGCCTCGAACCTAAAATAAGGTTCGCCTGTATTTTACCTTTATCGTGCATACTAAAATAAGGGTATGGAAACGAAAAAGCAAGTGGGTTTCGCTGTTGCTGATTGCCCGCAGGGGAAAAGACCCCGCAGGACCCGGATTCGCCCCTGTTCTAATGTTGTACATAATGTACAACATGGCTCAGAGGCTTTCAGCGGGCATACGGCGGGAGCGTTTTTCACATAGGGTGCGAAGTCGCGCCCCAAGTTCCCGTCCGGAAAGCCTTTTTTCTCTCCCGATTTCCCAGCACCGGCCGAGGGTGACGGGCGTACTGTGCGGGAGCAAGGCACTTTCGGCGCTCCTCTTCCTCCATCGACAGGACCTCGGCTGCGACGTTGGAGACCTGGAGGGGGTGATCCGCGCCCGGCGCGGTGGGGGTGGCAGTGGACCTTCCCCAGGCAACGAGGTGGAAGAACAAGAAGACGGGCGAACAGGGGCGGCCACCGCGTCCGCAGCCCACTTGACTGCTGGTAGGGCCTTCCTATACTGTCCGGATATACACCAGACGCGGTGTCGCGCCGGCGGGTCTATTGCTCTCTCGGCGGGAGATGGCGGGCTCGTATCCCGCCGTCGCTTCGTTGATACACAGACAGCGGGGTGCTGCCCTGGTGGAGTTATGCGGACTGGATATTGGTTGTTGGGCGGAGAGGAGTTCTGATGTCGGTCATACTTGAGCTTCGAAACCGGACTTCCCACGCGGCCACACCGCTCATCCACCCCACCTCAGAACATGTGGTCCTCGCTGAGGTATTTGCGGTGCTCAAGAACCTTCCGTTCGATACGGCGCTCAACCCATGGCTGACCGCCTGCTCAAGAGGCAGCATTAGCCCCGCGCAAGATTGGACGTTCAGCTTCTGGGAGAAGCAGCCGCGGCCCGTCGGGGTGAACGAAGGATCGACAGAGGTTGACCTCGTCATCGCCTCGTCAGCCGACATCATCTTCGTCGAGGCCAAGATGGACGCCGCTCCGTCTGCTGGGACCACGAACGACCCTTCCCGTGATCAGCTCTCTAGGAACTTGGACATCGGGAACCGACGGGCGCTCAAGGAGGACAAGCGCTTCTCCCTAATCTACGCGACCCCCGACACAAAGGAACCGTGGGAAGTCGGGCACGTGCTCAATAGCCAGCAGCCCTTTCCCACAGATCGGTTGTTCTGGAGTCCTTGGAGCCAGGCCGGTGACGTGCTGGCAGCATCGGTCGAGGCCAAGAAGCTATCCCGTTCGGAACGCGCCTTCGTTCTTGACCTGTTGTCGTACTTGGCCAAGAAGCGACTCTGGCACAGCACGCTTGGCGACGATCCGGAGTTCTACGCGGACAAGCTGCGTGCACCGTTGCGCACAGTGGGCTCGCCCTTCGTTCCGTACGCGGAGCGCGGTATCGAGCTCGATCAGTCGTGGCGCGGCGTCGAATGGGACGAGGACGAACTCCGGACCCTCCTGCGTGGTCTCCGTTGGCAGGACAAGGCCCTACTCAAGCTGCTAGCGGATGCCGGCGGTGTGATGCGACAAGACAAGATTATGGCGGCCATACCTTCGCTCCGTGGGAAGACCTCAGCTTCTCTTCGCGCGCTGAAGTCCCACGTGAACGCCGCGTGCAAGGGCCACGGCCGCGCGCCCATCCTCTCGGTCGGCTCTGGTACCGGTGACAGCCGCGTCCACGAGATTAATCCGCAACTCGGTCCCTTGCGCCAAGTCGTCATTGACGCGGCGCAGGCATTCTCGATTCCGTCTGGATTCTTGTGACGTCCCGCCTAACAATGGCTTCGACCTGACTCGCTGCGCTCGCAGGTCAAGCCACACACGTTGGGCGGCTTACCCACATGCTTGGGCAGTTATCTGTATCGAGAGATTCGTCCTCAAATCTGAACAGCCAAATGTACAAACATTGGACACTTTTTGGTCTGGACAATGATGGGTCGGGCCTCAGTGCCACGATCTTGTCGTATAGATCGACGGCTATGCGGCGCGACATGGTGACGATCATGCCCTTGCCCAGCAGAGCTGACTTTCGCTTCTCCCAGTGATCGACAATGTTTTGCGCAATCAGGTCGAGGCGCTTCAGCTCATGCGCAGAGTCGTTATCCGCATGAGAGTGTCCGCGCCTTGAATCTTCATGGTGTGGTATCGTACGCTGTACTCTAGGAGGTACTACCAATGAGCACATTCCCCACCATCATCCCCATCTCGGATTTGCGGCAGGATGCGGCGGGCGTCATCAAGCGGGCGGCACTCTCGCATGAGCCGGTATTCATCACCCAACGCGGTCGGCCGGCCGCGGTCATGGTCGACACACGGACCTATGAGCGCACACAGCACGAGCTCCAGGTCCTGCGGCTACTCGCCCGTGGCACCGTGGAGATCGAGGCCGGCAGCGGTCGCGACATGGACACGGTGTTCGCTGACGCTGACGAGCTTTTGGGCAAGATGTAACGTTGCGCGTGAGATTCACACCGGCGGCGGACGCTGAGTTCCTCGCTGTCATCAACTACATCGGCGCCGATAGCCCTGCGGCAGCTGTCGCCTTCAGGGACAAGGCGCTCAAGACGTTGTCGATGCTGCGCCAGTTCCCAGATTCCGGCCGCATCGTGCCGGAGTATCCCGCCCTCCCTTTCCGCGAGGTCATCGTGGCTCCTTATCGGTTCTTCTACCAAGTGAAGACCGACGCTGTGTGGATCGTTGCGGTTTGGCATGGAGCACAGATCGTCGATTCCCCCGAGGATGGGGTCAGCGGATAACCACGATTCCGCGCAGATTCGCTGCGCGCACTGGTCAAGTCGACCACGTATGACCGGGCGGGGCAGCACTCCATCTCGGTCAACGATCAATGGCGCATCTGCTTCCGGTTTGCCGACGGCGACGCGTATGACGTTGAAAGTCAGCCCCCGCTCTCTCGTATCAAGCGCTGTCGGCCTTTGTCGGTCAGGCGGTATTTCTGCTTGCTGCTGCGCGGCTTGTCGGGAATGGTCATTTCAATCAGCCCGGCTTCCAGAGCGGGCAGCAAATACGTTTGTCGAAAATGTTCATCGTCCTTCAGTCCCAATGCCGTCTTGAGTTGTTGCCTGGTCATCTCTCCTGCAAAGGCGGAAAGCAATTTGACTTCCGGGGTTACTTCCTGGGTTACTTCCGGGGTCGGTAGCGCGATGGTCTCCAAAATCATCCAGAGCATAAAAGCAATAAACGGGGCCGAATCGGTCTGCCGGGTACTCTCCTGCAATGCCTGATAATACTCGGTCTGGTGCTCGAAAACCAGGCTTTCCACCGGCATGTCAACGAACAGGGGATTCCAGCGAGCCAGAATCAGACTCTGCCACAATCGCCCCATGCGGCCGTTGCCGTCGGCAAAGGGGTGAATGAACTCGAATTCGTAATGAAAGACCGAACTGGCGATGAGCGGATGGGCGTCGGTGGCGATCAGCCAGCCGAACAGGTCGGCCATCAGCTGCGGTACCCGGTCGGCAGCGGGAGCCATGTGGATTACCTGTTGGCCCGCCATCACCCCCACGCCGCCGCGTCGGTAGACTCCGGCCCCGTCAATTAAACCGGACATCAGAATGCGATGCGCCTCCAACAGATCCTTTTCGGTTTCCGGCCGCCAGGTGTCGAAGCAGGCATAAGCGGCCAACGCGTTGCGCACCTCCTGCACCTCACGGGGCGGGGCAATCACTCGTTTGCCATCCAGAATCGCGGTAATCTGCGCTTCGCTCAGAGTATTGCCTTCGATGGCCAGCGAGCCGCGAATGGTGCGGATGCGGTTGATACGCCGCAGCCGCAGCGCCCTGGCTTGGTCGGTAACCACGCTCAGCCGCCCGATGGCCTCGCTGATCTCGGCGACCCGGTTCAAAATCACTGGGGTGATGGTGTAGGGCGGCTGATAGGATGTTTTCCCGCTCATGCCTCGTCTCCCCCGAACAGAGATGCTGCTGGATATTGCGCTCCCTCTTGCATGATAGTCTTCATTTATTCAAGCCTTGGGTTGCGTCCAAAAAGTTCTGTAAATTGCCTTCCAGATGGGGTGAGCTTATCAGACGGTAGCGTGCAGAGGCGTCACCTCCTTCGTGGTTTCTCTCGTCTCTTGTGCTTCCCCCATCGCCTCCAGGATATCCTGCAGCTTCGCTGCGTACGATCTCCTCCAGAAAGTCGGGCGCATTCAGCAGTGCCTCTTGCACATCGGTGGGCACTTTCGTCAAATAGCGGCGTAGGTCGCTAAAAGGTAAGGAAAAAAACAAAACCCGTCCCACAACCGGACGCGGCTAGTGGACGGGTTTGTCTTTTCAGTTGGTGGAGGCGGGGGGAATCGAACCCCCGTCCGGAATCCGCCTGGAAGAAGCTTCTACGAGCGTATCTCCCACTACGGTGTCTCGTCCTTGGCCCCCGTGGGAGCTGGGTGCCTCAGACCAGCCATCCTGAATGTCCCCCGGAAGCCGATGGCTCTCTTCCGAAGTAAGCTCACCTTAAATGATGCCGCCACACTCCCCGGTGAACGAGGAAGGGACGGCAGGCGCCTCAGCTAACTAGTAGCTAGGCGGCCAGTGCCATTTCTTCGTTGGCAGCTATAAAGTTCCAACCTTTTTTCGAGAACGGCTGGGACCTCGGCCCGCTACTCCAACTCAGACATGACCCCGTCGAAGCCTAATCGCCCCCACGTTTGCCAACCGGGAAAGAGTCAAAGAGCTCCCACTCCTCTCCCCCGGTCTACCCAGTATTATACCACCAGATCTGACGGCTAACGGTTCCGGTCCGCCCAGGCCCGCTCTATCTGCCGCTCCGCGTCCTTCTTGGCCAGATCTCTCCGTTTGTCGTACTTAGTCTTGCCTTTGGCCAGCGCAATCTCCACTTTGGCCCGGCCATCTTTGAAGTACATCTTCGTGGGGATCAGCGTATAGCCGGACGAGCGGACTTTGCCCTCCAAGCGACGCAGTTCCCGCTTATGCAAAAGCAGTTTGCGGTCTCGCACAGGCTCGTGGTTGTGGACGTTGCCCTGAGTGTAGGGGCTGATGTGCGCGCCCATGAGATACAACTCCTGCCCCTTGAAACCGGCGAAGGCATCGCGCAGGTTGGCGCGGCCGTCCCGCAGAGACTTGACTTCCGTTCCCTGCAACACAATACCCGCCTCAAACCTGTCCTCCAGGTTGTAGTCGTGGCGGGCCTTCTTGTTCTGAGTGATCAGCTTAGTGTTTGAAGATGCCATCGTCCCGGGAGTATAGCAACCCACCGGGACGATAGCGCCCCTCCATGCCTCTTCATGCCTTTCTAGGCAGCGTTTCTAGGCAGCGTTTCTCGCCAACTGTCCCAGGAGGTGACCCAGCATCAAGATGACCCAGAATGCTACAACGATAGCGCCGACAATTATGATGCTGCCTATCAGACCCGCAACCGCTCCAAAGACGAGAGTCACTACCAACAGGGCAATATAATTGCCAAGATTCCTGCTCACATAGCCGATGATCCAGCTCACATCAAACATAGCGGTCCAGTAGCCCTCAAGGGCATAGTGGGTCATGGCCGCCGGCACCAGCAGCGCCAGAGCCACCATGTAGACCACGAACAGAAGTATAAAGAGTACCGAAAGCGCCCCGATTGAGTCCAGCACCAGCACAAACAAGCCCATCAGCACCATGGCAGGCAGAGAGTAGATGAAGACGGCCACCGACACTGCCAGGCCCTGAACTATGTAGCTTCCAAAGTTGTCCCACGCCGGAAGCTCCTCTTCCTCCCCCCTCGCGACTCGGCGAATGATCTCCAGCCCGTAACCCTGTTGGGCAAAGTTCACGATGGGTATGAAGCCGATTACGATCCCGATAATTACCTTGGTGACCCAACTGGGATCATCCAACGGGAACTTGATTGATTTTCCGTAGTCCATGCACTCCCCCTCTTGATGTAGTGAAGACACATTGTCCGCCCCTATTGCCTAACCCACGGTGGCAGGGAATCACACGCACGCACAATCCGCCTACTGTTGCAGAGCCTATTTATCTGCCAGCTCCAGGTCCACTCTGCCTCGTGCCTCATCCACTTCCGACACTCTTACAGACAGCATATCCGCCAGCCGGTAGGCCCGACCCGTCTTTCGGCCGACCATGGCGCTCTCCAGGTCATTGAGCTCATAGTAATCTCCCGGCATGTCCCTGGCCGGGAGAAAGCCCTCAAAGACGCCATCGAACAGGATGAAGGCCCCCGCACCAACAAATCCTACTATCTCACCTTTTAATATCATGCCGCGGCCCTCAGCCGCAAACCTCTTCTTCAATATGTGGGCCAGCGCGATGTCGGTTCCCTTCATCTCCATACGGCCCGCTTCCCTCTCGGTTCGGGAGCAATGCTCCGCCCAATCGGACAGGTTGGCGGTGTACGGTTGTGGCCCTACGCCCAGTGCGCCCAGCAGGTGCCTATGAACCAGCAGGTCCGGATAACGACGTATGGGTGAGGTGAAGTGACAATATGTGTCCAGCGCAAGTCCAAAGTGCCCGATATTCTGAGCTTGATAGACGGCACGAGACTGCGCCCGAAGTACCTGCTGCATTAGCGCTATTCTCCCCTGACCACGGGCTGCATGTTTCCGAACCATCTCTCCTGCCTCCATCATCACCCGGCGCACCACACGCGGAGTAGCCGTGATGGGATCGAAGGACGGGATGGGTAGGTCCAGTGATGCGAACAACTCCAGCAGATGGTCCAGGGCAAAAGGATCCGGGAGGTCATGTACGCGGTAGACTGTGGGCACCCGCTGGCCTTCCAGAAAGCGGGCCACCTGCGTGTTGGCCAGGATCATGAAGTGTTCAATGAAGCGGTGACTCTCTAATTCCTTCGCCGCCCTCGCGTCTGTCAGCCTCCCACCGGAATCCCAGATGAACTCAGGCTCAGTGGATTCGATGCTGAGTGACCCTTTCTTCCGGCGCCGTTCCTCCAGGTTGGCGGCCAGGGGACGCCCCAGATCCAGCGCCGCAGCCAATCTATCCGAGGGTTTCTGCTCACCCCTGAACATCTCCTCCAATTCCACGTAATTCAGGCGGGCATCGCTCCGGATGAGAGAGCGGTAGAAACGCGAACTCCGCACGGAACCATCAGAGCCGACGTTCATCTCCACAGTAACCGTCTTCCGGTCCTCCCCGGGGACCAGGGAGCATACCCCGGCGGACAGTGCCTCCGGAAGCATGGGTTCCACGCCGGTGGGGATGTAGACGGAAGTCCCCCTCCTCAGGGCCTCCCTGTCCAGCGCCGTGCCTTCTTCCACGTAGTGGGAGACGTCGGCAATATGCACATAGACTACGGTATTCTCGCCCTCCTCGGTGAAAGACAGGGCGTCGTCGAAGTCCCTGGCGGTGGCCGGATCTACCGTGAAAGTGAACAGCTCTCTAAGATCCTCCCGGGGGCGCTCCTCCTGAGCACCGCTCCGGCCAACCTGCTCAGCTTCCGCCAGAACTTCCCGCCCGAATCCGCGCTGGACGAGACCCTCCTCCAGGAGAGCGTCCAATACATCCTGCAAGACTTCCCGCCGTCCGATGACCTTGGTCACCTGTACCCTACGGCCGTGCGATGGCCGGAAGAGGACCAGGTCTCCCGTCTTTACTCTGACACCTCCACGCGCGGAAAGGAAGGTAGGGCCCTTCTGGAAGAGAGGCTCCACCTCAGTGTACTTGCCGCGTAGAGACACCAGCCCCACCTGGGCCCCCACCCGCGAGCGCACATCCTTGGCCTGCCGAAACCGCTTCGGCGCTCCCTTCTTCCCGCCCTGCTTCTTGCCTTTCCCAGACCGCCTCCCGGACTTTCTCCCACGACTCATCCGCCGGCGTCCTGGGGTGAGAAATCCATGCTGCGCCACCCCTGAGCCAGTATATGACGCCTCTCCTGAAGTCCAATCGCGCCCGCGGCCTCTAAGATTCGATCCGCCTGTTTCCCTTCCAGGATTCCAGAAACCACTAGACGACGAGGGACACGCTTCTCCTTGGACATCCGTGACAGCAGTTCCAAGACTGGCTCCACCGTGATGTTGGCAAGGATGGTCTTTTCTTCCCACCCATCCAGAGAGACGGCATCTACGCCCACACCTTCAACAAGAAGATCCACATCGTTGGAAGCAGCGTTCGCCCTCGCCGCCTCCACGGAGAGCGGATCACTGTCAAAAGCGTACACTGGGGCGAATCCCAGGATGGCTGCAGCCACAGAAAGTATTCCAGAACCCGTCCCTGCATCCACCAGGGGTCCTCGCACACCACCATCCTGCATCAACTCCAAAACTCCGCGAGTGGTTGGATGAAGGCCGGTGCCAAACGCCAATCCCGGAGTCAGCACAATATCCAACAGTCCATCCTCCCCAGCCGCGCCGGCTGCGGGCGGATCTTCCCATGGCGGCCTGATATGTAACCGCCCAACAGTCGTTCCCACGAAGTGTCTCTTCCAAGAATCCTCCCATCCTTCCGGGACCAACAGCCTCTCTATTTTCAGGCTCCCCTGAAGATCTTTATCTTGCGATATGGATGCGCGGATCTTCTTGTCCGGAACATATCCTGCGCCATGACGGAAGGGATAGAAGATGAGGTGGACCGATTGCCCCTCCTCCAGCTCCTGATAGGGACCCAGAAAATCAAAGAGTGAGACTCCCACCACCTCTGCCCAAATCGCAGGCACGGAGACGCGTATCGCCCGGTCAGCGCCCATGCACGACTTCCTTCACTCCGTCAGCCTGTGAACAGATGACGCAAACGATTGAAGAGGCCTTCAGAATGTTCCGCATAGTGCTCCATCCCGCAGCATTCATCAAGCTCTTCCAAGAGCTCACGCTGGTGCTCATCCAGGTCTCTGGGGATCATGACGTTGGCCAGAATGTGTTGATCACCCCGCCCGGTGCCGCGGAGACGCGGGACCCCACGGGCCCGAAGAACCTGGACCTCTCCCGGCTGAGTGCCCGGAGAAAAGTGCACCTCCTCTTCCCCGTCCAGCGTGGGAACGGCCATGGTTACACCCAGGGCGGCCTGGACCATAGTCAGATCTTGGCGACAAATAATGTCATCACCCTGACGATCAAAGTCCGGGTGAGGGGTGACCGCGACCTCTACGTAGAGATCTCCGGAGGGTCCCCCGTTCGCCCCGGCGTTGCCCTCACCGGTCAACCTGATCCGTTGCCCTTCCGCTATGCCTGCGGGGATATCTACCGTCAAGGTCTGCTCTCTGCCGGCCCTTGCCGTTCCACCGCATTCTACACAGGGATTCTCCAGCGAGCGTCCGGTCCCTCCACAAGCTACACAGGCGCCTGCCTGCATGAACTGACCGAATGGGGTCCGCCGAACGGTGCGCACCTGCCCAGCACCACCGCACTCAGTACATGATGTCACCGCGGAAGGGTCTTCACTCCCCGTACCCTGGCACGCATCACAAGACTCCACCCGCTCCACAACCACATCTCTCTTAGTGCCGAAGGCGGCCTCATGAAGGTCCAGTTCTATCTGAACTCCCAGGTCACTGCCCCGTGCCGGGCCTGCTCTGCGCCCTCCCCGGCCACCGCCGAACATGTCTCCCCCAAAGAAGGTCTCGAAAATATCTCCAAAATCGGTAAAAGCCCCACCGCCGCCGAAAGGACCGCCGGTCCCACCGCCCCTGAGGCCGTCGTGGCCATAGGTATCGTAAATGTTGCGCTTCTCCGGATCACTCAGTATCTCGTACGCCTCGGTGGCTTCTTTGAATTTCTCTTCAGTATCCGGGTCATGGTCATTCACATCAGGATGAAAACGATGCGCCAACGCCCGATAGGCTTTCTTGATCTGCTTCTCATCCGCGCCTTTGTCGACGCCGAGGATCTCGTAATAGTCCCGCTTCATTCGTATCTAGCCTCCAGGAACAGGCCAAGCAACCGCGACGTCGCTCTGACCGTGCCTATTGCGTTCTCATAGTCCATTCGCACGGGGCCTAGCAGACCAACCGTGCCCAAGTTACGCTCCGGCAGACCGTAGCCGACCGCTACCACCGAGAATCCGCGCAGAGCCGATTCCCCATGTTCTTCTCCTATCCTCACCACCGGACCGTCGTTGCCCAGCGCAGTGCGGAGGATCCTGAGCAGGATATATCTCTCCTCCAGCAAGGCCAGAAGACCGCTAACGTCCATCATGTCCTCCAACTGAGATTTGGACAGAAGGCGAGAGGCACCTCCCACATACAACGCCTCCGCCGCATGCTCATCCACCAGTCGCTCAAAGGCGGGACCCAGGAGATCCAAGAACTCCCTCTCAGCCCTGCTCAAGTCCGGATTCTCCGCCACTTTACGCACCAGGCGCTCTGTTATGGCTTGTCCTTCCGTCATCTCATTCACATAGGTACGGGCCCAATCCAGGGTGCCTGTATCGACGCTGACAGGGGACTCTATCACCTGCTTGGTCACGTGCCCTGTGCTGGCAATAAAAACTACAGTGATCAGATTGGGTTGGAGCGCCAGCAGCTCAATATGCCGCAGATGTGCGCCGGTAAGCCGAGGGCCCGCAACCAGCGCCAGCAGATTGGTGGCCTGCGACATGACCTCTGAGGTCTGCTGAAGGGCGGAATCCACCTCCGTGGCCAGACTCTCCGGTTTTAGAGGAAGACTGGGTGTTTTGACTGTGAATCGCCTTCTGAGTATCCCATCCACAAAATGCCTGTAGCCTCTATCCGTGGGAATCCGACCCGCCGAAGTATGGGGGTGGGTGAGGTAACCCATCTCCTCCAGAACGGCAAAATCATTGCGGATAGTGGAAGCAGAGACGCCCAATCCCGGCCTTGATGCAACGGTACGGGAGGATACAGGCGCAGCCGTCTCCACGTGCTCGTGGGTGACGATCTCCAAAATGGTGCGCTGTCTATCGCTCAGGTCTCTGTGGTTTGGAAGCGCCATCAATCAGGGATGTTCCGATACTTGGTTTGGTTCCACTTCCCGCAGGATAGCTATGAGAACAGTATTACATAGGCCAAAGCCCCTCCGGGTCAGGCAGAGTGTACCACAGCGCCTGGTCAGAAGACCCCGGTCCACCATCTCCTCCACCGACTTTGAGTCCAATGCCGAGGCCACCTCCTCTTCATCCACACCGTCCCTTGTACGTAACCCCAGCATGACTTTCTCATACAGACGCACGGGGGGAGACAGGCTCTCAAGCGTGGGCGGCCGTCTCCTCAAGTACTCATCCACAGTATCCGGGTTCGTGCGGCGTTCTCCCCCCAGCGTAGAGACGGCCGCCACTCCCACTCCCGCGTAATCACGTCCCCGCCAGTAGGCCTGGTTGTGCTTGGATTCATAACCGGGCAGGGCAAAGTTGGAGATCTCATATCGCAGGTATCCGGCATCCTGCAGAAGGTCCGCAGCCTCAGCGTAATGGTCCTCCGCGAACTGCTGAGCATCCCTAAATGGAACCTGAATCTCTTGGTCTAGATAGTCCAGATACCCCCTTGTATACGTTAGATCATACAGAGAGATATGAGTGGGGCGCGCCTGGACGGCGCTGTAGATGTCCCGGTGCATTGAATCCCTATCCTGCCCCGGAATCCCGAAGACCAGGTCCAGGTTCCAGTCCAGCCATCCCACATCCTTCACAGCTCCTATAGCAGTGTCCAGCTGATTGATCTCAACCCGCCGACCCAGTGATCGCAATAGTTCAGGATGGAAACTTTGAACGCCCAGAGACAGTCTGGTGACTCCCGCCCGCATCAACTCCGCCAGGTATTCGGCATCGACAGTGCCTGGATTCGCCTCCACCGTCAGCTCTCCATCGGGATGAATGAGGGCACCCCCTTCCTCTCTGGGGCCGCGCCCAGCCCCCTGGGCGCTTCCGGACCGCTGAGAGATCCTGCTAAGCAGTTCGGTCAGTAGCCCTCTTCTCACGGCAGTGGGTGTCCCTCCCCCCACATACACAGTCTCCAGAGGAAGATGGAGCTCAGGAAGAAAGCCCTGGATCTCAGAATGAAGCATACGAAAGTAGCGTTCAATCCGGTATTCCCCGCCCACGTGAATCGCCTCTGAGGCAAAATCGCAGTATCTGCAACGGGAAGGACAGAACGGTATATGGATGTAGAGGTGCCGACTACCCATTCCAACCCCCTAGACAGTAAGTGCGCAAGCGGGGCAGGCAACCTTCTCTGAACCTACCGGCAAACCTCTAGTCCTCATCCAGATCCAACACGGCTAAGAAAGCTTCCTGCGGTATGTCTACACTGCCCACAGTCTTCATGCGCTTCTTCCCGGCTTTCTGCTTCTCCAGAAGCTTGCGCTTTCGAGTCACGTCACCCCCGTAGCACTTGGCTACCACATCCTTGCGGATGGCACGAACCGTCTCCCTTGCAATCACCTTGCTGCCGATGGCCGCTTGGATGGGCACTTCAAACAGCTGGCGCGGAATCTGACGACGCAGGCGCTCTACCATACGCCGACCCACGCGATACGCCTTGTCCCGGTGAACAACGAGACTGAGCGCGTCCACTACATCCCCCGCAATCAGTATGTCCAACCTGACAAGATCCCCCACTTCATAGCCCTTCATCTCATAGTCGAGGCTGGCGTAACCCCGTGTGCGGCTCTTCAGGATGTCAAAGAAATCCAGGACAATCTCTGCCAGAGGAAGATCATATGCCAGTCGAACGCGGGCGGCAGAAATGTACTCCATATCCCTGTAAGCACCACGCCGGTCCTGACACAGCTCCATGACCGCACCCACAAACTCATCCGGAACCAATATGCCGGCGGAGATGTAAGGCTCACGCACTTCCTCCATGTCACCAGGGGTCGGAAAGTCCACGGGATTGCTCACGGTCCTCACCTCTCCGCCCACCATCTCAACCTGGTAGCGGACATTGGGCGTGGTAGCGAGCAGCTCAAGGTCAAACTCCCGCTCCAACCTCTCCCGCACTATTTCCATGTGCAGCAGACCCAAGAACCCACACCGGAAGCCAAAGCCCAGTGCCTTGGAGGTCTCTGGCTCCCAGAAAAGGGAAGAGTCGTTCAGAGCAAGTTTCTCCAGTGCATCCTTCAGCACCGGGTAATCGTCTCCGTCGATGGGGAATAGTCCACAGAAGACCATGGGAACCGCTTCCTTGTAACCAGGGAGTGGCTTCTCTGCCGGTCGGTCAACCAGAGTGAGGGTGTCCCCTACCCGCAGATCCGAGACGTTTTTCACTCCTGCTATCAGGTAGCCGACCTCTCCCGTACCCAGGCGGCCTGTAGAGCGCATATCCGGACTGAAGATCCCCACTTCCTCCACCTCACTCCTTCGCTGTGAGACGAAAGACCGAATCTCATCACCACGCTTGAATCCACCGTCCACCACGCGCAGAAACGCAACCACACCGCGATATTGGTCGTAAATAGAGTCAAATATCAGGGCTCGGGGAGGATCATCCACGCTGCCTCGAGGAGGAGGAATGCGCTGCACAATTCCGTCCAAGAGTCTGTCCACTCCCTGTCCAGTCTTGGCAGAGATATGAAGAATGTCCTCTGGCGCGCAACCAATGAGGTTCATCAATTCCTCCGCCCGCCGCTCCGGTTCAGCCATCGGAAGATCTATCTTGTTAAGAACGGGGATTATCTCCAGGTCGTTCTCCAGGGCGAGGTAGGTGTTGGCCAACGTCTGGGCCTCTATCCCCTGGCTTGCGTCCACGACCAGAAGGACCCCTTCGCAAGCAGCGAGGCTTCGAGACACTTCGTAGCTGAAGTCCACGTGGCCCGGGGTATCAATGAGGTTGAGCTGGTACTCTCCCTCGCCTTCCACCTTGTAGTAGGCGCGGACGGCCTGCGCCTTGATGGTGATGCCTCGCTCACGCTCAAGATCCATGCGATCCAGCAACTGATCACGCATTTGCCGTTCAGCCACCGAATCCGTCAGCTGGAGGATACGATCCGCCAACGTCGACTTGCCATGGTCGATGTGGGCGATGATGGAGAAGTTCCGTATGTGCGATTGGTCAGACATGAGATAGGAATAATACCCCAGGGCGGGGACATCGACAGAGAACGACAGCAAAACCACCCGCGCTCAGGTCCAACAGCTCGGCTAGACTACTTCATCCTCTTCCGTAGGCACGGAGCCACTCGCCTCCGGACCTTCCCGTCTCCTTCTAATGGTGCTGATCACCTGGTTGACTTCCTCCATGCCCAGCACTCTTGCTACGCCTAGATACGCAAGAGTTCCGCCCACGTATCCTCCGCCCACTGAGACCAGTTGGGCCGTGATAGAACGCCCAAGGATCCTGTCAAGACCCCACCAGGTCGCCCCCGCCGCCAGCGCCAGCGGCAATGCAGCCAACAACGACCGACCCAGGGAGTAGGCCACGCGCCTCCCGTCTATTCCTCCCACTTCACGACTCAGCAGGTACGTCAATCCCAGGAAGTTCCAGACTGATACAGCGGCAACGGACAGGGTTATCCCGCCAACACCCAACGGCTGATACAGCAAGTAGCAGAGGAGAGTGTTCAATGCCAGGTTCGAGATGCCTACCAGGAGTGGCAACCAGGCCTTCTGAATGCCGTAGAAGGCCCGGTTCAACAATGTGTTAGCGCTCACGAAGGCCATGCCAATGCTGAAGAAGGCGAGCGCCCAGGCCACTTGCGCCGTATCTTCCGGAGTCACCCGCCCGTGCTCAAACACAAGACGGACTGTGGGCCGGCCCAGCACGATAAAGAAGACAGAAAATGGCAAGGTCACGAAGAATATCTGCCGCAAGCCAACGGAAAGCGTCCGGCGGAATCTGTCCAGATTCCCCTCAGAAGCCAGCCGCGATAGCGTCGGAAACAAGACAGTCCCAATGGCGATTGCAAACATGCCTTGCGGAAGCTGGAACAGACGGAATGCCTTATCTATAACAGCTGGAGCGGGTTCGCTCACAAAGCTGGCGAACATGGTGCTGATCAAAGCATTGAAGTTCACAATACCCAGGGTCAACACAACCGGACCCAAGAGCAGACCCAACCGCTTGACGGCGGGATTTCGGAGCGAAGCGGGCCGAGGCAGGCCTACTCCCCGCATGCGGACGCCCACTGAAGGAATCTGGATGGCCAGCTGCACCGCTGTGCCCACCAACACGCCAAGCGCCAGAGCGTAGAAGCCGTAGTCGCGCGCAAAGAAGGTCACCGCCCCTATGATTATCAGATTCCAGGCAATCGGCGCGAGAGCGGGCAGCGTGAAATGGTCATGTGAGTTCAATATCCCCATGGCGATTCCGGCCAGGCCAAAAATCAAGACAGTGGGAAACATTATCCGCGTCAGATCCACTGCAAGACCGATGGTCTCAGGGTTCTTGTAACCAGGAGCCGCCAGGCTGATCACCCACGGCGCATACACGATCCCCAGCACGCTGAGTACGCCCAAGACCGCCGTGGCGGCGATCACAACGGTTGAGGCAACCGCCCAGGCCTCCCTGCGCCTTTCCTCGGTGAGAAGCTCCGTGAATACGGGAATGAACGCAGCACTCAGGGCAGTATCGGCCACCAGCGTGCGCAATAGGCTTGGAACCTTGAACGCCACGGTGAATGCACCCATCTCCGCACCCAGCCCAAGGTAGTACAGCATCACCTGTTCTCGGACCAGACCCAAGACACGGGAAGCCGCAGTCGCCATCATGAATAGGACGGCTGCAGCTGCAAGACCGCGTTTAGCTCCGTTGCTCATAGCTCTGCGCTATGCTAAACTCCACCGGCCCATAAGGGAAGGAAATGCACAGCAACCGAGGAGGTGAACAATGGCCAATAGTAAGCAGCAGCGTAAGCGAATCCGCATCACTGAGCGCCAGCATGATGAGAATCTGCGGTACACTTCCGCAATCAAAACCCTTTTTCGGCGCCTTGGTAATCAGGTAGATGCAGGAGACTCAGACGCCGCACAGGCCACGGCAACCAGACTCACCTCTACCATAGACAAGACGGCAGCCCGCGGAACCATCCACAAGAATAGGGCCGCCCGCAAGAAATCCCAGGTAGCCCGCAAGCTGGCTGAGCTCTAGATCTGAACTATAGATCTTGCCTCATCCAGGCGGCCGTGTAAGTCACACCCGCCTGGATGTTTGTTGCTGTACACGCAGCAACCGGCCCAAACACATCTCCAGCTCCAGGTCATCCGCGAGGTTGCCGCCACCCTTCATCCGAACTTCAGTCTCCGCCAAGTACCCAAGGGCCTCACGAATGGATCCCGGGCTAAAGCTCTTTCCCTGTTTCAGCAGTTTCTTGGCCGCAAAAGGGTGCACTCCCAGATTCTCCTTTATCTCCTCCCCTGGCCGTCCGCCCTCCTGCATGGCCACCACCCGACTGAGTTTCTGGAAGTGGCGGAGCAGCCGATAGAATATGCCGCCGGGATTCTCCCCCTCAAAATAGAGTTCCTCAATTGACTCAAACGCCTGTGCCGCCTCGCCTGTAGCAACGGCATCCAGCAAGTCAAAGATGCTGGCCTCCGCCGAGCGTGCGGCCAAGAGCTTAATGTCATCCGCGGTGACTTTGGCTCTGCCCCTGTACGAGGACAGCTTCTCCAGTTCTCTCAGAATAGACTGCTGGTCCGTTCCCACTCTGTCCACCAGGAGACGAGCCTCAGCCTTCTCCACCTGCATTCCCAACCTGCGGCTCTGTTTCATGACCCAATCCGGATACTCCCAGGGCTTAGGAGCCTTGTATTCCAGGACATCTCCAGACTTGTCCACAGCCGTGCGCAGTACGTCCTTGGGCGTCATCTTCTTGGCGAGGAGGGCAAGGCAGGCATCAGGCGCAGGCGATTCCAGATACTCCACAATCTCCTGCTTCTGTGACTTGCGCCAGGCCTCCACCCCGTGAACCAAGACAAGCCGCAAGCCCCCCAAGAAAGTCATGGTGTTTGCCGCGCCCACAACCTCCCCCGGACTGTGCTCAGCAGCCTGGAAGTCATCTACGTCAAGGTCTGAGCCGGACTCCTCCACTATTCGCGCCCTCAACCTCTTGAGCGCCATCTCTATCTTGGGAGTGTCATCTCCGATGATGAGGTACGTGGGTTTGAGGGGCTGCCGCCCATCTTTGCCTTTAGCGCTCATGGCGACTGCCTCTCCAACGCCTTTTTTGTCCGGATGTCGATGCCACCGCCTCCCTGCCGCAACGATATCCACCCCTCCCGGTCCGTGCGAAGAACCAATATTCCTTGCTCCCGCAACAGGGACAACGTCCCTTCTGTAGGATGCCCAAAAGTGTTATCCCGTCCCACCGAGACAACAGCCACACCCACTCCCAGTTTCTCCAGAAGCTCCCGGCGCACAGCACCAAGGCTCCCGTGGTGAGGAACAACAATAACATCGGCATCAGTCAGATGATATCTGCTCAAGACATCAGCTTCAGCATCTCCCGGCAGCAGTATATCAAGGCCTCCGGAGTGTACTGTCACCACCACAGACTTCTCATTGAGTGACCTTTCGATCCCGGAAGAAGACGTGCTTGTGTGGAAGACAAGATTCACACTTTCATCACCCAGCCACATACTCTCCCCATTCTCCACATCTCTAAGTTCCGTGCCCTCCCGGCCGAACGCGCTGCGGAGTTCAAGGTAGGCCTCTTCATCACCTTCCAGGGCATGACCATCAGATTGATCCTCCCCTGGAACGTCATCCAGGAGCACACCCACCGGCATGGCTCCCACAAGCTCAGATAACCCCGCAAAATGATCCGCGTGCGGGTGAGACACCACAACCAGATCCAGCCGACGCACACCCAACCGTCTCAACTTTGACAGCAGCTCCATGCCTTCGGGACCTCCATCCACCAGGACGGTCTTGCCTTCGGGTGTGCGAAGGAGAGTCGCGTTGCCCTGGCCAACGTCCAGCACCCGCGTCTCTACCACCCGAGGCCATCCCTCGGTTCCAGACCAGAAGATGATCCTGTCTCTCAGCTGAAGCGCGCCCGGATAGAGAAGTGCTCCCATGCATGCGCCAACGATTAACACTATCCCCGCCGCCTTGCGCCTCTCCCATCCCAGCCTGGCCGCCACGGGCGCGGCCAGTGAAGCTCCTACCAACCCTGCCGCCACCGTCGGCATATCTTCCGTTCCCAAGACAGGGAAACGCGCAAAGATGCCGGCCACCCTCACCGTCCACTCCAGCGCTAATGCGGCAAGCAGATTGGTGAACGCCGCCAGAGGTGCCCAGACGAAACCCAGCCCCATCCCCGCCAGCCCCAAACCCATGACCGCGGGAAGTACCGGCACCACAAGCAGGTTCGCCGCCACGCCAACCAAAGACACCTGCCCAAAGGCGACTAGAGCCACCGGCGCTGTTCCCAAGGTTGCCGCAGCAGATACCGCCACGCCGGTCGCCACCCCTTCGGGAAGAAAATGTAGTCTGTTCTCCAGCGGATGGACAAAGAGGAACAGTCCCACCACGGCCCCAAAGGAAAGTTGAAAACCAGCCGAGTAGATATCCAAAGGATTCCGAACAAGGATAATCAAGGCCGCACATAGCAGCGCCTGCCATCTCTCTCTCCCCCGCCCCAGCAACTCTGCCATGAGAACCAGAAGTATCATTGTGGCGGCTCTGACCACTGAAGATCCGGCCCCGACAAACGGAACAAAGATTCCCACCGCAAACATGGATCCCAGCACCGCGGTGCGGCGCGAAACAGGAAGGGACTTGAACGCCCCCAGAAAGATCGCCGCGAGGCTTCCCACATGCAATCCGCTCACAGCCAGCATATGTGCAACACCGCTACGCCGGAAATCTTCCATGATCTCCTGCGGCACTCCCCTCTTCTCCCCGAGAACGACCCCCCGCAACAACCCGGCGTGCTTATGATCCAGACCGTATCCCAAATTCCTGCGTGATCTACTTCTCACCCTGTCGAGCAGACCGTCCACGCCTTTCCGGAACCCGCCGTACTCCACCCTTGCAGAGCCGCACTCCAGGATCACTCCCATCCCCCGTCTCGCCAGGTACTGCTTCTCATTGAACCCAATGCTGGGATCCTCTGGAAGAACCACCCGCGCCTTGACGTGGAGCAAACGACCCCGCTCCAGGAGATCCCCTACCCGGGCATCGGGCGCACCACGAATCCGGAGAAGGGCATTCTCCTCCGGATCCATCCGAACTTCCACGGGGCACTCAACCTCCCCACCCTTCTCCCGCACCGCCCCAGCCACGGCAACAGTAACTTCAAACTGCTCCCCTGCATGGCCGGCCAACGCAGACTCCGTCAGCGCCTCCACGCGTACTGCGCCCAGCAATAATCCGCTTACGAAAGAAGCGAAGAGGAGGGTGAAGGGAACAGTCCGCGGCAACCTGAATGCACCCGCGCCCAGAAGGATGATGCCCACAACCTCCGCAACCGCTACGGGGAAAATAGAGGGGTGCAGGAGGGCCGCAACCACAAGCCCTCCTACGGCGGCGGCGATGCTCAGGCGAGCCACTCCACCCCGCCGAACCACCCAGGCGGAGAACCGACCCTCCCCGGCGGCAGACAATGCTCTCAATACCTACCAGGAGCGAATCACGGCTCTACCAAGTCACGTAACCGTCCCATGGTCACGGAACCGATCCCGGGGATATCCTGCAACTCATCAACAGATGCAAAACCGCCATTTGCATCGCGGTACGCAATTATCTTCTCAGCAGTCTTGGGTCCTATGCCGGGAAGCGTTTGAAGCTCTGACAGAGCAGCGTGGTTCAACGATAAAGGAGACCCGGAGCCACCTCCTGGCCGAGGCACGCTCAGCCCACCCGTGACCCCACTGGGAAGCAGAACTTCAGACTCAGAACCTTCTTCCGCACCCTTCTCCGGGACCACCACCTTGGCTCCATCCGAGAGCTCAACGGCAAGAGGAAGCGCGTGCTCCTCCCCCTCCGCAGTCACTCCTCCGGCCTTCCGAATCACCTCAAACACGCGGGATCCAACGTCCACCCGATACACGCCCGGTCTCCGGACGGCACCCGCAACCTGTACGTAGATGAATGGTAGCTCAGTAGTGGTTGAACCTGAGGCGCCATCCGACCCGGAGGGCGCCTGGCCGGATGAATCCTCCCCAAATGAAGCAGGCAACGGCTCCACTACCAGGCGCCCTCCCGACTCAGCGCCACCCTCTCCCGAGAACAGGCCCCAGGCACCTACCCCGAGCACCACCAGTCCGGCGACCACGTACAGCAAGACCCTCTGTCTGGCAAGAACTTCCACAAGCCCAGAGTAGAGCCCAAGGGTTGGAGGGACCATTCAACTTTGGTACCAGCATGGAGTTCACTGATTGCCTAAAGGAAATGAAAGCCGGGTCAAGGTCACCCGGTCTGGATCATCTCAGCCCATCAACGCTTGGAACGGGCAGGCTCCACCGAGATCTCCCGACCGCGGAAAATACTTTCATGCATGGTGTCTATGACCTGTTCAGCAACCTTCTTACGGACCTCAATGAACGCGAAGCGATGAAGGAGGTCAATGCGGCCTACGTCGTTCTCGGAGATGCCGGCCGCCTCCCTCACCAGTCGTTCCAGATCCTCCTTGTTCACCTTGCTATTGCGTCCCACAGAAATGAACAGACGGGTCATTTCTCCTCCGCCGTCCTGTTCCATGCGATCATCCGCAGCCTGTTCTGTTGGCGCTTCTTCGCTGATCTGCGGGATCGGTTCGCCCTTCTCTCGGCCAAAGGCCTTGAGAAGCGTGGCCGTGATTCGGCGCAGGTCAAACTCCTGCTCCAACCGGTCTATCACAGCAGAGTAGTCATCCAGCTCACTATCATCCAACCCCCTGGCCATGGACAATAAGCGGTCCCTCAGCCCGAGGGCTTTCTTGATACGCTCTTCCTCTTTGGCATCCAATAGGGGTTCAGCTTCTTCTTCCTGGACGCCCTGACCAGACGAAGCCAGAGCACCCTTCTCCGCCACCAAACGCTCCGCCTCACTTATCCGTTCCATCAAGTCCCGGCGCCGACGTTCCTCCTGCTCCGGCACTACAGCAGAGCCTTCTGCGGTTCCTGCCCCGCCTTCAGCTGCCGGCGCATCCGTGCCAGGGTCCCCATGAGCCCGAGCCAACTCAACCAAGTCATCATGCTCTATCCTTGCCGCTTCTTCCACCACTTTCTCCGTGGAAGCCCACTCAATTCGTTTCTCAGCATCTCTGGAGATGTATTCCTGGTGACGGCGCTCCTCCTCTGTTGAAGGCGCCTCCGTGGGTTCAGGACGACCAAAACCCTGCGCCGCCTTAGTCTCTGCCGCCGGAACCTTGACCTTCTCTTCTTCAGTCTTCTTCTCTTTAGCTCGCGGCTTCGGACCTTCACGGTCCGCAGTCTTTACCCGCTCACGCGCTGCCTCGTCTCCACGAGCGGCCCGGCGCCTCTCCTTCACCTCAGCATTGGAGGGAAGTTCACCCTCCTCGATGTGGACGTTGGAGAATTCCTGGACACGTACCAAATCCCAGTACTCAGCCGGCGTCACCAGGGTGATGGCCACACCCGACCGGCCCATCCTGCCCGTTCTCCCCACCCGATGGACGTAGGCTTCAGGATCTTGGGGCACATGGTAGTTGATCACGTGCGTCACATGACTGATGTCCAGTCCGCGGGAAGCTACGTCCGTAGCCACGAGGAAAGAGAACTTCCCGTCACGGAAACCGCGCATGGTACGATCCCTCACGGGCTGAGCCATGTCCCCGTGAAGTCCTTCTGCGTCATAACCACGCGCTTTCAACTTCCGAGTCACTTTGTCCACGTTCCGCCTGGTACGACAGAAGATTATTGCCGAACTTCCTTCTTTCTCAAAGTCCAGCACTCTGGTCAGCGCTTCCACCTTCTCCTCTTCCGGAACCTCATAGAAGATCTGGTCCGTGTCCTCAAGAGTGAGCGTCTCAGGCACCACGGACACCGAAGTAGCATCAATCATATAGTCACTGGCTATGCGACGAATACCCTCGGGGATAGTGGCGGAGAAAAGCATTGTCTGCCGCTTCTTGGGGCACCGGCTGATAATCCTCCTGATGTCCGGCAGAAACCCCATATCCAGCATCATGTCCGCCTCGTCCAAGACGAGTATCTCAACCTTTGACAGATTGAGCGTGCCTCTGCCCAGATGGTCCAAGATGCGGCCGGGAGTACCTACAACCAGATCAACTCCCTTCCGTAGAGCGTTGATCTGCCGGTCTATGCGCTGCCCGCCATACACGGGCAAGACTTTATGCTCCGTGAAGTAGCTGATCTCATGAATCTCCTCTGCTACCTGCACTGCCAATTCGCGCGTGGGGCACAGCGTGATGGCACGGACGTGGGAGCCGTCAGCAGGGAGACGCTGCGCCATGGGTATACCGAAAACCGCGGTCTTCCCTGTCCCGGTCTGAGCTTGTCCCACTAAATCTTTTCCATCCAGGATAAGTGGAAGGGCTTTCTTCTGTATGGGAGTCGGCTCAGCAAATCCCATCTTGTCCAAAGCCTTTAGCACCGGTGCGCTCAGGCCAAAACTCTTGAAATCTGTCACTTGTTCCATGTACCTCTTCTCTCCTTCGATCCCAATTAGGGACCGAAATGTTCAGAGAGAATATACATTACCGGACACCCAACCGTTTCAACTCCCTCCGGATACGTGACGCAAGAAGCCCCTTAGATACAGATTGGTCTCATACGTGTCTTCCAACATGGGGAAGTGTCCTACACGCAATAGAGACTTCTGCTCAGCTCCGGGAATCCACCAGGCCAGCATGTTCGCGATCTCCACAAAATCATGCATATCCTCCTGACCAGAGAGAACAAAGGCCGGAGTCTGGATCTCCGCCAAGCGCTCCATGTCGGCCGTTGCCTGGGGCGCATGTTCTGCATCATCAAGCCACTCAGCACCCGACCAGTCTCCAATCATCTCCTTCAGCTCCGCGAACGCAGCAGGATTGTTCTCTCTCACCCAGCGGAACAGCCCCCCAGGCAACCACACGTCATTCACCGCCCGCTCGACCCCTACTTCCCGTGTCATCTTACGTCCCCGTCTCATCAGAGAGATGAGTTCATCAGACCACGGAAACCCGCGCAGAACGCTGCTGACAAAAGTCATGGAAGACACCCGCTCTGCATGATCCAGCGCCATGTTCATCAACACACCGCCGCCCCGAGAGTGGCCCACCAAGTGCGCTTCGTCCAGGCCAAGCGCATCCATCAAACCCAGGAGCTCCCGGGTGAGATAGGGATAGTCGTAGCCGGTTTCGCAAACAACCGAGCTTCCGCATCCCCGAGCATCGTAGCTGATGAGCCTGAACTCCTCCGCCAGCGGTAGCTGCCGGCTCCAAAGACGGTGGTCCAGTGTGAACCCGTGAAGCAAGATCACTGGCGGGCCTTGCCCTTGATCCGTGTAAAATACTCCCAGGTCGTCGTTGAACGGCACTACATCCCTCCTTGCGAATCCTCTTGCCTCTTTTCCATGGGAAGAGGTTCTTGCCCTTCCAACTCCGCAATGGCCTCCCTTCCCTCCCCATAGAGTTCAGTCTTGCAGTTGTTCGCGTAATCGAAGGCGACTACCAGGGCTTCGCCGTCCGCCACCACCTTCTCCAGCGCTTCACTCACTACCCGATATCGCATGATGAAGCGATCTGAGCCAAGCTGGCTGATCCGCGCTCCCACGTGAACCGTATCTGGATAGACTAACGGGACGCGAAAACGACAGCTGGTCTGGGCCAAGATCCGTCCGACTTTCTCCTGATCCCACCTGCCAGGTGTGACCGCGGTCTCCTGGAAGTATGCAATGCGCGCCGTCTCAAAATACCGGAAGAAGACAATGTTGTTCACGTGACCGTACGCATCCATCTCTCCCCAGGCTACTGGTATCTCTACCACCACCGGGAAACCCTGCCTCAGCTCCCTGAGGGCCGAACACTCTCCCTCTCTTCCGCTCACTCAACCTCCCCCTTCCATTCGTCCAGCGCCGTGGCGGCGAAGTCTCCCACATGTTTCTCCAGCTCCTTGTGGCTCCGGCCGAGCATGTGGTCCTCTCCCACCAGCCGCTCTTCACGCAAGTCCAAGCCCAACCCGCTGAGAAAATCTGCAACCTCGGCGGGAGGAGCAATAGGGTCATCCTCCCCGGAGAGAGCCAGGACCGGTCCATGATAGCGGCTTAGACCCTCAAAAGCAGTAGCCCGGAACTCTTCCCAACGGACAGCGAAGGCCACCAAGGCCAAGCCTGCCACATCCTCCAACCCTTCCTTGTCCCGTGCAACCGCCAGCGCAGACATGGCCGCCCCAAACGAGTACCCGCCCAGCACGATCCCCGCGCTCTGCCCAAGTCGGTCTTTTAGAAAACGAGCGGCGGCAGAAACGTCCTTGTACTCTTCATACCTGCCATAGGAGCCCCCGCTGCCTCCGACACCACGGAAGTTGAAGCGGAGAGTGGCGAGGCCGTGTGCCTGACATCCCCTGGCCATGTGATGCACCACTGGATTCAGCATGGTTCCCCCGTGAAGAGGATGCGGGTGAGAGATCACCACGCCACCCTCAAGGCCTACGTCAGAGAACTCCAAGATCCCCTCCAAGACCTCTTCGCCCTGTATGGTCACTTGCTCCTTACGCACTCCCACCAAGACCTCCCGTCTCCACCGGTCCCACAATGGGCCAGTATCTGCCTCCGTTTTCCACAACATCCACCGGTACGCCCATTACCGCGGAGAGCAGGTTACCTCCAAGAACCTCACTCTTTTGACCCGCGGCTGCCACCCTCCCGCCCGCCATCAGCAGGACATGGGTAACGCCGCGGACAATCTCCCCCAGGTGATGCGTCACGAAGACTATCGTAGGAGACGAAGCTGAAGTCGTCAGCTCCTGAACCGAGGCAAGAAAAGACTCACGGGCAGCCAGGTCCAACCCGGCGCTTGGCTCATCCAACACCAGTAACTCCGGCTCGCCCATCAGGGCCCGGGCCAACATGAGACGCGTCCTCTCCCCTTGGGAGAGGACGCCAAACATGCGGCTCTCTATGTCCTTGAGGCCGAATCTGCTGATGAGCGCCCGGGCCCGGGCCTCCTCTTCCGCACCAGGTACATGATGGTGATGAAGTCCCACGCTGGCGAAGGCTCCGCCCACTACAGCTTCCAGAACCCGCAACCGGTAGGGAAAGCGGGCGGAGATGGCTGGGCTGACCCAACCTATGCGACGCCTAAGTCCCTCCACCGGTACGCTTCCCAGGCGATGTCCCAGTAGCCATCCCTCACCCTGGCTGGGATACAGCTCTCCGGCCGCCACTCGGAGCAAGGTCGTCTTGCCTGAACCGTTCGGTCCGAGAATTGCCCAATGCTGACCCTTCTCCACGCGCCAGGCGACATCACTCAGCAGCTGAACGTCCCCCCGGACGACGCCTACTCCGGCCATGCGAAGAACTGTGTCCTCCTCAGGTTGTCGCTTCATTGCCCGTTTGCCGGTCTCCTCCACTTTCATACCACTTCTATCCCCATGGACTCTGCTCTCTCCGCCAAACCTTCCCACTTTTTGTACAGGGCGACGAGCTCCTCCTCCAATTCCTTCCTCTGTTGCACCATTGACTGCAGAAACTCATGATCCGTCAGGCGATCGTCATCAGCGAGGGCGGTATCCAGTTGGTCCCGCTTCTGCTCCAAACTGAGGATGGACTTCTCCACGCGGCGGTATTCATTGCGCACTTCCTTGCGCTCCCTATGCATCGCCGCACCATCAAGCCCTTCATCCCTCCTCACACTACGCCCCGAACCATCCACCGCCCCTGGGCTCCCGGAGCCGACGGCAACTTCTCCTCCCCCAGCGCGCGATAACTCCCGGCCCTTCTTCCACCTGTAGTACTCCCAGTCACCCACGTAGTGAGTCAGGATTCCGTTGTCAACCTCTATCACCTTGTTGCATACGGAGTTGATGAGGTGACGGTCATGGCTGATGAGCACTATAGCCCCACTGAAATCACGGAGAGCTTTGATCAAGACTTCACGGGAAGCCATATCTAGGTGGTTTGTGGGTTCGTCCAACAGGAGAAGGCCCGCGGGGTCCATCAGCATCAACGCCAAGGCCAGACGAGCCCGCTCGCCACCGGAAAGTATCTTCACCTTCTTCGCAAAATCATCTTCGCGAAAGAGGAATGCACCCAGATAGGAGCGTACCTCCGGCGCGCCCTCCAGACCTTCTGCCTTCTCCTCCATGGCTTCTATCGCGGTCTGTTCACCGTCCAACGCCTCCAACAGATGTTGGGCAAAGTACTCGCAACGGACTTTGTGACCCAGTGCGATCGTACCTCGATCCCACTGCAGTTCACCGGCAAGCAGCTTGAGCAACGTGGACTTTCCCGCCCCGTTAGGTCCGACCAGCGCAACCTTCTCACCCCTCTCCACCGCGAGATTCAGATCGCTGTAGACGATGTTCTCCCCAAAGGATTTCCCAACCGACCTCACGTCCACCACCACGCGTCCGGTCCTTCCTGGTTGAGGGAACTTGAAAGAGATGGCGCCTGACTCGGACTTCGGCACTTCCGCCGGCCCCATCTTCTCCAGCTGTCTTATCTTCTGCTGAACCTGGCGAGCCTTCGTGTTCTTGGCCCGGAAGCGGCGAACAAACCGCTCAGCCTTCTCCCTCTCCTTCTCCTTGATCCGGGCAGCCGCCTGCAGAGCCGCCAGGCGTTGCTCCTTCTCTCCCACGTAGCAGTCATAGTCTCCCACGAAGAGGTCTAGTGCGCCCTCCTCCAGCTCCACAATATGAGTAACCATCCGATTGAGAAAGTACTGGTCGTGGCTGACGAGCATGAGAGCGCCCTCCTGTCCCAGGAGGAACTCCTCCAGCCAGAGCAGGCTCTCAAGGTCCAGATGGTTGGTAGGTTCATCCATCAGAAGGAGATCTGGTTCCTCCATCAGAAGACGCGCCAGCGCCACGCGCATGCGCCAACCACCCGAGAGCTCCTCTACCGGCCGCTCAAAATCCGCACCCCGGAAGCCCATGCCACGCAAGATCGTTTCGGCACGCGTCTCCAGCTCATAGCCGCCCGCGACCTCCAATTCATCCTGTACGACACCCATCCGCCGTACGAGATCACTGATGTCCCCGTCTCCACTTCCATCACGAACCGCTGCTTGCTCACCCAGCCTGTGCAGCTTCTCTTCCGCCCGCAGGACCTCCGCATACGATTCAAGTACCTCATCCCGAACACTCATCCCGGAGATCTCCTCTATCTCCTGGGGCAGGAAACCCACCCGCAATCCCTTCCGTCCCGTCACGCTGCCGGAATCTGCCCATTCCTCTTCCGCCAGGATCCGAAGAAGTGTGGTTTTCCCCGCACCATTGGGACCAATCAAGCCTATGCGCATGCCAGGCTTGACGTGAAGGGAAGCGGACCGGAGCACAGATTGGCCGCCGTAAGACTTAGTTAGGTCATTGATGTGGAGCACGTCTTGCCGTTCTTCCTAAGCTCTCTTAAAGAGCATTGTCATCCCAGAATATCCCACCCGTGTGCAAATCCGCTCCAGGAATGATACCTGCTCTCCCCACTCGCCGCAGCAACTGCCGGATCGCCTCTTCCCCCTCCTCTCCGTAATCGACGGTGAATTCGTTGACGTAGAGGGCAATGTGCTCGCGACAGACCTTGGGGTCCATCTCCTGTGCATGACGGTCCACATACGCCCGGGAGGCTTCAGGATCCTTCCAGGCCTGCTCAACGCTAGCGCGCACGGTCCGGTCCACGCGCTCAGCCGTCTCTACACCCAGGGAGCGGCGTACGGCGATACCCCCCAAGGGAATGGGATGTCCAGTTGTGGCCTCCCACCAATCCCCCAAATCACGGAGACAGACCAGGCCGAAGTCCGGATAGGTGAATCTACCCTCATGGATTATCACACCAGCTTCCACCCTCCCTGCAGACACTGCCGGCATGATCTCGTCAAAGGGCATGGTGACGGTCTGTAGCCGTCCTGGAGCCATCAGCCTGAGCAAGAGAGCTGCAGTAGTCAATTCTCCGGGGATGGCGACACGGATGTCCTTCAATCGCGCAACCGAGACATCACTTCCCTCCCGCGCCACCAGCAGCGGACCACAGCCCCTTCCCAAAGCCCCGCCAGAGTGCAGAAGAGCGTAACGGTCCAACAGATAACCAATCGCGTGGAAAGACACCTTCACTACATCTGCGCGCTCGGCCAGGGCAAGTTGGTTGAGCTTGTCAATATCCAGGAGTGTTTCCTTGACCGGAGGGGCATCCGGGATTCCTCCGCTCACCCAAGCATGGAAGATGAATGTGTCGTTGGGACATGGTGAGTAGCTGAGCTGAATGGTCCCTGGACTGTGGGCAGCCCGCTTTCCCCGCTCCGCACGATCCCCACGCCTTACGCGTTTTCTCAAGTAAGAACCTCATCCAGACGCGAGCAGACATATATCGCCGCCTGGGCCGCCCGTTTCGCCGCATCTCCAACCTCCCAGGATTCCCGATCCCTGTCCACCACCAGGTTGCTCACGCTCCGGATCTCCAAAAAGGGTACATCGTAAATTGCGCACACATGGGCGGCAGCAGCGCCCTCCATGGATTCCAGGAGGGCTCCCCAGCGCCGGTGCAACTCGTCGCCGCGAGCGGTGCTCCCGGAAACCTCCGAGAGGGTGACGCACGGACCGGCCACGATCTTGGGCGTCGAGGCGCCCCACTCGCCGTCGGCAATCACCTTTGCGCAACGTGAGGCCAGCCCATCATCCAGGGGGAAACGGTTCCAGAACAGATGGCCATCCTTCTCCAGGAGCGGGGAGTTGAATTCCTTGGTTGAGATCCAACCGTCCGGAGTTCGGACGCCTGTGTCCGCGTAGATCTCCTCGGTAGCTACCACAATATCCCCAAGGCCCAGGCCAGCCTCCCGGAAAGCACCTCCCACCCCTACCTGCAGGACAAGCT